>RCUR01000309.1_pt1 | contig 17398 bp, 13 predicted proteins | sample 2166151 | NCBI WGS metagenome assembly RCUR01 (sample SAMN09932785, study PRJNA488358) | compost metagenome | isolation source: compost soil in an enriched community | place: Germany: Experimental Botanical Garden
TTTCCTTGGCCACCTGGTCGGCCAGTTCGCGGGTCGGGCACAGCACCAGCGCCTGGCAGCCGAAGTAGCGCTGATTGAGCGGCGCCAGCAGGCCGAGGGCGAAGGCGGCGGTCTTGCCGCTGCCGGTCTTGGCCTGGGCGATCAGGTCGTGACCGGCGAGGATCAGTGGCAGGCTCTGCGCCTGGATCGGTGTCATCTGCCGGTAGCCAACGGCGTCCAGACTGGCAAGAAGGCTGGCGGGCAGTGGCAGGGAGGAGAAGGCGTCGGTCACGGTGTCGGGTCTGTATGAGCACATGGATGGACAGTGTAACAGGCTGGCGTCCCGGTGCCGCCGCTGGCAGGCGGTCGGCAGTGCTTCTGTAATGGTCCTGGAAGCCCGTGCAGGTTTCTTTGTTAATAGTGCTGAAGATATTTTGTTGGCTTTTTTAGGCTGTGCGCGATTTTTAATTGAATGGTTGTTGCTGTGTTTTTGGTTGTTTAATAAATATTCTGGTCGAGAGATTGTGATTTGTTGATGTTAATGGTTGGCAAGGCCTTGAGTTGTGTGTGGTGCGTTTTCATATTTCAATGAATATTGTTTTCTTGTCTGCGGGATATTGTAGTGCTGCGGCCATGATTCCCGATTCTTCAGGTTCATCCTGTATGGCGGCGCGCAGCAACCGGCCAGATAAGTGTGCAGCGGGCGCGCGGGCCGGGATGGCCAGCGTCAGTTCCGGGCTGGCATCGGCAGCGGCTGGAGCCGCAGGGACTGCGCATGGACGACCCGGTCGCCTGCGGGCCGATCGGGCGAGCGCCTTGCTGCTTGGGTGGGAGATGCTTGGGGCGCGATGCGTGCCTGCCGGCCCATCTCGGCCTGGCAATGCTCTACGTCAGGCTTGCCGGGGCGCGGTAGCGGCGAGGAGTGGCCTGGCTGAGCCGATCGGGAAGAGTTTTTTGGCGCTTCCTTGAGACTAAAGTCGGGGCTTTCTTTTTGTAGTGGCACTTTGTTAGATTCAATATGTGTGTTTCTTTCACCTGTAATAAAAACAAAACGGAGAAAGGCGATGGCAGACGATAAAGCGAATGCTGCTGCGTACTGGAAGGCGAACGTTAGCCTCATCACATGGAGCCTGGTGGTATGGGCTCTGGTCTCATTTGGTTTTGGCATCCTCTTGCGCCCGATGCTGATGAATATCTCAGTCGGTGGGGCGGACCTGGGCTTCTGGTTCGCTCAACAGGGCTCGATCATCACGTTCATTGCGATCATCTTCCACTACGCGTGGCGGCTGAACAAACTGGACAAGCAATTCGGCGTTGAGGAGTAAGCCAGCATGAGCCAATTTGTAATCAATATGCTATTCGTGGGGGCGTCCTTCGCTCTCTACTTCGGTATCGCAGTCTGGGCACGCGCCGGATCGACCAAGGAATTCTACGTCGCCGGTGGTGGCGTGCATCCGGTAACCAACGGTATGGCCACTGCGGCCGACTGGATGTCCGCGGCTTCCTTCATCTCCATGGCCGGTATCATCGCGGCTGGCGGCTACTCCACTTCGGTCTACCTGATGGGCTGGACCGGTGGTTATGTACTGCTGGCCATGCTGCTGGCGCCCTACCTGCGCAAGTTCGGCAAGTTCACCGTACCGGACTTCATCGGTGACCGCTTCTACAGCCGTGGCGCACGCCTGGCCGCGGTCATCTGCCTGCTGCTGATCTCCCTGACCTACGTAATCGGTCAGATGGCTGGTGCCGGTATTGCCTTCTCCCGCTTCCTCGAAGTGAGCAACTCGGCCGGCATCTGGATCGCCGCAGCCGTGGTGTTCGCCTACGCGGTATTCGGCGGCATGAAGGGCATCACCTACACCCAGGTTGCCCAGTACGTGGTACTGATCATCGCCTACACCATCCCGGCGGTGTTCATCGCCTTCCAGCTGACCGGCAACCCGATTCCGTCGCTGGGCATGATCGGTACCCACGTCGAATCCGGCGAGCCGCTGCTGGCCAAGCTGGATGCCGTGGTCACCGACCTGGGCTTCGCCGCCTACACCGCCGACACCGACAACAAGCTGAACATGATCCTGTTCACCCTGTCGCTGATGATCGGTACCGCTGGTCTGCCGCACGTCATCATCCGCTTCTTCACCGTACCGAAGGTGGCCGATGCCCGCTGGTCCGCTGGCTGGACCCTGATCTTCATCGCCCTGCTGTACCTCACCGCTCCGGCCGTGGCCTCCATGGCGCGCCTGAACCTGATGACCACCGTGTACCCGCAGGGTACCGAGGCTGCTCCTCTGGCCTATGAAGAGCGTCCTGAGTGGGTGAAGACCTGGGAAGAAACCGGTCTGATCAAGTGGGAAGACAAGAACAGCGATGGCCGCGTGCAGTTCTACAACGACGCCAACGCCAACTTCAAGGCAACCGCTACCGAGCGTGGCTGGAACGGCAACGAGCTGACCGTCAACAACGACATCATCGTGCTGGCCAACCCGGAAATCGCCAACCTGCCGGGCTGGGTCATCGGTCTGATCGCTGCGGGCGCCATCGCTGCTGCGCTGTCCACCGCTGCCGGTCTGCTGCTGGCCATCTCCTCCGCTGTGAGTCATGACCTGATCAAGACCCTGATCAATCCGAAGATCAGCGAAGAGAGCGAAATGAAGGCCGCCCGGATCTCCATGGCGGTGGCGATCCTGCTGGCCACCTGGCTGGGCCTGAATCCTCCGGGCTTCGCGGCACAGGTAGTGGCACTGGCATTCGGTCTGGCTGCAGCGACCCTGTTCCCGGCACTGATGATGGGTATCTTCTCCAAGCGCGTGAACGACAAGGGCGCGATCGCAGGCATGACTGTCGGCCTGCTGGTCACCATCGTCTACATCTTCATGTACCTGGGCTGGTTCTTCATTCCGGGCACCGCGACCTTCGCCAACACTCCGGATAACTGGCTGTTCGGCATCTCCCCGCAGGCCTTCGGTTCCGTCGGTGCGATCATCAACTTCGCCGTGGCCTACGCCGTGTCGCTGGTTACCGATGCTCCGCCGAAGGCAGTGCAGGACCTGGTAGAGAGCGTGCGTACTCCGAAAGGCGCTGGCGCCGCTCTGGACCACTAAGTGATAATGAAACCAGAAGTCAGATTAATAATCTGAACCACGGTTGAAACAGATATCGGGCTTCCAATTGGAAGCCCGATTCTTTTGAAGGAACTGAATATGATATGGCATCTGATTGCCGCCATCTGCGCTGCCCTGGCAGGTGCGGGAATCGCGTTGATACTGCGCAACCTGACGCGCCAGTGGCTGCCGAAGTGGATCATTCCGGCCTTCGCCGGGCTGGGCATGCTCACCTATACCATCCACTACGAATACACCTGGTTCGATACCAAGCAGGCACAACTGCCGGCAGGCTCGCTGGTGGTGGCCAGCGAAACCGGCGACATGCTCTGGCGCCCCTGGACTGCCCTGTTCCCGATGCCGCTGTCCTATACGGTGCTTGATTCCGCCAATGCGCAGATCGAGGAAACCAGCCAGGGACGCATGGGGCGTTTCGTCCTGTACCGCTTTGAAAAGCATCATCTGATGTCCACCGTGAAAAGTGGCGCTCATCAATTGCTCTGCAGCGAGAAGGTGATGTTCAGCCTGAACGAGGCCGGGCAGGCCAAGTTCGACACCCTGACCAAGCTGGATATCAATGCACCGCTCTACCGGGCCATCTGCGAGCCCAACGGTCTGCAGGCCTCCCCGGGCAACTGATCCGGCCGCAGGATGCAATGGCGGTCGCCTGACCGCCAGCAGCCTTGGCGGTGTCGGCTGACGACGGCGCCCGGTTTGGGGTTCAGCCGCTGCGAAGCCCCTGCTGCATCCACGTGCTGCGCCTTGTTCAGTCGACTCCGGTTGGGCCACTGAGGCCGTATCCGCGCCGGCCGGAACGGCATCCGCAGTGCCTGGCATTGATGCGTGACACCTCCCGCCTTTGTCGCTTTAATCATGCTCATGCATCTGCTTGCCTGCAGGATGGCGAGGCTGGGCAGGCTTGCCGCTGCGAATAGCGGACAGGAACCATAATTAAAGCGGAGCGCTTGCCATGTCTGATTCGTTCAAGATGGATAACCTGCCCTTCAGTCTGCTGGATGCCCGCGAGCAGGCCCTGGTGAACGATAACCTCGAGAGCGCCTGCTTCCAGAAGGGCGAGGTGATCATCGAGGCGGGCAAGCCGCCGCAGGGCGTATTCATCATCGCCACAGGGCGGGTCGCGGAAAGCGATGTGAGCGAGCCGGACGCGGATGGCAAGCCGCTGGCCAGCCATGTCTTCGTGCGTTACGAGGACGAGGATTATTTCGGCGGCTGGTCGGCGATCAATGGCGTGGCGATTCACAACTTCGTGGCGGTCGAGGAAACCGTCTGCCATGTCCTGCCTACCAGCATCCTGCTGGAGTTGATGACTAGCAACCATCTGTTTGCCGATTACTTCCAGCAGAATCTGAGCGCCAAAAGGGAAATCGTAGCCCAGCATGGGCAGGGCCAGGACATGGCCGAGTTCATGCTGGCGAGAATCAGCGATGGCCTGATTCGTGAGCCGCTGATCGTTCCTGAGGGGACCAGTCTGCATGAGGCGACACGCCTCATGCGCGAGATGAAGTCAGACTGCCTGCTGGCGCAGAAGAGAAGTCGTCATGGCATGGTGACCCGGACGGATCTGCTCGATGCGGTGGTCCTCAAGGGCATGCCGCTGGAAACCGATGTCGCGGAAATCGCCAGCTACCGGCTGATCACCGCCGACCCGGAAGACTACCTGTTCAATGCGCTGATCCTGATGACCCAGCATCAGATCGAGCGCGTCGTGGTCATGGGCGAAAACCACCGGTTGGTCGGGCTGGTCGAGCTGACCGATGTGCTCAGCCACTTCTCCAGCCACTCCCACGTCATCGGCCTGCGGGTCGAGCGCGCCAACACGCTCGAGGAGCTGCGCGAGGCGGCGCTGGGGCTCACCGACCTGATCCGGGCGCTGATCTCGACCGGGGTGAAGATCCGCTTCACCATGAAGCTGCTGGCCGCCATGAATGGGCGGATCATTTCCAAGCTGTTCGATCTGATCATCCCCAGCGACATGCGTCCCCACGTCTGCCTGATGGTGATGGGCTCGGAAGGGCGCGGCGAGCAGATCATGAAGACCGACCAGGACAATGCGCTGCTGGTGCGCAACGGTCTGGAGTGGCCCGGGCTGATGGACACCATGCGCCACTTCAGCGAGACCCTGATCAGCTTCGGCTTTCCGCCCTGCCCGGGCAACATCATGGTGTCCAATCCCGAGTGGGTGAACTCGATCGACGAATGGGCGCGCAAGCTGACCCAGTGGAGCCAGAACTGCGATGGCCTGTCGGTGATGAATCTGGCGATTGCCGTGGACAGCAAACCGATTGCCGGCAACATCGCCCTGTTCAAGGTGGCGAGAAATGCCTTCCTGCGCCGCGTGCACAGCAACGACATCTTCTTCTCGCACTTTGCCAAGGCCGCGCTGAGCTTCGATACCCCATTGACCCTGTTCGGCAACCTGAAGGACAAGGAGCAGCTGGACGTCAAGAAGGGCGGCATCTTCCCCATCGTCCACGGGGTAAGAACCATGGCGCTGGAGCAGCGCATCCTGGAGACCAATACCTTCAAGCGCATCGAGGCGCTGGTGGCGATGGGGCGAATGGACAAGGCCATGGGCGAGAACCTTGGCGAGGCGTTGTCCATTTTCATCCAGTTGCGCCTGAATCAGCAGATGCAGCGGGTCGAAGCCAGTGAAGAAGGCCTGGACAGGACGCCCAATACCATCGATCTGCAGAAGCTCAACAAGCTGGAGCGCGACCTGCTGCGCGATGCCCTGCACATCGTCAAGGACTTCAAGAAGCTGTTCGCGATGCGCTACCACATCAGCAGCTGAGTCGGGGGCCGGGTTTCCTGCAGGAGCCAGCAAGCCAGCCCTGCAGGATCAGGCGCAGCACTCAGATCGAGCCGAGCGCGGCCTGGCGGGCACGTTGCCAGTACCTGGCCCGCTGGGCCAGCTCCTCGACCCGCTCGATGCCCATGCGCTGGGCCCGGTTGAACAGGATCAGGGCGATTTCCGCGGTGGCCAGGGCATCCGCCGAGGCGTGATGGCGTTGCGCGATGTCGATGCCGAAGTAGTTCATCCAGTAATCCAGACTGCCACGCCGGGTCAGCACTTCCGGAAACAGCATGGGCGCCAGGTCGGCGACGTCCAGGAAGGGATTTTCCAGGTTGTAACCCAGCTCGTTCTTCAGGGCGCGGGCCAGCATGCGCTGATCGAAGGGCGCGTGGAAGGCCAGCATCACGCTGTCGGCGGCGAACTCCATGAAGCTGAGCAGGGCCTCGGCCGGCGGCTGGCCGGCGGCCAGCTCGCTGGGGGCGATGCCGTGGATCAGCACGGCCTCGTTGACCTTGACCTGGCGGCGCAGGGTGCATTCGAACTGCTGGGCCATGTCGATGGCGCCGTCCTCGATGGTGACCGCGCCGATCGAGATGACAATGTCGCGGTTGAGGTTCAGGCCGGTGGTTTCCAGGTCGAGCACCACGAAGCGCTGCTGGTGCAGCAGGGCATCCAGGCAGGGCGGCGGCGGCAGCGCCTTGAGGCGCTGGCGCTGCGCTTCGTCGAGGGCCAGATGGCGGCGCTGCAGTCGGGCGAACAGGGCGCGGATCAGGTTCATAGCTGGTACCTGACCCCCAGGCTGGTCTGCAGGCGCTGGGCCTGGCGGAAGGATTCGCGCAGGATGCGCCGATCCAGCTGATTCAGGGTGTCGGGGTCGAGGCGGTTGCTCAGCGGCTGGCCGGCGCGTTTCTGACGCTGATGCAGCTGCATGCGGGTCATCTGGATGAAGTCGTAGGCCTCCTCGTAGGCGGCGGCAGCCTGAGGCTTCAGCACGCCGCGCGCGCCGAGCTGGCGCAGGCGTTCGAGGGTGTTGCACTCGCTGATGCCATGGGCCAGGGCGAGGATGCGTACCCCTTCGACGAAGGGCATCAGGCCTTCCACCTTGAGGTCCAGGGTGTCCTTGTCGGCGCCGCGGCTGGCGACGATGAAGTCGCGGAAGCGGCCGATGGGCGGCGGGTGGCGCAGGGCGTTGGCCGCCATCATGTGCTGGAACAGGCTGTTGCCTTCGATCATCTGCAGCAGCGCCTCGCTGAGCTGCCGGCAGCCTTCGCTCGGGCCCCAGACCGAGCGCAGATCGAAGAAGATCGACGAGTGCATCAGGTTGTCCCGGGTCGGGCTCTGGATCATGCCGTTGAAACGGCGCAGCCACTCCTGGCGCGACAGGCACAGCTCCGGGTTGCTGGCCATGATGTTGCCGTTGCACAGGGTGAAGCCGCAGCGATCCAGGGCCTCGTTGATCCTGCGCGCCAGGGGCAGCAGGCGCTGGCGGATCTGCTCGGCCTCTTCGGGACTGCCGGCCTCGAACAGCATGCCGTTGTCCTGGTCGGTGAGCAGCGCCTGCTCGCGGCGCCCTTCGCTGCCGAATACCAGCCAGGTGAAGGGCACGCCGGGGTCGCCGTGCTCCTCGATCATCAGCTCGATGACCCGCTCCACGGTGTGGTCGTTGAGCTGGGTGATGATGTGGGTCAGCTGCTCCGGGTTGGCGCCGTGGGCGAGCATGTTGTCGATCAGGTGGGCGATCTCCTCGCGCAGCTCGACCAGGGTGTCGACATTCCGGGCCGCGCTGATGGTGCGCGCCAGATGCACCAGGTCGACCCGCTGCAGGGAGAACAGGTCGCGCTCGGAGAGCACGCCGACCAGCCGGCCCAGCTCCACCACGCAGAGGTGGGCGATCTGCCGCCGAGTCATGGTCAGCGCGGCATCGAAGGCGGTGGCGGTCGGTGGCAGGTGGATGGGGTCGGGAGTCATCAGTTCGTCGAGCGGCTGCTGCAGGTCGCCGCTGCCGTCGGCGATCACCCGGCGCAGGTCGCGCAGGGTGAAGATGCCGATCGGATAGTCGCTGTCGTCGACCATCACCAGGCTGCCGACGTGATGCTCGTGCATCAGTTTCACCGCCGCGCGCAGGCTGATGCCGCTGCGGCAGGTCACCGGGTTGGCGGAGGCGAGGATGTTCAGGCGGGTTTCCAGCGAATACTGGGCGCCGAGGGTTTCTGCGGCCTGCAGCTGCACCTGCTGGTGCACCTGGCCCACCAGGCTGCTGACCCCACGCAGGGCGAAGTCGCGGAAGGCTTCCGACTGGTTGTAGGTGCGCACGAAGGCGGCGCGGCCGAGCTGCAGGCAGAAGGTGTCCTCGGCGGCGATGTAGTGGCTGCGGGTGGCCCGCTCGCTGACCATGGCCGCCACCGGGAAGCACTCGCCCGGGGCGATCTCCTGGGTGGTCTCCAGGCCATCGCCGCTCTGGGTCGGGCGCTGGCCCAGCACCAGCCCCTGCTTGACGATGTAGACATCCTCGATCGTGCCGTCGCCGGGACCGACGATGGGATCGCCGGCGGCATAGAAGCGCAGCCGGCACTGCTCGACCATCTGCGCCAGATGGCTGAGTTCCATCTGGTTGAACGGGGCATAGCGCAGCAGAAAGTGCATGGTGCCCTGGATGTTCTGCATCACGGCGGTCTTGCCGACCGCCGCGAAACCATCGTTCTTGCTCATCTTGTTGTTCTCCGGGGGCGTCCGTTGATGATTCGCGCGGGGCCCGGCGCAGCCCCTGATCTGCGCCGGGGACGCCTCGTTCAGGGCTGCGAGGCGATGGCCTGTTCCACGGCCGCGATCAGTTTCGCATCGTCCGGTCGGGTCATGCTGGAGAAGCGCGCCACCACCTTCCCCTGGCGGTCGATCACGTACTTGTAGAAGTTCCAGCGTGGCGCGCCGCTCTGCGCGGCGAGTTTGCGGAACAGCGGGATGGCCGCGTCACCGGTGACCTTCTGCGCGGCGCTCATGCTGAAGGTGACGCCGTAGTTGACGTAGCAGACGCTGGCGGTTTCCGCACTGTCGTCGGCCTCCTGATGGAAGTCGTCGGAGGGCACGCCGAGCATTTCCAGGCCCTGGCCCTTGTAGCGCTGGTAGAGCGCCTCGAGGCCTTCGAACTGGCCGGTGAAGCCGCAGTGGCTGGCGGTGTTGACCACCAGCAATGGCTTGCCGGCGAACCGGCAGAGGTCGATGGTCTGCTGGCCGCGCAGGGCCGGCAGGCTGCCTTCCAGCAGCGGGCCGCAGTCGGCGGCCTGGGCAGCCGCGCCGCCGAACAGCAGCGGCAGGCCGAGGAGAAAACGTAAGCGACGCATGGCAGTCTCCGAATGGGGCTGTCAGGTACCCATGGCGCCACGCTAACCGTGCGTCGCCTGGCTGGCAATCAGCCATTGGCAGGGCAGGCCCACAAAGCACAACGCGCCGCCTCCCGGAGGAGCGCGGCGCGTTGTGGTGGGGAGCGCAGGGCGCTCCCGGAGTCGGCATCCGTGCCGACGCGGTATTACAGGCCGTTCTTGGCCTTGAACTCGCGGCGACGGCGGTGCAGTACCGGCTCGGTGTAGCCGTTGGGCTGCTTGGTGCCTTCGACGCACAGTTCGACGGCCGCCTGGAAGGCGATGTTGTCGTCGAAGTTCGGCGCCATCGGGCGGTACAGCGGGTCTTCGGCGTTCTGGCGGTCAACCACCAGCGCCATGCGCTTCATGGTTTCCATCACCTGCTCGACCGAGCACACGCCGTGGCGCAGCCAGTTGGCGATGTGCTGGCTGGAGATGCGCAGGGTGGCGCGGTCTTCCATCAGGCCGATGTCGTTGATGTCCGGCACCTTGGAGCAGCCGACGCCCTGGTCGATCCAGCGCACCACGTAGCCGAGGATGCCCTGGGCGTTGTTGTCCAGCTCGTTCTGGATCTCTTCGGCGCTCCAGCTGACGCTCGGCGCCAGCGGGATGGTCAGGATGTCGTCCAGCGAGGCGCGCTCGCGCTGGGCCAGCTCCTGCTGGCGGGCGAACACGTCGACCTTGTGGTAGTGCAGGGCGTGCAGCGCGGCGGCGGTCGGCGACGGCACCCAGGCGGTGTTGGCGCCGGCCAGCGGGTGGGCGATCTTCTGCGCCAGCATGCCGGCCATCAGGTCGGGCATGGCCCACATGCCCTTGCCGATCTGCGCGCGGCCGGACAGGCCGGCCTTCAGGCCGATGTCGACGTTCCAGTTCTCGTAGGCGCTGATCCACTTGGCGCCCTTGATGTCGCCCTTGCGGATGAACGCGCCGGCTTCCATGGAGGTGTGCAGCTCGTCACCGGTGCGGTCGAGGAAGCCGGTGTTGATGAACACCACGCGCTCCTTGGCGGCCTCGATGCAGGCCTTGAGGTTGACCGTGGTGCGGCGCTCCTCGTCCATGATGCCGACCTTGAGGGTGTTGCGGGTCATGCCGAGGACGTCCTCGACGCGGCCGAACAGCTCGTTGGTGAAGGCGGCTTCTTCCGGACCGTGCATCTTCGGCTTGACGATGTACACGCTGCCGGTGCGGGTGTTCTTGCGGCTGGTGTTGCCGTTGAGGTTGTGCAGGGCGATCAGGCTGGTGACCAGGCCGTCCATGATGCCTTCCGGCACCTCGTTGCCGTCCTTGTCGAGGATGGCGTCGTTGGTCATCAGGTGACCGACGTTGCGCACGAACAGCAGGGAGCGGCCGTGCAGGGTCAGTTCGCCGCCGTTCACCGCGGTATAGACGCGGTCCGGGTTCATGGTGCGGGTGAAGGTGGTGCCACCCTTGGCCACTTCCTCGGCCAGGTCGCCCTTCATCAGGCCCAGCCAGTTCTTGTAGGCGATGACCTTGTCGTCGGCATCGACGGCGGCGACCGAGTCTTCGCAGTCCATGATGGTGGTCAGCGCGGCTTCCATCAGCACGTCCTTCACGCCGGCCGCGTCGGTCTTGCCGATCATGCTGGTCGGATCGATCTGGATCTCGAAGTGGATGCCGTTGTTCTTCAGCAGCACGGCCTGCGGCGCGCTGGCTTCGCCCTGGAAGCCGACCAGCTGGGCCGGGTTCTGCAGGCCGGTGGTCGAGCCGTTGGCCAGGCTGACGACCAGCTTGCCGCCTTCGATGCGGTAGCCGGTGGAGTCGACGTGGGAGGCGCCTTCCAGCGGTGCGGCTTCGTTGAGGAAGTCGCGGGCGAAGGCGATGACCTTGGCGCCGCGCACCGGGTTGTAGCCCTTGCCTTTCTCGGCGCCGTCTTCTTCGCTGATCGCGTCGGTGCCGTACAGGGCGTCGTACAGCGAACCCCAGCGGGCGTTGGCGGCGTTGAGGGCGAAGCGCGCGTTCATCACCGGCACCACCAGCTGCGGGCCGGCCATGCGGGCGATCTCGTCGTCGACGTTTTCGGTGGTGATGGCGAAGTCCGCGGGCTCCGGCAGCAGGTAGCCGATTTCCTGCAGGAAGGCCTTGTAGGCAACGGCGTCATGGGCCTGGCCGGCACGCGCCTGGTGCCAGGCGTCGATCTGCGCCTGCAGGGCGTCGCGCTTGGCCAGCAGGGCCTTGTTCTTCGGGGCCAGATCGTGGATCAGGGCGTCGGCGCCCTGCCAGAACTGTTCGGCGCTGACGCCGGTGCCGGGAATGGCTTCGTTGGTGACGAAGTCGAACAGGACTTTGGCGACCTGCAGGCCACCGGCTTGAACGCGTTCAGTCATTGCTTGCCTCACTCTGCTTGGGAGCCGCATCGGACTGCGGCCCGCCGTTCGTGTAGTACCGATCGCAGGATACTACATGAAGCCGTATGAGAAATGTATGAAGGGCGGGCAACCCTTCGACAAAAGTCGTGGAGAACCGCGACCCAAGGCTGATGCGCGCAGTTGTACACAGGCGCCGCTGGGCGCGGGCAACACACTTGTGCACAAGGCTGGCGCTGTCGCCGCAGGCGGCCACCGTGAGTTGTTCACAGTTGTCCCCGTTTGCCGTGGACCCGCCTGTGGACAAGCCTTGGGTACAGTGCTGCAGCCTTAGTGCCGCAAGGCCTGCAGAGGATTGTGCGATATTCGTACAGGACTGCGGAGGTTATGCACTGCTGGGCTGTATGGAGTTGTGGATAACCACTGGAGCCCTTGCTGCAGGCCATGTATGGCGCGGCCTGCAGACGTCTGGCGGTTTTTTGTGCAATTGGTCAGGCGATGCTTGGGGACAACCATGACAAATTGACTATCAGCTCCGGTGGATAAGCGCAGGATTGTCCACAATCGACGTGGGCCAGGCTGTGGACAAGCTGCGTGCACATTGCTGCAGGCCAGCAGGCACGGGGTCTGTGGCGATATGGTCGAATTTCGTACAGGGCGTGACGGGGCGATTTTTCCTCGACTTGTCCACGATTGCGGGGGACCAGCCTGTGGATAAGCTCGGGATGGATCGCCAGGGCCCAGCGCGGCCGGGCGCTGGCGGGGCGTTGGCGATTTCTTGACCAGTCCGCGCGCCCGGGCTTGTGCACATCCGGCGGGGATCAGTGTGTGGATAACCTTGGGGCAATGCCCTGCAGGCCACGGCGGGCGTGGCCTGCAGGGCATCGTTCAGAAAGTGATCAGCTGCGGCGGAGGACTCGCCAGATGTCCAGGCTGTACACCAGCAGGGCCGCCCAGATGCAGGCGAAGGCCAGCAGGTTGGCCGGCGCCAGCGGCTCGTCGTAGAGGAACACTGCCAGCAGCAGCACCAGGGTCGGCGCCAGGTACTGCAGAAAGCCCAGGGTGGCGTAGGGCAGGTGGCGCGCGGCGGCGTTGAAGCAGATCAGCGGGATCAGCGTCACCGGTCCGGCCATGGCCAGCCACCAGCCCTGCGAGCTGTCCCAGAAGTCTGCCTGGCTGCTCGCCGCCGTGGGGTTCAGCCACAGCCAGCCGAGGGCGACCGGCAGCAGCATCCAGGTTTCCACCGCCAGGCCGGGCAGCGCCGCCACCGGCGCCTGCTTGCGGATCAGCCCGTAGAACGCGAAGGACAGCGCCAGCAGCAGCGATACCCAGGGCAGGCTGCCGAGCTGCCAGACCTGCTGCGCCACGCCGCTGGCGGCCAGGGCCACGGCCAGCCACTGCAGGCGGCGCAGGCGCTCGCCGAGCAGCAGCAGGCCGAGCAGCACGTTGACCAGCGGATTGATGTAGTAGCCGAGGCTGGCCTCGAGCATGTGGCCGTTGTTCACCGCCCACACATAGATCAGCCAGTTGCAGGCGATCAGCAGTCCGGACAGCGCCAGCATGGCCAGGCGCCTGGGGTGGGCGCGCAGCTCGCGCCACCAGCCCGGATGCTTCCACACCAGCAGCAACAGCACGGCGCCCATAGCCGACCAGAGCACGCGGTGGACGACGATCTCGAGGGCGGGGATCTGTTCAAGTGCCTTGAAATAGAGAGGAAACAGGCCCCAGATGACGTAGGCGGTCAAGCCGAGGGCGTAGCCGCGGCGGGGATTGGCGGTGCTCATGGACGCTCCAATATTTAGGAAGCTAAATAAAATGGTGCGCCATTCTAGTGCATGGGTTTGCGGGCTGTCTGCCGTGGCCGCTGTGGGCGGCCGGCAGGTGGCGAAGCTAGCTGTAAACCTTTCCTGACGCCGACTCAGAACAGCCGCAGCGGCTCCTCGTCCAGCGCCGCCAACTGCTCGCGCAGCATGAGGATCTGCTCGCCCCAGTAACGCTCGCTGCCGAACCAGGGGAAGCTCATGGGGAACGCCGGATCGTCCCAGCGCCGCGCCAGCCAGGCGCTGTAGTGCATCAGGCGCAGGCTGCGCAGGCCCTCGATCAGCGCCAGCTCGCGAGGGGCGAAGTCGTGGAATTCCTGGTAGCCGTCGATCAGCTCGGCCAGTTGCAGCAGGCGTTCCTGGCGCTCGCCGGCCAGCAGCATCCAGAGGTCCTGCACCGCCGGACCCATGCGGCAGTCGTCGAGGTCGACCACGTGGAAGCGCTCGTCGCGATACAGCAGGTTGCCCGGATGGCAGTCGCCGTGCAGGCGGATCGAGCTGTAGTCGATGCGGGAGAACAGCGCGTCGAGGCGCGCCAGCAGGTCGCGCGCCACCGATTCGTAGGCCGGCAGCAGGCTGCGCGGCACGAAGTTGCCTTCCAGCAGGGTGGCCAGCGACTCGTGGCCGAAGTTGTCCACCGTCAGCGCCTCGCGGTGGGCGAACGGCCGGCTGGCGCCGATGGCGTGCATGCGCCCGAGCAACTGGCCGAAGCGGTACAGCTGGTCCAGGTCGCCCGGCTCCGGCGCACGGCCGCCGCGGCGCGGGAACAGCGCGAAGCGAAAGCCGGCGTGCTCGAACAGACTCTCGCCGTCACGCAGGAGCGGCGCCACCACCGGCACCTCGTGCTCGGCCAGCTCGAAGCTGAAGGCATGCTCCTCGCGGATCGCGGCGTCGCTCCAGCGTGCCGGGCGGTAGAACTTGGCGATCAGCGGCGTCTCGCCCTCGATGCCCACCTGATAGACGCGGTTCTCGTAGCTGTTCAGCGCCAGCACGCGGGCATCGCTGAGAAAGCCGAGGCTTTCCACGGCATCCAGCACCAGATCGGGGGTGAGGGTGGCAAAGGGATGGCTCATGGCGGGCTCCAGTCGATGGACGTGGAGTGTACCCCTTGTCGCTGCGCTTTGGCCCGACCCTAGGTCTGGCCGCCCAGGGTGAACAGGAGAAACATCAGCACCGCGAGAATCACGAAGAACAGGGCGTACTTCAGCGTCAGGGCCAGGGCACTCTCGCCGGGGATCTCGGCGCCGCAGTGCGGACAGATGCCGACGGTACGGGGTATCTCCTTCTTGCACTCTCTGCAGTGGGTGGCCATGCCATTCTCCTCGCGTGCGGCGCCAGGGCGGCGCTCGGCTGTTCCCTGCCAGACAGAGTAGTCGAGCATTGGCCGCCGATCGGCACGGCGGGCTCAGCCCGGCGCCGGCGTGCGCGCCAGGCAGTAGACGTCCACCCGCGCCGCGCCGGCCTTGAGCAGCAGGCTTGAGAGTGCCTCGGCGGTGGCGCCGGTGGTCAGCACGTCGTCGACCAGCGCCAGGTGGCGGCCGGTAACGGCTGTCGGGTCGGCGAGGGCGAAGGCGCGGCGCAGGTTGCCCCGCCGTGCCGCGGCGTCCAGCTGCTGCTGGGCGGCGGTGTCCTGCGGGCGCAGCAGCAGGTCCTCGCGCCAGGGCAGCGCCAGCTCGACGGCCAGCCAGCGCGCCAGCAGACCGGCCTGGTTGAAGCCACGTCGACGCAGACGCGGTCGGGCCAGCGGCACCGGCAGCAGCAGGTCGGGGCGCGGCAGGCCTTCCAGCCAGGCATGGCGCAGGTGCTCGGCGAGCAGGCCGGCGAGCAGATGGCCGAACGGCCAGGCGCTCTGGTGCTTGAAGCGGGTGATCAGGGTGTCGACCGGGAAGGCGTAGCGCCACGGCGCCTCGACGCGCTGGAAAGCCGGCGCGCGGCGCAGGCAGCCGGCACACACCAGGCCGTCCGCCGGCAGCGGCACGGCGCATACCCGGCAATGCGGGCCGAGCCAGGGCAGCTCGCGTTCGCAGTCGCTGCACAGCGGCAGGCGGGTATCGGTGGGCAGGTCGCAGAGCAGGCAGTGCTGGCTGCTTTTTAACCACTGGTAGACCATGCGTTCCCTCGCAGTTGACAACGCCCAAGGCGGCCATGGAATATGCGGCGATCCGTGCCGCCCCGGGATTCTACTGCGGGTGCGCTGCCCCATAACAAGGAAACCGCCCATGAGTGCCAACGCTTCCCTGCGCCACGACTGGACCCTCGCCGAGGTCCGCGCCCTGTACGAACAGCCGTTCAACGACCTGCTGTTCCAGGCACAGACCGTGCACCGCCAGCACTTCAATCCCAACCGCGTGCAGGTCTCCACCCTGCTGTCGATCAAGACCGGCGCCTGCCCGGAAGACTGCAAGTACTGCCCGCAGTCCGGCCACTACAACACCGGCCTGGATAAAGAGAAGCTGATGGAGGTGCAGAAGGTCCTGCAGGCCGCCGCCGAGGCCAAGGCCATCGGCTCGACCCGCTTCTGCATGGGCGCGGCGTGGAAGCACCCGTCGGCCAAGGACATGCCCTACGTGCTGGAGATGGTCAAGGGCGTCAAGGCCATGGGCCTGGAGACCTGCATGACCCTCGGCCGCCTCGACGCGGAGCAGACCAAGGCGCTGGCCGACGCCGGCCTCGACTACTACAACCACAACCTCGACACCTCGCCGGAGTTCTACGGCAACATCATCACCACCCGCACCTACAGCGAGCGTCTGCAGACCCTCAGCTACGTGCGCGAGGCGGGGATGAAGATCTGCTCCGGCGGCATCCTCGGCATGGGCGAGTCGCTGGACGACCGCGCCGGCCTGCTGATCCAGCTGGCCAACCTGCCGGAGCACCCGGAGTCGGTGCCGATCAACATGCTGGTGAAAGTGAAGGGCACCCCGCTGGCGGAAGAGAAGGACGTCGACCCCTTCGATTTCATCCGTACCCTGGCGGTCGCCCGGATCATGATGCCGAAGTCCCACGTGCGCCTGTCCGCCGGCCGCGAGCAGATGAACGAGCAGATGCAGGCCCTGGCGTTCTTCGCCGGCGCCAACTCGATCTTCTACGGCGAGAAGCTGCTGACCACCGGCAACCCCGACGCCGACCGCGACATGCGTCTGTTCGCCCGCCTGGGCATCCAGCCCGAGGCCCGCGAGGAGCACGCCGACGAGGTGCACCAGGCGGCCATCGAGGAGGCGCTGATCGAGCAGCGCAACAGTGCGCTGTTCCACGACGCCGCCGCGGTCTGATCCGTCCATCCCCGTAGGGGCGAATTCATTCGCCTGACGTAGCCGCGCCGGGCGAATGAATTCGCCCCTACGGGAGCCCGCCTTACCCAGCATCGAGCCGCCATGCCCTTCGACCTCGCCTCCCGTCTTGCCGCCCGTCGGGCGGACAATCTGTTCCGTCAGCGCCCGCTGCTGCAGAGCCCGCAGGGCCCGGAGGTGGTGGTCGACGGCCAGCCGCTGCTGGCCTTCTGCTCCAACGACTACCTGGGCCTGGCCAACCATCCCGAGGTAGTCCGCGCCCTGCAGCAGGGCGCAGAAAAATGGGGCGTTGGCGGCGGCGCCTCGCACCTGGTGGTCGGTCACAGCCAGCCGCACCACGAATTGGAAGAGGCGCTGGCCGAGTTCACCGGCCGGCCGCGCGCGCTGCTGTTCTCCACCGGCTACATGGCCAACCTCGCCGCGGTCACCGCGCTGGTCGGCCAGGGCGACAGCGTGCTGGAGGACCGCCTCAACCACGCCTCCCTGCTGGATGCCGGCCTGCTGTCCGGCGCGCGCTTCTCGCGCTACCTGCACAACGACGCCGCCAGTCTCGCCAAGCGCCTGGCCAAGGCCGAGGGCAACCGCCTGGTGGTGACCGACGGCGTGTTCAGCATGGACGGCGACCTCGCCGACCTGTCCGCGCTGGCCGCCGCGGCGAAGGCCAGGGGCGCCTGGCTGATGGTCGACGACGCCCACGGCTTCGGTCCGCTGGG
>RCUR01000310.1_pt1 | contig 17392 bp, 18 predicted proteins | sample 2166151 | NCBI WGS metagenome assembly RCUR01 (sample SAMN09932785, study PRJNA488358) | compost metagenome | isolation source: compost soil in an enriched community | place: Germany: Experimental Botanical Garden
AAGACCGCAAGATGGCTTCGATCCTGGGGATCAACACCGACCGGGTGATTTCCTACGTGTTCATCATCGGTGCGGCCATGGCGGCGCTGGCGGGTGTGTTGATCACCATGAACTACGGCACGTTCGACTTCTATGCCGGCTTCATTATCGGCATCAAGGCGTTCACCGCCGCGGTATTGGGCGGCATCGGCTCGCTGCCGGGCGCCATGCTGGGCGGGATCATCCTCGGTATCGCCGAGTCCCAGTTCTCTGGTCTGGTCAACTCTGACTACAAAGACGTGTTCAGTTTCTCGCTGCTGGTGCTGATTCTGATCTTCCGTCCCCAAGGCCTGTTGGGTCGCCCACACGTGGCGAAGGTGTAAGTATGTCTGCAGCCAATAACAACACTATCGATATCAAGAAAAGCTTCATCGACGCCATCCTTGCCGGCCTCATTTCGCTGATCGTTTTCGGTCCCATCGTCGGCGTGGTACTCCAGGGCTACAGCTTCAACATGGAGCCCGCGCGGGTGGCCTGGCTGGTCGGCATTGTCATGGTCGGGCGCTTCTTCCTCAGCCTATTCCTGCAGACGCCCAAGGGCTTGAACGTGCTGCAAGGCTTCGAGAGCGTCGGCTCCGGCGTGCATGTGTTGCCACCGGGTTATAAATCGCGGCTGCGCTGGATCATTCCGCTGTTGATCGTGATGGCCATTGTGTTCCCCTTCTTCGCCAACAAATACGTGCTGACCGTGGTCATCCTCGGGTTGATCTACGTACTGCTGGGGTTGGGGTTGAACATCGTGGTTGGCTTGGCCGGCCTGCTCGACCTGGGCTACGTTGCCTTCTACGCCATCGGCGCCTACGGCATGGCGCTCGGTTACCAGTACCTGGGGCTGGGCTTCTGGACTGTGCTGCCATTGGCCGCTCTTGCCGCGGCACTGGCCGGATGCATATTAGGTTTCCCGGTGTTGCGAATGCACGGTGACTACCTGGCAATCGTGACCCTGGGCTTCGGGGAAATCATCCGCCTGATCCTCAACAACTGGTTGTCCTTCACCGGCGGGCCGAATGGCATGCCAGTACCGTCGCCAACCTTCATGGGCCTGGAGTTCGGGCGCAGGGCCAAGGAGGGCGGGGTGCCTTTCCATGAGTTCTTCGGCATCGACTACAACCCCAACCTGAAATTCCTGTTCATCTACATCGTCCTGTTCCTGGTGGTATTGGCAGTGCTCTACATCAAGCACCGCCTGACCCGCATGCCGGTGGGCCGGGCCTGGGAAGCGTTGCGTGAAGATGAAATCGCGTGCCGGGCCATGGGCCTGAACCACGTACTGGTCAAGCTTTCTGCCTTCACCCTTGGTGCCTCTACCGCAGGCTTGGCGGGCGTGTTCTTCGCCAGCTACCAGGGCTTCGTCAACCCATCTTCGTTCACTTTCTTCGAGTCGGCGCTGATCCTGGCCATTGTGGTATTGGGCGGCATGGGCTCGACGGTCGGCGTGGTGATCGCGGCGTTCGTCCTGACGGTGGCGCCGGAACTGCTGCGTAGCTTCTCCGAGTACCGCGTGCTGTTGTTCGGCATCCTGATGGTATTGATGATGATCTGGCGACCCCGTGGCTTGATTCGGATCAGCCGTACCGGTGTGACCCCGCGCAAAGGAGTGGCGCCATGAATGATGATGTCATTCTCTCGGTCGACAACCTGATGATGCACTTCGGTGGCATCAAGGCATTGAGCGACGTCAGCCTGAAGGTAAAGCGCAATTCCATTTTCGCCCTGATCGGCCCCAATGGTGCCGGCAAGACCACCGTGTTCAACTGCCTGACCGGCTTCTACAAGGCTACCGGCGGGCACATTGAACTGAATGTGCGTGGCTCCAGCACCAACGTGATCAAGATGCTCGGCGAACCCTTCCGCCTGACGGATTTTGTTTCCCCCAAGCGTTTTGGCAGCCGCCTGTACTACAAGATGTTTGGCGGCACTCACTTGATCAACCGTGCGGGCCTGGCGCGGACGTTCCAGAACATCCGCCTGTTTCGGGAAATGTCAGTCATCGAGAACCTGCTGGTGGCCCAGCACATGTGGGTCAACCGCAACTTGCTCGCAGGTGTTTTCAATACCAAGGGCTACCGCAAGGCCGAAAGCGACGCCCTGGACCATGCCTTCTACTGGCTGGAAGTGGTCGACCTGGTGGATTGCGCAAATCGTCTGGCCGGTGAGTTGTCCTACGGCCAGCAACGCCGACTGGAGATTGCCCGGGCCATGTGCACGCGGCCCAAGATCATCTGCCTGGACGAACCGGCGGCGGGCCTCAACCCGCAGGAAACCGAAGCCCTGAGCGCAATGATCCGCCACTTGCGCGATGACCACGACATTACCGTGGTGCTGATCGAGCACGACATGGGCATGGTGATGAGTATTTCCGACCATATCGTGGTGCTGGACCACGGCAACGTGATCGCCGAGGGCGGGCCGGACCAGATCCGTCACGACCCGAAAGTGATCGCCGCCTACCTGGGCGCGGATGAAGAGGAATTGGTATGAGCGAACCGATCCTCGAACTGAAAGAGATCGATGTGTTCTACGGGCCGATCCAGGCCCTGAAGAAAGTCTCGCTGCACATCAATGAGGGCGAGACCGTTGCACTGATTGGCTCCAACGGCGCGGGCAAGTCCACGTTGCTGATGTCGATCTTCGGCCAGCCACGGGTCAGCAGCGGCAAGATCATTTATCGCGGCACCGACATTGCCCATAAATCGTCCCACTACATCGCGTCCAATGGCATCGCCCAGTCGCCGGAAGGGCGGCGAGTATTCCCCGACATGTCGGTGGAAGAAAACTTGTTGATGGGGACCATCCCGATTGGTGACCAGTACGCCAGTGAAGACATGGAGCGTATGTTCACATTGTTCCCCAGGCTCAAGGAGCGACGCAATCAACGGGCCATGACCATGTCCGGCGGCGAGCAGCAGATGCTCGCCATCGCTCGTGCACTGATGAGCCGGCCGAAGTTGCTGCTGCTCGACGAGCCGAGCCTGGGCCTGGCGCCAATCGTGGTCAAGCAGATCTTCAGCACCCTGCGTGAGCTGGCCAAGACGGGCATGACCATCTTCCTGGTCGAGCAGAACGCCAACCATGCCTTGAAGCTGTCGGACCGGGCTTATGTGATGGTCAACGGGCAAATCCGCCTGACCGGTACCGGCCAGGAACTGCTGGTCAACGAGGAAGTGCGCAACGCTTATCTGGGCGGGCATTGATGAATGGGGCGCAGCGATACTCGATGCTGCGCCCCAAGCTTCATGAGGTAGCGCTGCCGGCGAGGGCCTTGCGTCGTAACAGGCTCAGGTGTGCTTTGTTCAGTTCGCTGGCTGGCGCTTGGTAGGACACTTGGCCATCGAGCCGTTCTTGTGCAGCCGAACGGTCACCGCCCCCGTTAGGCTCGCCCCAGGTCACCACCCGGCCGTCAGTCGTGAGTGCCGTAAATGCTGAGCGATTGCCATAGATGACCCGAACGCCGTCAAGTTGATCGGCTATTGCGGTGCTGTCCCCACCAAAAAGTGGCCGACCCCAGCAGGAGACTTTGCCTGTGCGATGGAGGGCTGCGAATGCGAATGCGCTACTCGTGATCTGCACAACGTCCTTGGCCGCACGCAGGGGTTGCCCCATGCCACGACTTCGCCGCCAGCACGCCTGGCGACGAAAGCATTGCCGTTGCCCGTCAGGGCAACCACATCGTTGAGGGCCTCGACTTCGGGCGTAGTCTGCCCGCCGGACTCGGTATCCCCCCAGGCAACGATTTGACCGGTGGCGCGCAAAGCCGCGAAGGCGTTGGGGTTTGCAATCAGTCGAGTCGACTGGCTTTTTTCAGGAGCCCATATTCGATTGCCTGCCCCTGGGTGACATAGCCGGGCCAACTGACCCTGACGGAATCGCCCAAGGCGAAACCACTGCGGTAAGCAAATATGGCGAGCGTTGCATCGTCGTACCCAAGCCACTCCAGATCGATAGGGCTATCGTTTTCGGACTCCTCCAGGAAGGGTGCACTCAGGAGGGCGGGCGGTGTGGATTGTTGCGATAGCGTGCGGCTGTTTCTATCTGGGTGGTTTGACATGAGGGGTTACCTTTGCTGGCTGTCCGAATCGCACCCGGAGGAGGGCGCTCTTTGGTGAATTCCAAATCACCAAGGGCGACTGACGATATAGGCTAAGTACTGGCGAGCAGTATCCGGCGCAAAGCTTGTGGGTAAATTCTGTGGCCGTTCAGGTTTGTGGAAAACAATCGGCGGTTGCATCGAAATCGCGACAAAAAGCCGCTTCAAATAATTGTTTTGTCATCGTTTTGACTTGTCCACGTTTGCTGTGGAGGTGCCTGTGGGTAACATGGGTGCATCTGGCTAGAGGCCTTTATTTATAAGGTGTTTAGGGGTGCGGTTATTTTTTGATCAGCATTTTTTACTTCTCTTGTCGTTGTCAATGTCAACACTTTTATCCACTGGTAGATGGCTCTGGATCAAGCATTGCAAGCCTGTGGATAACTCTGTGTGCAACCCTTGGAAAGATGGCCACAGCCAGCGCCGTTACTGGCCTGCCGCCATCGCCTTGGTAGCACCTGGTTGCACCAAATGAGGGCGACAGCATGAGGATTGTTGAATGGTCAAGCAAAAAACGTCTCGATAATCGCTGCAAGCCTTGTGGATAGTGGCCTGTGGGCAAAACGAGTTGCCCCCAAAGTCTGTGGAGTGGATTGTGGATAAGATGAGCAGAAGGTGCTGCAGCCCTTGTAAATCAAGGTCTTGACGGGGTTGGTTGTTATTTGATCAGTCGTTGTGCACTTGCTGGCACCCGGCAGGCCGGGCATGCTTGAGGTTTACCTAGCCAGGCTCGCCCTCGGGTGAGTCAACCAAGGAGAGCAGCATGACTTCTACCTTATTCATCACCGGGGCCACCTCGGGATTTGGCGAAGCTTGTGCCCGCCGTTTTGCCCGGGCTGGCTGGTCGCTGGTGCTGACCGGGCGCCGTGAAGAGCGCTTGAATGCCCTGTGTGCCGAATTGTCGAAACAGACCCGGGTACACGGCCTGGTGCTGGACGTGCGTGATCGCAAGGCCATGGAGCAGGCCATTGCCGGTTTGCCGGCCGAATTCGACACGCTCACCGGGCTTATCAACAATGCTGGCCTGGCCCTGGGTGCCGACCCGGCGCCCCAGTGCGACCTGGACGACTGGGACACCATGGTCGATACCAATATCAAGGGCCTGATGTACAGCACCCGCCTGTTGTTGCCGCGGCTGATCGCCCATGGCCGTGGCGCGAGCATTCTCAACGTGGGATCGGTGGCGGGTACTTATCCTTACCCGGGCAGCCATGTCTACGGCGGTACCAAGGCCTTTGTCGGTCAATTCTCGCTGAGCCTGCGCTGTGACCTGCAAGGCACGGGCGTGCGCGTGACCAACATCGAGCCGGGCCTGTGCGAGAGTGAGTTCTCACTGGTGCGCTTTGGCGGCGACCAGGCCCGTTACGACGCGACCTACAAGGGCGCCGAGCCATTGCAGCCAGAAGATATCGCCGAGACGATCTTCTGGGTCATGACCCAGCCGCCCCATGTGAATATCAACAGCCTGGAATTGATGCCGGTGAGCCAGGCCTGGAGTGGCTTCTCCATTCACCGTAAGTAAAAGGCGCGGCTACAGCACCGCTTGCAAGCCCAGATAGCAGGTCACCAGGTGATAGGGCGTGGTCGACGGCATATCATCGCGGCTGACCGCGCCCTGGGCATCGCGGCATTCGTACCAGCCGCGGCTGTGCAGGAAGTAGCGTTGCAGGGTACGCAGTTGTTGCAACACCGGGCCCTGGCTATCGGCACGCAGGGCCAGGGCGCGCAGGTACTCGGCCTGGGCCCAGATGCGCTGGGTGGCATCGCGCACGCTGCCGTCGGGGTTGAGCATGGCCAATACTCGGTGGTCAGCGATGCCGCAGCGCTCGGCATAGGTAAATGCGCGATCGAGCGACTGGTGTAGCGGGCTGTTTTTGAGCAGCGCAGAGGTTTCCAGCAAGTAGAACCATTCGAACTGATGCCCTGGCTCGAACCAGTTATCCACAGCCCCACGGGGTTTTTCCAGCATCACGCCGTGCTCGGGATCGATGAAGTCAGCCTGCATCGCGCTGGTCAAGGACCGCAGCGCTTGTTCGACTTCGGCGTCTTCGCGGACCGCCAGGGTTGCCAGAAACGCTTCGGCCAGGTGCATCAACGGATTCTGCAGTGGCCCGCTGCCCAGCAGCGCCCAGTCTTCGTCGAGGCTGGCTTCGTACAACCCGTCGGCAGTGGCGAAACGCTCGGCAACCACTTTCAGTGCGGCATTGAGCGCCGATTCCACCAACGGCTCGCGCACCTTTGCCCAGTAATGGGCACAGGCGAAAACGATGAAGGCATGGGTGTACAGGTCCTTGCGCCGGTCCAGCGGCTTGCCTTGGGCGTCGATACTGTAGAACCAGCCGCCATGCTCGGCATCGTGGAAGTGCCGCTGCAACGAGCGAAACAAGGCGCCAGCGTGCTCGCGGGCGCCGGGTTGCTCGATGCGGCTGGAAAACAGGAAGAGCTGACGGGCACAGGCCATGGCCCGGTAACGCTGCACCGGCAGCGGCTGGTGCCCGGGGTCGAGGGCTTCAAAGGGCAACGCCAGTTCCGCATTCCAGCCCGGGCCTTGCCAGAGCGGCACGATCGTTTGCGCGAAATGCTGCTGCACGGCCGTGAATACGGCGGTCAATTCAGGCTGCGGGGCGGAGCTGGAAACGTCGGGCATTGGCAAGTGTCGTCACGGCTGGGGCGTTTGTGCGACATGTTATCAGGGATCGGCTTTTGTGAATGCGACCGCTTCGCGGTCGATCGCGGGCAAGTCGGATCGCCGCACCGCAGCTCCTGCAGGGGATCACGCTGTCCTTGTGGAGCGGGCTTGCCCGCGAAGAGGCCCTTCAGCCAGCCAACAACCAAACCCCAATAGCCGCCGAAGCCATCCCGGCCACTCGCACCGCCACCTGCGGCACCCAGCGCACCACCGCATACCCAGCCACATGCAGCACAGCCGTCGCCAGCACAAACCCTGTCGCATACGCCCACGGGCTGGACATCTCCGGCAGCTCAAGCCCATGCGCCACGCCGTGGAACACGGCAAACAACGCAGTTGCAACGACCGCCAGCACCAGCGGCGGCCGCACCGCCAGCGCCACGGCCAGCCCCAGCGCCAGCACCGAGGCCGCGATACCGCTTTCCAGTGCCGGTAACGCCAGCCCGGCAAAGCCCAGCAAGCCACCCAGCAGCATCGTCCCGACAAAGGTGCACGGCAGGGCCCAACGTGCTGCCCCTTGCTGCTGAGCTGCCCACAGGCCCACGGCAAGCATGGCAAGCAGGTGGTCGAGGCCGCCGAGCGGGTGGCCAATGCCGGCCAGCAAGCCATGCTCGCCGTGGCCGGGATGGGCGAAGGCGATGGCCGGGCAGAGCAGCAGGGTGAGGGCGGCGAGTGCTTTATTGAGTGTCATGGGAACTTCCTTTAAGGTGAAATGAATCAGGCTGCGTTCAGCAGGCCCTGGCGTTCGATGAAGGCGATGATCGCGTCCAGGCCCAATCCGGTTTTCTGGTTGCTGAAGACGAACGGCTTGTCGCCGCGCATGCGCCGGGTATCGCCGTCCATCATTTCCAGGGAGGCACCCACCAGCGGTGCCAGGTCGATCTTGTTGATCACCAGCAGGTCGGATTTGCAGATGCCCGGCCCGCCCTTGCGCGGCAGCTTGTCGCCGGCCGATACGTCGATCACATAGAGGGTCAGGTCCGAGAGTTCGGGGCTGAAGGTCGCCGACAGGTTGTCACCACCGGACTCGACCAGGATCAGGTCCAGGCCGGGGAAGCGGCGATTCAACTGGTCCACTGCCTCCAGGTTGATCGAGGCATCCTCGCGGATCGCCGTATGCGGGCAGCCGCCAGTTTCCACGCCAATGATGCGCTCGGGCGCCAGCGCCTGGTTACGCACCAGAAAGTCGGCGTCTTCGCGGGTGTAGATGTCATTGGTGACCACGGCCAGGTTATAGCGTTCGCGCAGCGCCAGGCACAGGGCCAGGGTCAGGGCGGTCTTGCCGGACCCGACCGGGCCGCCGATTCCGACACGCAATGGCTGAGTATTCATCGTGTTTCTCCTAGGAACGGAACAGGCGGCTGTATTGGCGTTCGTGGGCCATGCTCGCCAGGGACAGGCCGAAGGCGGCGCTGCCAAGGTGTTGAGGGGGAAGATGAGTGGCGGTCTGCTGCGCCTGTTGCAACAGCGGCAGTAATTGACTGGTCATGCGCTGGGCGGCTTGCTGGCCCAGCGGCAGGGTTTTCATCAGCACAGCGAGTTGGTTTTCCAACCAGCTCCATAGCCAGGCGGCCAGAGCATCGTCGGGGCTGATCTGCCAGGCTCGGGCACCGAGGGCCCAGCCCAGGGCCAAGTGCGGTTCCGGCGTCTGGGCGAGAAAACAGCGGGCCTGTTCGTCGAATTCGGGAAGGCCTTCGAGCAATTGCTTGAGCGAATAGCCCATCTGCCGGCTTTCCTGGTACAGCTCGCGGGTTTCACGGCTGGCCCTGTGTTCCTGACCCAGCTGCGAGAGCTGCCCCCAGTCCTGCTCGGCTGCGGCGCGGCAATGGGCCAGCAGCAGTGGCGCTTCGAACCGCGCCAGGTTCAGCAATAGCTGATCGCCGATCCAGCGGGCGGCGCTCGCCGAATCGGTGATGCAGGCCTGTTCCACGGCCATTTCCAGGCCCTGGGAATAGCTGTAGCCGCCAATCGGCAATTGTGGGCTGGCCAGGCGCAGCAACGCCCACGCCGGGTTCATGGGCGCACGCCGAATTGATGCAGGCGCGGCGGATAGTTGAAATCTTCATCGCCATGGCGCGAATGGTGATGGCCACCACCGTAGGCGCCGTGCTCGGGCTGGAAGGGCGCCTCGAGGGTCTGGGTATGCGCGCCGAGTTGCTCGAGCATGGCCTTGAGCACGTAGTCATCGAGCAGGCGCAGCCAGCCATCGCCGACCTGCAAGGCAACATGGCGGTTGCCCAGGTGATAGGCCGCGCGGGTCAGCTCGAAAGGGCTGGCGCAGGTTACATGGAGTAATTGCTCGGGGCGGGCGCAGACGCGGACGATGCGGCCATCCTCGGCCTGCAGGAACTCGCCATCGTACAAGGGCGGTTGGCCGCGTTCCAGGAACAGGCCCACGTCTTCTCCCTCGGCACTGAAACAGCGCAAGCGGCTTTTGCTGCGTGCTTCGAAGTTCAGGTGAAGTTCGGCCGACCACTCAGGTTTTGGCGCGGTTCGATGGTGTATGACCAGCATGGCAAGGCTTCCGGCGAAGTGCGATGCCATAACAGAGCAAGTGCCTTGCCAAATCGAGGCTGCTTTCGGAAATGCCCTACAAAAGTGCCGCAGACAGCCTACGCGTGAGGCAGAACTGGTTTGATTTGGTGCGTCAGCCAGGCAGGTCGCGCCAGTGTGGTGCGTGGGTCACTCCAGGCTGCTCAAGCCCTGCCAGTGTTTGGCCCCGACGAAGATAAACCGCAGTTGCTGGGTGATCTTGGCTTGCGGCATCAGGTGGGCGGGCAGGGGCTGTGCAGGCGGGTCGATCAGTTCAGGCAAGGTGGCAAACACGGTTTTCACCACCAGGTCGGCCATGACCGCCAGGGCTGCCGTATCCAGGTGTTGCCATTTGGGCATCTGGGCCAGGTCCGCGGCCAGGTCCGAGCTGATGCCTTCGCGCAGGGCGGCCAAGGCCTGGCGCACCGGCAGGGAGCCGCCGTACTGCTCGCGGGCAAGAAATAGAAACTGGGTACGATTGGCGGCAACGACATCGAGGAATATGCGCACCGAAGCATCGGTGATGCCACCCAGTTCAAGTTCGTTGCGCCGCACCAGGCGAATGGTTTCGCGGAATGTCTCGCCCACTTCGCTGACAAGTGCCAGGCCCAGTTGGTCCATATCGGTGAAATGGCGGTAGAAGCCGGTCGGGACGATGCCAGCAGTCCGGGCGATCTCACGCAAACTGAGGCTGCCAAAGCCGCGGCCGCTCTCCATCAACTGACGGGCAGCATCGAGCAGGGCATGGCGGGTTTGTTGTTTTTGTTCGGCGCGGGGAAGCATGGGGGCAATTCTATTCGGGACAGCGCTGCACTCTAGCAAATCGACTTTGCTGGCGTCGAACCGTATCAGACGGCCGATGGCAGGCTTGAAACAACAAAGCCCGGTTCAGGGCACCGGGCTTTTTCGAAGGGGCGCAAGGGCTTAGCTCATACGTTGGTTTTGTTCGCGCAGACGGTCTGAACCGCCTTCGGCAATGCGGTCACGTTGCAGCAGACGGTCGGAACCACCTTCGGCGAAACGGTCGCGTTGCAGGGTCCGGTCAGAACCGCCTTCGGCCAGGCTGCCCAGTGGCTGGGAGATTTCTGTGCTCGGCTTGGCTTCGGCAGAAATATTCTGCTCGGCAGCGGGAATAGCTAAAGCGTTGGCGGCCAGCAGGGACAGAGTCAGGCTCAGTAGCATTTGGCGTTTCATGATGGGTGCTCCGTAACAAGGCTGAAAAGTGACTACGGAGTCAATGCTACCCTTGGGCGTCAGATAGAGAAGTTCATAAGGCTAATGGTAAAAATCGATGGAAATGATGGTCACGAGTGGCGGCTCTATATCAGTGGTTCTGGCCTGATTGGCGGGTGGTTTTGACCCAGGTGACGACTATTTCCCAGCAGTAATTTCCAGTGAAAGTAAACCCGCCCGCCATTCGTCAGTCTCAGTGAAATAGCCGCTTTTTTCGCTGGCGCTGTTTTTGTGGCCAGCGTGTTCAGGAGTAACGTGCATGAAGCGCACAACAAAAGCCCTCGTTTCGCTGTTTTCCAGCCTCCTTTTATTGCTGGCGGTGGCGGTGTTCATCATTGCCACGTTTGACTGGAACCGAATCAAACCGACCCTCAACGACAAAATTTCCGAAGCGCTGCACCGGCCATTCGCTATCAATGGCAACCTGGCAGTGTTGTGGCGTCGCGAACCAGACCAGGGGGGCTGGCGGGCCTGGGTGCCTTGGCCGCGCTTTGTTGCCGAGGACCTGTCGTTGGGTAATCCGGACTGGGCCAAGGACAAGCAAATGGCCACGCTCAAGCGGGTCGAATTCCGCCTGGCCCCCTTGCCCTTGCTGCTACAACAGGTGGAGATACCGCGTATCGACCTGACCGAACCCAAGGCCGACCTGCAGCGCCTGGCCGATGGCCGGGCCAACTGGACCTTCGACCTGGCGCCCAAGGACGAAAAGGCCGAGCCGTCGAACTGGGTGCTGGACATCGGCGCCATCGGTTTCGACAAGGGCCACGTGACCCTTGACGACCAGACACTCAAGACTCGGTTGAACGTCCAGATAGACCCCTTGGGCAAGCCGATTCCGTTCAGCGACATCGTCGGCGCGGGTGCGGCGAAAAAGGCCAGCGAGCAGGGCCGAGCCCCTCAGGACTACGCCTTCGCCCTCAAGGTCGACGGCCGTTACAAAGGTCAGCCGGTGTCCGGTACCGGCAAGATCGGTGGGCTGCTGGCGCTGCAGGACGCCTCGCTGCCGTTCCCGTTGCAGGCGGATATGCGCGCTGCCGATACCACCATTGCCGTGGCGGGCACCCTGACCGACCTGCGCAACCTGGGTGCCCTGGATCTACGCTTGCGCCTGGCCGGTACCAGTCTTGGCAACCTCTACCCTCTGACGGGCATCACCTTGCCCGACACCCCGGCGTACACCACCGACGGCCATCTGCAGGCCAAGCTCAACGAGCCAGGTGGTGCCGTGTTCAATTACCAGGACTTCAACGGCAAGATCGGCAACAGCGATATTCATGGCAACCTTGCCTACGTCGCCAGCCAGCCGCGGCCCAAGCTCACCGGCGCGCTGGTGTCCAACCAATTGCTGTTCGAAGACCTGGCTCCCTTGATCGGTGCCGACTCCAATGCCAAGCAGAAGGCCCGTGGCGGCGACAGCAAGCAACCGGCAGACAAGGTCTTGCCGGTCGAAGAGTTTCGCACCGAGCGCTGGCGGACCATGGACGCCGACGTCGAATTCACCGGCAAGCGGATCGTGCAGAGCAAGGACCTGCCCTTCACCGACCTGTACACCCATCTTCTGCTCAATGATGGCCAGCTCAGCCTGGAGCCGCTGCGCTTTGGCGTGGCCGGCGGCAAGCTCGAGTCACAGGTCCGCCTCGACGGCCGCACCACACCGTTGCACGGTAAAGCCAAACTGGCTGCCCGTGGCTTCAAGCTCAAGCAACTGTTCCCGACGTTCGAGCCTATGAAAACCAGCTTCGGCGAACTCAATGGCGATGCTGACCTGGCCGGGCACGGCAATTCGGTGGCGGCGTTGCTTGGCAGTGCCGACGGCGAATTGAAGATGCTCATCAACGATGGCGCCATCAGCCGTGGCCTGATGGAGATCGTCGGGCTCAATGTCGGTAACTATGTGGTTGGGCAACTGTTTGGCGACAAGGACGTGAAAATCAACTGTGCCGCGGCCGACTTCGGCTTCAAGAGCGGGTTGGCGACTACGCGCTTGTTTGTCTTCGATACCGAGAACGCCATTGTCTACATCGACGGCACCGCCAACTTCGCCACTGAACAGCTCGACCTGAGCATCAACCCCGAGTCCAAAGGCATTCGGCTGCTGTCACTGCGCTCGCCGCTCTATGTGCGCGGGCCATTCAAGAAGCCCGATGCCGGGGTCAAGGCCGTGCCGTTGATGTTGCGCGGGGCGGGCTTGCTGGCTTTGGGGGCGGTGGTGGCGCCGGCGGCGGGGCTATTGGCGCTGGTCGCGCCCAGTGCGGGCAACGAGCCGAACCAGTGCAAGCCGTTGCTGGAGCAGATGAAGCTGGGGAAGGTGCCCAAGGCGGGGTGACCTTGAGGGCCTCATCGCTGGCAAGCCCGCTCCTACATGGTTTGCGCAGACCTGGAGCGGGCTTGCCGGATCGCCGGACCGCCGCGATGACGCCCTAACAGTCAATCAAAGTCAAAGATCCTCAAGCAAATCCGCCCTATCATCGGCATGCTCTTCTTCCCGGGCCAGGATGTCTTCGAAGATCCGCCGCGCTATCAGGAATTTTTGTTGTTCTGGTATTGCTCGCAGGTCATGAAGCCTTTGCTGGCGACAAGACCGCTTTCATTGAAGAACACGTAATAGGCTTGCTGGTGCCCATCGCGATTGAGGATGTAGTTGTTGCAAGTCCCGCCCCGCTGCATGTCAATCATGGCCGACGGCGTACCGCCAATGGCGATGACACGCTGCATGGTCATGCCGTCCTCGACTTGCTTGACCAGCGGCTCATCGTGGAAGGTGACGAAGTCGACGGGGTTTTGCGGTCTGCTCGAGCAACCCGCCAGCAAGGTGAACAGGCAAAGCACAGCCAGGGTTTGTTTGTGCATGGTCTCGCTCCTGCGAAGGGGCCGAGGCGGCCCGATATAGGTTGGAACCGCGAACCGGCCCGGTAGTTCGATCAGCGCCGGCGCTTGTGCGCGGGCAGGCCGGCCACTAGTGTTCAGGCAATGTGAGGATCAGGGAAGGCAGGACATGACGCAAGTACTCGCGACGCGCTATCCACTGGTGCTGGTGCCTGGCATGCTCGGCTTTGTCCGCCTGTTGCTGTATCCCTACTGGTTCGGTATTCCCAAGGCGCTGCGGCGTGGTGGCGCCCAAGTGTTCCCGGTGCATGTCTCGCCGCTCAACTCCAGTGAAGTCCGTGGCGAGCAGTTACTGGCGATCATCGAACGCATCCGCCGGGAAACCGGGGCCGACAAGGTCAACCTGATCGGCCACAGCCAAGGCGCGTTGTCAGCCCGCTATGCGGCGGCCCAGCGCCCCGAGTGGGTCGCATCGGTGACCTCGGTGGCCGGGCCCAACCGTGGTTCGGAACTGGCTGACTATCATGCGCGCCACTACCCGGCCGATTCCGCCCGAGGCCGGTTGCTGGCGTTCGGCCTGCGCCTGTTGGCGATGGTGATGTGGTTGGTTGAGACCGGGCAACGCGGGCCATTGTTGCCCATCGATGTGCAAGCCGCGCACCAGTCGTTGACCTTTGATGGCGTGGCATTGTTCAACCGTCGGTACCCACAAGGCGTGCCCACCACCTGGGGTGGGCCGGGGGCCGAGCAGGTCGATGGCGTGCGTTACTACTCCTGGTCCGGCATCGTCCAGGACGAGCGCAGCCACCGCGGCGCCAACCGTTTCGACGGTAGCCATTATTTCTGCAAGCTGTATGCCCGCAGTTTTGTTCGGGAAAAAGAGTGCGATGGCATGGTCGGGCGAATCAGCTCGCACCTGGGCCAGGTGATTGGTGACGATTACCCGCTCGATCACCTGGATATCGTCAACCATTCCCTCGGCTTGGTAGGTGAGGGCGCGGAGCCTGTGCGGCTGTTCACCGAGCATGCCGCGCGCCTCAAGGCTGCGGGACTATAGAACGTTTTGCACGCGCGGCTTGCGCGCTTTGCCCAGCGGCAGTTTCCAGCGTTCGGCCAGCACCACGCCCGCCAGGGTCAGGGCGCCGCCGTACAGGTGAAACGGCGCCAACTCTTCGCCCAACACCAACGCGGCGATCACCGCGGTCACCACCGGCAGCAGGTTGAAAAACAGCGTCGTGCGGCTGGGGCCCAGGCGGCTGACAGCCTGCATCCAGGCCAGGGGCGCCAGCATCGAGGCCAGCAGGCAGGCATACAGCACCAAGCCGACATTACCGGTGTTCAGGCCTGTCTTCGGCGAAAACCAGTACAACGGAAGCAGCACGACGATGGCCACCAGTACCTGCAGATACAGCAGTTGCAAGGGCGGCAGGCGCAGCTGCCACTTCTTCAGCAGGGTGCTGTACACGGCATAGGCGAGGGTGGCGATCAGCATCATCGCATCGCCGCGATTGAGCCCGTGTTCGAGCAGCACCGTGGGGCTGCCCGCCGAGACCACCACCAGTACCCCGAAAAGTGACACCAGTGCGCCCACCAGGGCACCGGCGGTCAGGCGCTGGCCCAGGTTGATGATCGCCAAGGCCAGCGCCATCAAGGGCATCAACGACAGAATGATGCCCATGTTGGTGGCTGACGTTACCGCGGCGGCGAAGTACGCCAGGCTCTGGTACACCGCCATGCCCAGCACGCCGAGGATGAAGACCTTGCCCAGGTTGGGCTTGATGGCTGCCCAGTTGGCCAGCACCGGCTTGAGCATGAACGGGGTGAACAGCAATCCCGCCAGCAGCCAGCGATAAAAGCCGATCTCGGCCGGGAAGATGGCGCCCACGGCCATTTTGTTGACAACGGTATTGCCCGCCCAGATCAGGATGGCCAATAACGGAAACGCATATTGCATGTGCACAACTCGGAAAAAAATAGGGCGCCATTATCCGCAGCTCATCCATGCGGGTATACAACGCATGTGCTTGAGCCGGGTTTTCGGACGACAGGCGCTGCGCCAAAGGGGTGGGAAATCTTGTCTACACTCAGTCCGAGGCTGCGCGGGTCAGCGCGGCGAACAAGGAGAAAACGCCATGGGTATGCTGCGTATGCCGCTGCTGGTGCTGGGGTTGCTGGTGTGCACGCAAGGGTTCGCCGCCACGGCGCAACAGGACAAAATGACCAGCTGCAACAAGGAAGCCAGTGCCAAGGCCCTCAAGGGGGATGAGCGTAACGCGTTCATGAGCACGTGCCTGAAGGCCACCCCCGCCGCCCCGGTGACGCAGCAGGAAAAGATGACGCTGTGCAACAAGGAAGCCAGCGCCAAGGCCCTCAAGGGGGATGAGCGCAACGCGTTCATGAGTACGTGCCTGAAGGCCACCCCCGCCGCCCCGGTGACGCAGCAGGAAAAGATGACCCTATGCAACAAGGAAGCTAGCGCCAAGACCCTCAAGGGTGACGAACGCAACGCGTTCATGAGCCAATGCCTGAAGAAGAAGGAGTAGCGTTTTTTTCCAGGCGACCAGAGGCCAAATGCCTCTGGCCGTACCCTCGGAACGCTGGCAGACTGCCGATCCTTTCACGCTGTTCGTCGTTGAGGCTGTATGCCCATCTTTACTGCGCGCCAAGTCTTGTTGGCCAGTTGGATCATCGTATTTCTAGGGCTGTTGTCAGTCTTGCCGCTCAAGTTGCTGCCCAGCCTGCTGGCCGGCCTGCTGGTGTACGAGCTGGTGAACATGTTGACGCCCAAGCTGCAGCACTTGATTGCCGGGCGTCGAGCACGCTGGCTGGCGGTGGCCCTGCTGGGCACGCTGGTGGTCAGTACCTTGTCATTGCTGTTTGCCAGTGCCATCAGCTTCCTGCTGCATGAAGCGGAGAACCCCGGCGCCTCGCTGGATAAGTTCATGCTGCTGGTGGACCAGGCGCGGGCGCAGTTGCCGCCCTTCATCGATGCGTATCTGCCGGCCAGTGCGGCGGAGTTCCGCGTCGCCATCGGCGAATGGCTGAGATCGCACCTGGGTGAACTGCAGCTGCTGGGCAAGGGCGCGGCGCACATGTTCGTCACCCTGCTGATCGGCATGATCCTGGGTGCGATCATCGCCCTGCAGCAGATCCCCGACCCCAAGTTGCGCAAGCCCCTGGCCGCTGCGCTGTTCGAGCGTTTGTCGCTGTTGGTGAAGGCGTTTCGCAACATCGTCTTCGCGCAGATCAAGATCTCCCTGCTCAATACCTTCTTCACCGGGGTGTTCCTGGCCGTGGTATTGCCGCTGTTCGGCATCAAGCTGCCGTTGACCAAGACCCTGATCATGCTGACCTTCCTGCTGGGCCTGTTGCCGGTGATCGGCAACCTGATCTCCAACACCCTGATCACCATTGTCGGGCTGTCGATATCGGTGTGGGTAGCAGTGGCGGCGTTGGGTTACCTGATTGTTATCCACAAGGTCGAGTATTTCCTCAACGCCCGCATTGTCGGCGGGCAGATCAGCGCCAAGTCCTGGGAGCTGCTCTTGGCGATGCTGATATTCGAAGCGGCATTCGGCCTGCCGGGGGTGGTGGCGGGGCCGATTTATTATGCGTATTTGAAGAGTGAGTTGCGGTCGGCGGGGTTGGTGTGAATCAGGGGCGGCCTCATCGCTGCGGTGCGGCGATCCGACAAGCCCACTCCTACAGGACTGTGTAAACTTGTAGGAGCGGGCTTGCCCGCGATGAGGCCCAAACAGGCAATACAGCTCTCTAGCCGTACCGCTTACGCGCCTCGATCGCCAAGCCGCTACCAATGCTGCCGAAGATATTCCCTTCCACATGCCGCGCATTGGGCAGCATGGCCGCCACGCTCTGGCGCAACGCCGGAATCCCGCTCGAACCACCGGTGAAGAACACCGTATCGACCTGGTCGACCCGCACATCGGCGTCTGCCAGCAGTTGGGTGACGCTGTTGCGCACCCGCT
>RCUR01000311.1_pt1 | contig 17362 bp, 18 predicted proteins | sample 2166151 | NCBI WGS metagenome assembly RCUR01 (sample SAMN09932785, study PRJNA488358) | compost metagenome | isolation source: compost soil in an enriched community | place: Germany: Experimental Botanical Garden
ATGGTCAGTGACGCTGGCCTGGAAGTGCTTAGCCACAGCCAGTACGGCTTTTACTGGTCGCTGTGGATGCTGCTGTTCTGGGAAGCCAAGGTCGATTTCAGCAACCCCGACCACCCGCTGCTCAATCACTGGGCCGAGACCTGGCAGGCGGTTCTGGATTCGCCGCGCGGTGCACAGATCAAGCAGGCGCTGGATGGCGTCGTGGCGAAAAGTCAGGTGATCATTGCCCGCAAGCCATTGGCTGAGTAGGCTGATGCGCTGAGCAACAAGGGCCCGAGAGGCCCTTTTTGCGTTTAGGGATGACCTCAGCCACAGGCCTTTATGTCAGCGACTTTTTTGCGCCGTTGCGCGCTAGTGTTCACCGCCGTGCTGCTCGGTGGTTGCCAGCAACAGGACGCACCGCCCCTCGATCAACAGCTCTACATCTGGCAACGTCAATGGACGACAGCCCATGAAGATGCCCTGACTCAATCGCGCCCTGACTTTTCAACCCTGCGGGTGCTGGCTCTGCAGGCGTACCCGCAAACGGGCTGGCGCCGGGCGCAGATCAATCCAGCGTTGTTGAAGGATGATGGCCGTCCACTGATCGCGGTCATCCGGCTCGATGGTCAGCTCAAGCATCTGGATCAAGCCGAAGCCATGGCGCAGGTCCAGCGCGTGGTCGCCCAATGGCAGGCTCAGGGGCTGACGCTGGCCGGCGTTGAGATAGACCACGATGCGGGCACGGCGCGTTTGTCTGCCTATCGTGAGTTCCTCGTTGGCTTGCGCAATGTCCTGCCGGCGTCATTGAAACTGAGTATCACCGCCTTGCCGGCCTGGCTGGACAGCCCTGAGCTTGCGCCGCTGCTGGCGGCGGTCGACAGCAGTGTGTTGCAGGTGCATGCCGTCAGCCGTCCTGAGCGTGGATTGTTCGACCCCGTGCAGGCCCGGAAGTGGGCCGAGCGCTGGAGCCGAATCACCACTAAGCCTTTTTATCTGGCACTGCCAGCCTACGGTATTGCATTGCTGCCCGGTGACGGCGGGGCGCCGTTGATTGAAAGCGAAGTGCCCATCGAGCGCGTTGGCCAGCGTCGCGAACTGTTGGCCGACCCGCGCCAACTGTCGACCCTCGCCAGTCAGTTGCGTGCCGAGCCTCCATCCCATCTGGCCGGGTTGATCTGGTTTCGCTTGCCGCTCAAGAGCGACCGGCGTGCCTGGAGCCTTTCGACATTAAGTGCGGTGGCGCGGGGTGATCGACTGCAGAGTCAGTTGACGCTGAACCTTTCCAGCCACGACGGTCTGTACGACATCGTCGTGAGCAACACCGGCAACCTCGACGCGGCGTTGCCGGAGCGTGTGACGTTGCCGGCGACCCAGTGCGATGGGTTTGATGCACTCAACGGCTACACCGTGCAACTGACATCGGGTGTGCTCGGTTTTACCCGTCTCAAGGACGGCCGATTGCCAGCCGGTGCCGAACGCACCCTGGGATGGGCCCGCTGCGTAACTATTGATCAAGGAGGCTCACATGTTTTCCCGTAATTGGCCGCGTCATTTGCTTGCCCTCGGCCTCTGCCTGCCTTTGGGTACGGCCATGGCCTGCGGGCCGGATTTCCCGCTGCGTTTGCTCAGTGACCGGGCGCAGACCCTGGGAGAGTTGCCGGAGGGCAGTTTCCAGTTCGAGGTCAATCGCCTGGGTAAAGCCATTGCGGGCCTCAAGCCGGCGGTGGCAAGTACCTTCAACACTGATTACGGCAGTGATGAAGATCCTCATGTGCAAGCCCGAAATCTCGCTGAACAGCAGGGCTTGAGCGACGTTCAACGTACGCAAGTGGCGCAGCTGCGCAGGCTGCAAAGCGCACAACAGGTACAGGCCGAAGGCGTCGCGTTACCACCGGAACTGAGCCTGTACACCGCGGGTGCCGTGGCGTTCAACGCGGGCGAGCCAGGCGTGGCGGCGGAGTATTTTCGTCAGGTGCTGGCGCTGCCGGCCGACCAGCGTGCGCTGCGCAGCACCTGGGCGGCGTACTCGCTGGGCCGGGCGCTATTTGCGGTCAGCCAGGCGGCGAGCGAGCTCGATGCTGCCGGTCGCCGGGACGTTCTGCAGCAGGCGCGACAGGCCTTTGTGCAAGCGCGTCAGCTGAGCATTGATGGCTTCAGCGATCCGCTGGAGCTGGGTATCGCCAGCCTCGGCGAAGAGGCACGGCTGGTGCGCCAAGCGGGGGACTGGAACAGCGCCATCGAGTTGTACGCGACCCAGAGCCGGCAAGGTTCGCCCGTGGGCTACAGCTCCCTCAAGCAGTTGGTGGAAGAGCTCAATGCAATGCCTGAAACGCAACTGAGCGAACTGCTCAAGGGCAAGGCTGTTCAGCACCTGGTCACCGCAGCCCTGATCAGCCATGTCGGCTGGTCTTACGGTGAACAACCTCCGGCGGAGCAGAAGATGATCAAGGCGCTGGTGCGCAGCGCCACGGGCAGCCTGGAAAACGCGGACCGTCTGGCCGCGCTCAATTATCAGATTGGCGACTACGCCAGCACCAACACTCTGCTTGAGCACGCAGGTGACGGCGGCCTGGCCTGGTGGCTGCGAGCGAAAATGGCGCTGCGTAATGGCGACAAAGCGGCGGCGGTGAGTGCATACGCCAACGCTGCCAAAGCCTTTCCGCAAGACGAAGATTGGGGCTATCGCGGCACCTCGGATGGCGACTATGAAACCCTGAAACCTGGTTGCCGGGTCGACGGTGAGCGTGCGTTGTTGGCGCTGGAGCGCGGTGATTATCTGCAAGCTTTCGAGCAGCTATACCGCAGCCAGGACCTGTATTGGCTGGATGCGGCGATGGTGGCCGAACGAGTGCTGACGGTCGACGAGCTCAAGCAGTTCGTCGATCAACAGGTACCGGCACCTGCGCCGCTGACCCAGCAGGAGCGCGATGATTACGTACCGCTGTCCATTGCTGCACGCTTGCGGGATCTGCTCGGACGACGGTTACTGCGTGAGCAACGCTACGACGAAGCGCCTCAGTACTTTGCGGATCCACTGATGCAGGGGCTGGCCAAGGAGTATGGTCGCTTGCGTGAAGCCGCCGAGACGGGGTGGTGGCCGAGCCGTCGGGCGGAGAACTATTTCAACGCAGCGTTGATGGCACGCAACCATGGAATGGAGTTGCTGGGCTACGAAATGGCTCCGGATTACGCCACGTTTGACGGCAACTTCAGCCTCGCAACACCTGAGCTCAAGGTCGGGCCGCTGATCAGCGAGGCGGAGGTGAAACGTCAGCAGACCAGCGCCGCCAAACCGGATGAACGCTTCCACTATCGCTACGTCGCAACGGGCTTGGCCAGCCAGGCGGCCGACTTGCTACCCCACAGCAGTCAGGCATTCGCCGCAGTGTTGTGCGCCGCAGCCGGTTGGGGCACCAGCTTTGAGGAAGAGAAAGCCTTCTATCAACGCTACGTGAAGGAAGGGCCGTATGTGGATTGGGCAGTGAATTTCGGTCATCAATGTCCTTATCCCGATTTCCAGAGCGCCGACAAACGTTATGTAACCCAGGCTCTGGCACCGGTACGCAGTGCATTACGCCCTTACAAGCCGTGGCTGCAGATAGGCGCTTTGCTGGCGTTTACCGGGCTGGGCCTATGGCTGATCAACCGCCATAAGCGCAAGGCAAGGTAGGTTCACGCCTGCTGGGCAAAGGTCAGGCGCAGCGCAAAACCGATCAGCAGGCTGCCAAACAGCCATTGCTGAACGCGCTGCGCCGACGGGCTGCGTGTCAGCCAGCGGCCGAGCCCGGCGCCGATCAGCGCGTAGGCACTGTCGAATAGCAAACCGACCAGCACCAACACCCCGCCCAGGGTCGCGAACTGCGTCAGCACCGGGCCGGCTTGCGGGTCGATGAACTGGGGTAACAGCACGGAACAGAACAGCAGGGCCTTGGGGTTGAGCAGGTTGGTCAACAAACCGCGCTGGATTGCCTCGCGCCAGTCCAGTCTCGACGCGCGCGTGCCATTGGCGTTCAGGTTCGGCAGCATGTTCGAGCGCAGGCATTGAATCCCCAGCCATAACAGGTACGCAGCACCTGCCAGGCGCACGATGTCGAAGGTCCAGGGTGCGGCTTTGAACAAGGCCGCCAGGCCCAGCGCGGCGAGTGCTACGTGGCACCCCCGGGCGATCGCCAGGCCGATGGCGGTGGCCAATGCGGCGGCCTTGCCCTGTCTGGCGCCGGTTTGCAGGAGCAGGATCATGTCGGGGCCTGGCAGCAGATAGACCACGGCCAATGCCAGGAAAAACAGCCAGAGCTGCGTCATGTCACACCCCTTCGATTGCGATTACATGAGCAAAGTCTAGGGCCGAAGGGCAGGGCAGGTGGTTGCGTAATGAAGTGTACAAGCCGCTAGAATTGGCAGCTTCTGCCATTCGATGCAAAAAAACCGTCAGGAACTGCCAAATCATGAAACTGGATGCTTATGACCGCCGAATTCTTGCCGCGCTGCAACGCGACGGACGCCTGAGCAATATGCAATTGGCGGACGAGATCGGCCTGTCGGCTTCGCCATGTTTGCGCCGGGTACGGATGCTGGAGGAGGCCGGGGTGATTCGCGGCTACCAGGCCAACCTGGACCGTGACGAAGTCGGGTTGGGGCTGACGGTGTTTGTCGGGGTCAAGGTCGTACGGCACAACGATGAAGAAGCCGAGGCTTTTCGTCTGGCGGTGACCGCGCTGCCGGAAGTGATTTCGGCGTTTCTGGTGTCGGGAGAATCAGACTTTCTGTTGCAAGTGGTGGTACCTGACTTGCGCGCATACGAGAGCTTCCTCACTGGCAGTCTGCTCAAGCTGCCGGGGGTGAGCGACATCCGCAGCAACTTCGCGATCCACACGGTGAAAACCCCAGGGCCATTGCCGTTGGGGCATCTGCCGGCCTGAGTTCAGGTTGCGCCTGTATCGCTAGAGCTTCGATTTTCATTGTCGTCGATCCATGCAGCCACGAGCGTAGTTCCACGTGGAACACATGAATTCGGCGGCCCGTGGGTGTCGCGGTTCAACATTTTTCTGTTTTTTTCGATACGGCTGTAACGCCGCCGGGGCGGCGCTCTCTAGTGCTATGTCGGGATTGAACACCTTTCCAGCCGACACCCCTGTCGATTATCGAGGATAAGAAAAATGACCATGAAAACCGCTGCCGCTGGTGCTGCCCTCGCGTTGGCCGCCGCCACCCTGTTTGCCGGTGTCGCCACTACGGCTTCGGCTGCCGATGCCAATGTTCACTGCTATGGAGTGAATGCCTGCAAAGGTCAGAACGACTGCAAGACCAAAGACCACGCGTGTAAAGGCATGGGTGCCTGCAAAGGCCAGGGCTTCCAGGCGATGACCCAGGCGGCCTGTGAAAAGGCGGGTGGCAAAGTCGGCGAGTAACCGACGACCGCGTGTTACCGCAGTGGTGCCTTGTTCACCACTGCGGCCACTTTGCGAGGAGTCTGCAATGTCCGCGTCCACCCCCAGCCTCGGCTACGGCCTGGGTTTGCGCAGTGCCTACTATCAACAGATTCTGGAACAGTCGCCGGCAGTGGACTGGTTTGAAGTCGTCTCCGAGAATTTCATGGTGCAGGGCGGCAAGGCCCTGTACTACCTGGATGCCATTGCCGAGCGTTATCCGCTGGTGATGCATGGCGTGTCGCTGTCCATCGGTGGGCCCCATGCCCTTGACCCTGACTATCTGCAGCAACTCAAGGCATTGGCCGAGCGGGTCAGGCCCGCGTGGATTTCCGATCATTTGTGCTGGAGCCGGGGCAACGCCCATCAGCTGCATGACCTGCTGCCGCTGCCCTACACCGAAGAAAGCCTGAGTTATGTGGCTGGCCGGGTGCAGCAGGTGCAGGACGTGTTGCAACGTCCGTTGGTGTTGGAGAACGTCTCCAGTTATGTGCGCGCGGCGGGTGATGAGTTTAGTGAATGGGAGTTCCTGGCGGCGTTGAGTGCGGTCAGCGGTTGTGAGCTATTGCTGGATGTGAACAACGTTTACGTCAGCTCCCGTAACCATGGCTTCGATGCCTGGGCCTTCATTGAGGCGTTGCCGGCACAACGTATCCGGCAACTGCACCTGGCGGGCCATCACGATTACGGTGACTACGTGATCGACACCCACGACCATCCGGTCAGTGATCCGGTCTGGGCGCTGTACCAACGAACCCTCGACCACCTCGGTCCCGTTGCGACTTTGCTTGAGCGTGATGACCATTTTCCGCCGTTTGAAGAACTGCTCGCCGAGTTGCAAAAAGCCCGCGAGTTGGGTGACGCCACGCTGGCTCGGAGACTCGAATGCGCCTGAACGAGTGGCAACGGGCTTTTGCAGACTACCTGCTCGGGGAGCAGGCCGCAGTCAATTCCGCCTTGGCTTGCACGTTGATCGGAGGTCCGAGCCTGGATGTCGAGACGGGGTTGGCGATTTACCACAACGCTTATCAGGCCAGGTTGCAGGACGTCCTGCGTGATGACTTTCCGGCGATCCGGCACTGGCTGGGTGACTCAGAGTTCGATCAACTGACGGCGCAGTACGTGCGGCAGAATCCGTCGGCACACTATAGCTTGCGTTGGCTGGGCAGCGGCTTCGAGGCGTTCATCCGTACGCATCTGGTTGAGGCGCAGGGCGCACCCTTGGCCGAGTTGGCACATCTGGAGTGGGCGTTCACCCTGGCCTTCGATGCCGTCGAGCATGAGCCGTTGACGATGGAGAGCATGGTCAACCTGTCGCCTGAGGAGTGGCCGGCGCTGCAACTTGCGTTACGGCCGTGCGTGCAGTGGCTGGAGTGCTGCTTCAACAGTGTTGTGCTGTGGCGTTCGGTGAAGGATGAATGTGAGTTTCCGGGCAGCCGGAAGCTGGATGCGCCGCAGGTGGTCGTGGTCTGGCGTGCAGGCCTGATCTGCCATTACCGCAGCCTGCCGCCAGAAGAGGCGTGGGCACTCAGTGGTATGGTCAAGGAAGGCTGGAATTTCGCCGAACTGTGCGCACAATTGACAGTCAACTATGGAGAGGGCGCACCTCTTCAGGCCGTGACCTGGTTGAAACAGTGGGTTTACGACAGCTTATTACTCCGTCGTGATTCATAGGAAAAGGCTATTTATTCGGTAGCCAGCTTATTTTTCACGATGGTCTACCCTCAGTTCAGACGTCTGAAACAAGGGGGATTATTCATGCTCGTGCAACTTCCGCCGGCCTTACAGAATCTGCAATTGCCGCTTCGCTTGCGGCTCTGGGACGGCCATGAATTCAATCTGGGCCCCGCGCCCAGCGTCACGATTGTGGTCAAGGATCCGCAACTGGTGCCGCAATTCACCCGTCCCAGCCTTGACCTGCTGGGTGCGGCCTTCGTTGAAGGCAAGCTTGAACTCGAGGGTTCGATCAGCGATGTGATCCGCGTGTGTGATGAGTGGAGTCAGGCACTGCTGGATGACGCCAACAGCAATCAACCGGTGCGCACGGCCCATGACAAAGCTGCTGATGCGGCGGCCATTTCCTATCACTACGACCTCTCTAACGCGTTTTATCAGCTGTGGCTCGACAGCGACATGGCGTACTCCTGCGCCTACTTCGAGACCGGTAGCGAATCCCTGGAACAAGCCCAGCAAGCGAAATTCCGTCACCTATGTCGCAAACTACGGCTGCAACCCGGCGAGTACTTGCTGGATGTAGGCTGCGGTTGGGGAGGGTTGGCGCGTTATGCGGCGCGGGAGTTCGGGGCCAGGGTGTTTGGCATCACCCTGAGCAAGGAGCAGTTGGCGCTGGCCCGTGAACGGGTGGCCGATGAGGGGTTGCAGGATCTGGTCGAGCTGCAGTTGCTCGACTACCGCGATCTGCCCCAGGACGGTCGGTTCGACAAGGTGGTGAGTGTCGGCATGTTCGAGCATGTCGGCCACGCCAACCTGCCTGAGTACTGCCAGACCCTGTTCGGCGCGGTGCGTGAAGGCGGCCTGGTGATGAACCATGGCATTACCGCCAAGCACACCGATGGCCGGCCGGTCGGGCGCGGGGCAGGGGACTTCATCGGGCGCTATGTTTTCCCGAATGGCGAGTTACCGCACCTGGCGATGATGTGTGCCCAGATCAGTGAGGTCGGGTTGGAAATCGTCGATGTCGAAAGCCTGCGCCTGCACTACGCACGTACGCTGGATCACTGGAGCGAGCGGCTGGAGGACAACCTTGAGACCGCCGCCAAAGAAGTGCCGGAACAAGCCTTGCGGATCTGGCGGCTGTACCTGGCAGGTTGCGCCTACGCGTTCGCACGGGGCTGGATCAACCTGCACCAGATCCTCGCGGTCAAGGCCCATCCCGACGGCAGTCACGAGCTCCCCTGGACCCGTGACGACATCTACAACCCTTGAATTAAAGTATCGGTGAGATAAGCCGGGCGATCCGCATGCCAAGCTGTTGCAGGCGGTGGGTCTCCTGGCCTTCGTCCTTGTCGATCTCGCTGGCCAGGGCGAAGTCGTCGTTGAGCATGTGCTCCACTTCACCGGCAAATGCACTGTCGACGGTCAGCAACATCACTTCGAAGTTCAGCCTGAATGAACGGTTGTCCAGATTGGCACTGCCAATGGCGCTGATTTCGCTGTCGATCAACACCACTTTCTGGTGCAGGAAACCGGGTCGATAGCGGTACACCCGGACCCCCGCGCGAACCGCTTCGAAGGCATACAGACTGGAAGCGGCGTAGACGATCCGGTGATCCGGTCGTGACGGCAGCAGAATCCGCACATCGACACCGCGCAGCACCGCCAGGCGCAGCGCGGCAAACACGGCTTCGTCAGGAATGAAATACGGACTGGTGATCCACACGCGTTCGGTCGCGGCATGGATGGCCTCGACGAAAAACAACGAACAGGTTTCGTAAGGGTCTGCCGGGCCGCTGGCCAGCAATTGGCAGAGTACGCCCTCGTCGGGATAGCTCTGCGGCAGGATCAGGGGCGGGAGCGCTCGTGCTGCCCAGAACCAGTCTTCGGCAAACGACTCCTGCATGCACGCCACCACCGGGCCGCAGACGCCAACGTGCGTGTCGCGCCAGGGTGACAGTGGCGCCTTGGCACCCATGTATTCGTCCCCGACGTTGTGCCCGCCAACGAAGCCCTGCACGCCGTCGACCACGACGATCTTGCGGTGGTTGCGGAAGTTGACCTGGAACCGGTTGAGCCAGCCACTGCGGGTGGCGAACGCCTTGACGTTCACCCCCGCGTCACGCAATGCCTGCACATAGCTGCGGGGCAGGGAGTGGCTGCCAACACGGTCGTAGAGCAAGTAGACCGCCACGCCTTGCGCGGCTTTCTCCAGCAGCAGCGTCTGCAGGCGTCGGCCCAGATGGTCGTCATGAATGATGAAGAACTGAATCAATACCGCTTCGCGTGCGTGACGGATGGCCTCGAAGATCGCCTCGAAGGTGGCCTGGCCATTGATCAGCAGGCGCAGTTGATTGTTGGCCAGGCACGGCATGCGTCCCAGTTTGGGCATCGCCCGCAATGAGGTGTAGGCTTTCGAGGCGCGGGCAGTCAACGCTTCCTCGATCCACGGGCGCCAGTTCAGGTCGGTGATGGCCTTGCGCATTTCTTCGTTGGCCTGGCGGCGGGCCTTGATGTAGGCGTCGAACGTGCTGCGACCGAACACCAGATAGGGGATGAGCGTCAGGTAAGGGATGAACACCAACGACAGGGCCCAGGCGATCGAGCCTTGGGCCGTCCTGACGGTCAGTACGGCATGAATCGCCGCGATCGTGCCCAGGGAGTGAATGAGCGCGATCAGGTACGCGAAAAGGTGGGGTCCAAAAAAATCCATGGGGCGACCTTGCTCCTGAGAGTTCAACGCTTAACAGACCATGTTCCACGACGAATGTCGCTATTTAATTGAGCATGCAACCGAAGTCGCCTGGCGACGTCTAACGGCCATTACTGAACGGGAGTTACTCGATGAACGTACGTCTGCTGGGTTTTGCCATGGCTGCTGGCTTGTCACTTCCTTTGGCTGCTCAGGCTCAGATGCTGCAGCCGGGCTTGTGGGAGCTGACGTCAAGCAACATGAAGGTCGATAACCAGAACCTGCCGGATCTGCAACTGATCCTCAGCCAGCTGGGCAATCAAATCACCCCGGAACAAAAGGCGGCGCTGGAGAAGCAGGGCATCAACATGGGCGGTAAAGGTATTCGCGTGTGCCTGACACAGGCGCAGGTTCAAGCCGACAGTATTCCGCTGCAAGATCCGCAGTCGGGTTGTAAGCAGGAGATTACCGACCGCACCGGTAACCAGTGGAAATTTCGCTTCAGCTGCCCGAAAGCCCAGGGCGCCGGCGTTGCTACCTTCCTCAGCGACCGAGAGTTCAACACCACCGTCAACGGTACCTTCAACGCGACCGGTATCCAGCAAACGGGCAGCATGGACACCCGCGCTGTGTGGTTGGGGCAGGACTGCGGGACCATCAAACCTCGCGCCTGAATGCTTTGCTGGTGAGCCCGTGCCTACGCCATTCAGGTGGTAGACGCGGGCTCGTCAGCGAAGGCCTGGTCATGGCCCACACCCATTCGCAATCGCTCGCATACCGCCTCGACGCTCATCTGCCCCAGATCCTCCCCCACGCTGCTGCGCAAGCTGACAAACCCACCGTCCAGTTCCTTGTCTCCGATCACTAACAGATAGGGCACTGCCTGCTGGCGGTGCAGACGAATCTTGCTGCTGATGTGCTCGTTGCGTACGTCGGAGTTGGCACGCAAACCGGCGCGACGCAGTGCATCGGTGACGGCTTGGGTGTAGTCGATCTGGCGTTCGTCAATGTTCATCACCATGACGTGTTGCGGTGCCCGCCATTCATCGAGTTCGTGCTGGCTGGCCCAGCACACGCCATAAATCCGTTGCCGTGATGTACCGCCGAGGTGGTTGAGGGTGAACGCCTGAATAACGCTGGTCGAGGGCACGTGCGGCCCTTCACTCAGCCTGAGGGGGTTCGATGGGTACCGCGACAGCAGGTGAGACATGGAATGGTTGGTCGCTGCCAGGGTGTGCATGCGGGTTTCGATGTTTTGCAGGTCATAGGCAGATAACGCGTGTTCGTGGGCAAACTCGCAGTAGAAGCCATCACCGACCACTGCGCCGTCTAGTACCTGTGCATGGGGATAAAGCTGCCTGATCGTCATCGCCAGCAACAGTGCGCACGAGCGGCGCAGGATTTCCAGTCCATCCGGTTCACGCACCGTGACGATGCTGACCCGCGTGTCACGGGAAATCAGAAATCCACAATCGACCAGAGAGCCATTCACCCGTCCGGCCACAGCGGCTTTGGCCAGGCCGAGACTGATGCTCGCGGCGATTTCGAAAATGGAAAGCGCTTGGTCGTACTCGCGCCGTGAGCCGTCAGGTAAAGTGATATGAATCATCGTTAGCGATCCTGTGTGTTGCACGCATAACGGGATTTAACGCATGAACCGTAATGGCAAACGCTGACATCTGTCATTAAGACGTTCGGTGTATCTGCAATGTGTTCCGATACCCTCGTTGTACTGAGCGAGAATCGACAACCACTCAACGCGCTGTTCATGCATGCTCAGAATTCGTTCTGCAGGGCTTTGTATCCGCGCACCAGATCGACGTTGGTGCGCGCGACGTCTTCGGAAAATTCCGAGGCGCTGACACTGACTGACGGGAACCTGGACAAGTCGGTGCCGGGGCCAATGCGGGTGGTGGAGGGGACGTAGAAGTCACTCGGCAAATCCCGGCCATCCACCACCGAGTTATGCCGCACCACGCAACCATCGCCCACTACACAGTTGAACAGCACGCTGTTGAAACCGATGAACACCCGATTGCCGACAGTGCACGGGCCATGGACGATGGAGCGGTGGGCAATCGAACTGTACTCACCGATGGTCACCGCCGCCCCGGATTTTGAGTGGATCACCACGCCATCCTGAATGTTCGAATTGGCGCCGATAGTGATCGGCTCCATCTGCCCTGAGTCGTCGACTTCATCGGCGCGAATCACCGCATAGGGGCCGACGAACACATTCTCTCCGATCACCACTTTACCGCAGATGATCGCAGTTTTATCCACGTAGGCCGACTCGGCAATCCACGGCAAGTCACCGGAGGGGTTCTTGCGAATCATGCGGTCTCTCCGTTCCAGTGACTCTCTGCCACCGCATCGTGAGCGTGAAGACTTTCCGCGTGCACGACCCGCAGACGGAACGACTTGATGCCTGGAGAGCGTTTTAGCGCCCGGTTCAAGCGGCGTGCGGCGTCTTCGCAGAACATCAGGTTTTGGCCATTGGCCAGGGCGAAAGCCTGTTCATCCGCGCGCTTTACCGCGGTTTGAACGGCGGTTCCCAGTGCCGCTTCGGCGTCGTTGATCGCCGCTATCAGTGGCAGGTCATCCAGGTAGTCACCCAGGCACAACTGCAACTGTGCGCTGCTGCGTTGGCTGTGGGGGGTTGCAAGGATGCCGCTGGAAGAGCCGAGCCAGGCCAGAACGTCGGTGTGCTGCAACGACTTATTGGCAAAGTCATCGACAAACTGCTGCTGAATCAGTTGCCGTGAAAGTGCTGCCGAACAGGGGCAGGTGGACGAATAGGTCACCTCAATGTTCAGTTCCACGTGGAACACTTGGTTTTCCAACCGCGCTTCAATGCTGATCGGATAGCTTTTCCAACCGGCCAACGGGCTGATCAAGGCAGGACGTTTGAGCAGTAGATCGGCGTGAATGCGCAGGTAAGCCGAAGTGGATAAGCCCGCATGGCTGTCGAGAAACCGTTGTAGTACACCTCGCATTAGCGCCGGAGTGAGGCGCTCTTGCTCAAGCATGTCCAGCGCCAGATATAGGCGCGACATATGAATGCCACGGGCTTCGTCGTTATCAAGACTGACACCCGCATCGGCTTTTGCGCTCACGCGCTGGCCATCGAGCACCACAGGAAGAGCAATGCCGCACATGCCCACCCAGTCGAGTGGCAAGGCTTGGCGTGAGGCCTGCGCGGCGATATCCGGCAGAGTCAGCGCATTCATGGGCAGGTCCATCGTTGGAAATTATTGGGTATGTTATATAATAACATTAAAGGCGACGATAGTTTTTTCGAGCTCCCAAGAACCCGATCTAGCAGCCCGTGAGCCGGCTGCAGGTAAATTTGCCGCTGGATCCGCCGGAGCTGGAAAACCGATTAAGGGTGGTCCAGCCAACGCGGCGGCTGTAGCCGACCCAGGCTTCGCCGTCGGACGCCAGCCCGGTGAAGAAGGTCAGTTGCCCGTAGCGGCTGCTGGTCTGCACCCAATAGCGTTTACCGCTGACTTCAAACCCCCGCATATAGGTCGTGTTGCCCGCCGTGGCGACGCTGTAGGCATTACCGTCCCGGTCCATACAGGCCAGCAGATTGGCGCTGCGTGTGCAGGTGGCCAGGTCAGGGGCCTGGGCGAAAGCGTTAGCCGTGAGCATGAGGGCAAGACTCATCAGTGAGTATTTAAGGGCGATGTACATCGGGTTTCTCTTGGGGGCAAGGGGGATTGGCGCATTGGTATTGTTATACTATAACATTATCAGTTCGTTCGACTGGCCGCTCCTGATGAGGAACACCTGATGCCCAACCGTCTCCCCGTTACCGTACTCTCCGGCTTTCTCGGTGCCGGAAAAAGCACCCTGCTGAACTACGTTTTGCGTAACCGCGACAACCTTCGGGTGGCGGTGATCGTCAATGACATGAGTGAAATCAACATCGACGGCAGTGAGGTTCAGCGGGATGTCAGCCTGAATCGTGCCGAAGAAAAACTGGTCGAGATGAGTAACGGCTGCATCTGTTGCACGCTTCGCGAAGACTTGCTCGAAGAGGTTGGCAAGCTGGCCCGGGATGGCCGCTTTGATTACTTGCTGATCGAGTCCACCGGCATTTCCGAACCGCTGCCGGTGGCGGAAACCTTCACCTTTCGTGATGACCAGGGTCAAAGCCTGGCCGATATCGCACGACTCGACACCATGGTCACTGTGGTCGATGGCATGAACTTCCTGGTCGACTACCAGGCGGCCGAAAGCCTGGCCTCGCGCGGGGAAACCCTAGGTGACGAGGATGAGCGTTCGATCACCGATTTGCTGATCGAACAGATCGAATTCGCCGACGTGCTGCTGATCAGCAAGATCGATCTGATCAGCAGCGCCGACCGGGAGGAGTTGATGGCGATCCTCGAACGCCTCAACTCACAGGCGCAGATTATCCCGATGGTGATGGGCGAGGTGCCGCTGAACAAGATCCTCAACACGGGTCGCTTCGACTTTGAACGGGCTGCTCAGGCACCGGGCTGGCTGACGGAACTGCGCGGTGAACATGTGCCGGAAACCACCGAATACGGCATCGCCTCAACGGCATACCGGGCACGCCGGCCTTTTCACCCCCAGCGTTTTTTCAGCTTCATCAATCGCCCTTGGGTGAACGGAAAACTGCTGCGCTCCAAGGGTTTTTTCTGGTTGGCCAGCAAACACCAGGACGCCGGTAGTTGGTCCCAGGCCGGTGGTTTGATGCGTCACGGGTTCGCCGGCCGCTGGTGGCGGTTTGTGCCGAAAACCCAGTGGCCACAGGATCAGGAGAGCACCGCAGCGATCATGGAGAACTGGACGGCCGCAACCGGAGATTGTCGTCAGGAACTGGTGTTCATCGGTCAGAATGTCGACTTCCCCCGGCTCACTGCAGACCTTGATGAGTGCCTGCTCAGCGATGACGAAATGGCACTGGGCGTTCAGGGGTGGCGGCTGATGGCCGACCCGTTCGGTCCCTGGTTCGACGAGGAGGCCGCGTGATGCTGGCGTCGGTGTTCAAGGCAGACCTGATGATCCGTCAGGTCGCGGGCCAATCCCCTGAGGTCTTGGCGCAAATACTCGAAGACGGTACCAACCTTGCCCTCTGGCAGCGCCGGTTGCCGGTCCATATCGCTGATTTCGGCGCACTGGTGTTGTCCCGGAACCCACCGCTGGCCGAGTCGCTGGTGGTGGAGTTGGCGACGGACGAGGAGGAGCCTGACCTGCGCAGTCTGGCGGCCTGCCTCAGTGATCTTGAGGGCTACACAGGCTTTATCGCCGATGTCTCATGGCTGGTCAGCGCGTTTGCCTGCTTGCTCGGGGCCCGGCGCATCGGGGTGCGTGTGCGGGTGCTGGATAAAGCCATGTGCCCGCGCTTCCACGTCGATCACGTGCCGATTCGGCTGATCACCACATACGCCGGCATCGGCAGCCAGTGGCTCAAGGAGGACGTGATGAGTCGCCAGCAACTGGGGCACGCCCAAGCCGAGCCCGAGGCTTACCAGCAAATGCTGTGTGGCGAAGTGGCGTTGCTCAAGGGTGAGAAGTGGCAGGGCAATGAAGGCCTTGGGCTGATCCACCGGTCGCCACAACCGGCTCCCGGTGAGCGCCGCTTGATCCTGACGCTCGACTGGCTCGCCTGAGCCAGGGTGTGAGCGAGGACTTGATAGTGAATCGCCAAGGGCTCAGGCATATTGGTGTCATTCTCTTGTGACGCTCCCTCTGCTGTGAAAACGCTAACCATGCTGCAGAACATTCCCACTCATGTCATTGCCGGTCCCTTGGGGGCTGGCAAGACCAGCCTGATCAAGCACCTGCTGGCACAGCGACCGGAAACAGAGCGCTGGGCGGTGCTGATCAATGAGTTCGGCCAGATTGGACTCGATGCCGCGCTGTTGAGCACGGGCGCCGACGGTATCGCCTTGGGTGAAGTGGCCGGCGGCTGCTTGTGTTGTGTCAACGGTGCGCCGTTCCAGATCGGCCTTGGGCGGTTGTTGCGTCAGTCACGGCCAGATCGCTTGTTTATCGAACCCTCCGGACTGGGGCACCCGGCGCAGTTGCTCAGGCAGTTGAGCCAAGCGCCGTGGCAGGGTGTACTGGCGGTCCAGCCATGCATCCTGGTGCTCGATGCCCAGGCGCTGGCCGCTGGCAAGCCATTGCCACCCTCGCAGCAGGACGCACTGCCAAGCGTTGGATTGTTGCTGTTGAACAAGGCGGAGTCACTCAGCCAGGGCGATCGCCAACGGATCGTCGACCAGTTGCCGCAGCGCCCGTTGCTGTGGACGCAGCAGGGGCAGTTGGCGTTGAGTGAGCTGCCGGGTGTGGGGAGCCGGGCGACTACGAGTGTGGATAACGTCCCTGTACCCAACGGCCTGGGGCAGATGCCGGCGGTCTGGACGGATCCGGCACAGCCGATTTGCCTGAGTCAGCAGCAGGACGGTGGCTGGAGCATCGGCTGGCGCTGGCATCCGGGCCAGACGTTCGATCTCGAACGGGTCCAGGCATGCCTGCAGGCATGGAATTGGCGTCGGGCCAAGCTGGTTATCCACAGTGACGAGGGCTGGGTTTCAGCCAATGCACTGGATAACGCGGCACTGCTGTGGAAGCCCAGTGAATGGCGTCAGGATTCGCGGCTCGAGTTGATTTTCGAGGCCCCGCAGGACGTCAACGACCTGCAGGAGAGCTTGGCCAGCTGTCGGGTGAGCCCCGAGTAAGGCTGTGCAGGCGTCAGTCACGCCACTTGTTGTGGTCCTGGCGCCACTGGCTCAGCTCGATGACCTCGGCACGGATGGGTGGCTCCGGTTTTTCTTCGAACGGAACCGGGTAGGGCGCCAGTTCGATTTGCGCGCTATGGGCACCGAACTGGGTGATGGTGCCGCAATGGCGGGTTTCACCGGTCACGGTGAATTCAAAGTTGTACACCCGGGCCAGGCGTCGTCGGCCATTGGCATCCTTGACCAAACCAATCTTTTTCAACGCAACATTGCCATCGAGCAATTCGATGTCGAGTTTGGTGCAATGTCTCTTGACCCGCTCCAGGGCCCGTTCGCGCAAGCCGTGGTTGTGCCACAGCCACGCGGCACCGGTCGCCAGCAGCATCAGCACGAAGATATTTCCCAGGGTCAGCATCAACAGAACTCCACTAATTAGCGTCAGCTTAACTGCGACATTGGTCTGTCGTACAGGCTGCGTTTAGTCGCATACTGCGCGGCTCGAATTTCAATCGGTTTACGGAAAACTCACCGCATGAAACGTACGCCCCATCTGCTCGCCATTCAGTCCCACGTGGTGTTCGGCCACGCTGGCAACAGCGCCGCGGTTTTCCCGATGCAGCGGGTCGGGGTGAATGTCTGGCCGCTCAACACGGTGCAGTTCTCCAACCACACCCAGTATGGCCAGTGGACCGGTGAAATACTGGCGCCACAGCAGATTCCAGAACTGGTGGAGGGGATTGCCGCCATTGGTGAGCTGGGCAACTGCGATGGGGTTTTGTCGGGCTACCTGGGCAGCGCGGCACAAGGGCGGGCGATTCTCAGCGGTGTGGCGCGGATCAAGGCCACCAACCCCCATGCGTTGTACCTGTGCG
>RCUR01000312.1_pt1 | contig 17345 bp, 9 predicted proteins | sample 2166151 | NCBI WGS metagenome assembly RCUR01 (sample SAMN09932785, study PRJNA488358) | compost metagenome | isolation source: compost soil in an enriched community | place: Germany: Experimental Botanical Garden
TTACAATTTCCACCGTCATTCATTTGTATTATGGAATATTTATAATTCTCTTTTTCGTATTTACTTTTACAATAACACCTCATCCAAACCTCTATTTCTTGTTTTTTATTTTTAACAACAATACATTGTTTAACGTAATTATTTATATCCTTCAGTTTAGATTTGTTTTCTGAAAAACACTTTTTTAATATTCTATTAAGGTCTTCATATTCGCTTTGTTTTATGTCGTAAGGCTTTATTGTCTTTGGTTTGTAACCATAATAAATTGGACTATGATATTTTTTATTGAAGGTAAAAAAGGCATAATCTTTAATTTTATTGAAGTTTAGTTGATTTTTAGATTTTAATGTGTTCTTTTTTATTTCAATTTTTAATGGATATTCTCCATCGATAAATTCAATAAAATTATTTTTAATAATAGCTTTAGTCGAATAATTTAGTTTAAAATCGGAAGGAAAAAAATTAATAGTATCATTTGTAATGTTGAAAAAGCCATCAAATTTTTCTGTTTTTTCATAGTTTGGGCTAGTCTCATATTTGACGCAAGTATAAGAACTATCAGAATAAATAGTGAGTTTCAGTTTTCCGAACATTCCATAATTATTTTCAGCATAAATTTGCTCAATTTTATGAGGTGTCTTTATTTCCATTTTTACTTTTTTACAATTGCCAAACAAAATAAAAATTGTAAAAATAAATATGATTTTTTTGTTCATTTAGTTTCTCTAAACTGTTTGTAAACCCATTGACAATAATCATAAAAAATCAGATTAATGCTCCTCATTTTGACCGGCTTTGTATGATAATTATGTTTTTTCAAACTTAGTGATTTTACTTACATATAACTAGCTGAATTTTAAATATTATTCAGGATATGAATGTTTTTAAATACTTATAAAAAGATATTTTTGGGATAAATTGATTAACTTAGTGTTTTTAAAATCAACTTAGTAAATGCAAATAAGATGAAAAATACAGACGATAAATCAAATCCTGATAAAAAAGATAAAAATAAAATACCGGACTCTCTTTTGTATCCTCCAAGTGAAGACATTTATAGCCAGTTCAAAAAAGAATCGGAAATAGACCCGGAAGATCCTTCTAAAAAGAAAGCGCCGGTTGAAATCAATAATATCAGGGAACTGAATCAAAAAGATTTTGATGAAGATGTTTCTGGCGGTGATTTAGACATTCCTGACTTTGACTTGGATGACGAATTGGATATTGCCGGAAATGAAGATGAAGAAAATAGTCATTACAGTATAGGCGGTGATGATCATAACAACTTAGATGAAAATACCGGAGACAGGAGTTAGGTCACATGTACGAAGCATATTTATCTTCGGTTTTTGGCCTCTTGATTTCATGCGTATTCTAATAGGACTTTGGAACACATAATTTTAGATTCATTACAACGCTAAATTTATTTGCAATGTCTTTGAATAAATACAATCAAAAGCGACATTTTAATTCGACTACCGAACCCAAAGGTGAAATTAAAAAATCGAATAATGAATTGATTTTTGTGGTGCAAAAACATGCGGCTTCCCATTTGCATTACGATTTTCGATTGGAAATGGACGGTGTTCTAAAAAGTTGGGCCATTCCTAAAGGTCCTTCTATGGATCCTGAGCATAAGCGACTCGCTATTATGGTAGAAGACCATCCGTATGATTATAAAGATTTTGAAGGAACGATTCCCGATGGTAATTATGGAGCAGGGAATGTGATTGTTTGGGATCGAGGAACATATACTCCTGCAGACAAGGACTACAAAGGGGATGTAGAAACCCAATTACAATCAGAATTAGAAAAAGGACATCTTCGTTTTATTCTGAATGGGGAAAAACTAAAAGGAGAATTTGCATTGGTAAAATTCAAAAGCAAACAGGATACAACCTGGCTTCTGATAAAGAAAAACGATCAATATGCCACTGAGGAAGATATCTTGAAAAACAATAAATCAGTGATTTCAAATTTGACTTTGGAAGAAATGGAACAATAGCCTGTTTAATTTTTTCAATGGAAAAATAAGGCAATAACAATCTCCAAAGCAATTAATATGATTACTATCCATTCCAGACGGGAGCTTTCCCGCACATTCAGCACATCAGTAAAAAGCGTTAGATTGTTCTCTACAATTTGCAGACGGTAATCCAAGTCCTTAAAACGGGTATTGATATCAAAATTAGCTTTAAGATGGCGGTTGAGCAGGTTGAGTTCTTCATTGTCCCAAACAAGATTGGGATCGTCAAGAATATATAAATTATCTACAATGCTGTTTTTTACGTTCAGCACTTTCCCGATATACTTTAACAAATTAGTTTTGGAAATACTAAGTTTTCCGCGTTGTTCCAATTCTAAAATATAATGTTTGGAGGAGGTAATGAGAGCGCCTGTCAGAACTTCATAATGTTCCAGCGCAACAGATTGGCCAATGTTGAGCATAACAATCCGCATGAGTGAAGGATCGATCTGGGGAACGGTAACATAATTGTTTTTTACAATAACCTTTTGGAGGGTTTCATCGGTTTCAATTCTATATTCTTCAGATAAATCGATATCCACCAGAGTTGTGGCATAGTTTTTTATAAAGTTGACGAATTCACTTTTGGCCACCACATCATAATTGGCGAATACAACCACTCCATAATCAAAAATATATAAATAACGCTTACTTTCCTCCAGCGCATAAAACACCTCAGAAGTAGAACCGGAATGGGCTTCGGCTTGAAACTCGCTACGAAATTTTCGGATATTGAAGAATTCTGCGATTTGGACTGCTTGGATTCGGATTTCCATAACAAATTGTTTTATACAAATTTACAAAATTTTCAGCTTCTAGTAAGACGTAGATGACAATATCATTATCTAAGTATTTCTCTATTTTATTGATGATTTTTATTTGTACTTTTGGCCAATGCTGTTTACATCGATTTCGTTGTATTTTATTTCTTTGTAGACCTGCTATCCTCAATAATAATCAGGAAACTTTTAGATTATAAACAGTAGGGGAAGTAATCAATACCTTTAAAATTATATGGTAAAATTGATTAGAAAAGATCCCGAAAAACCAAAAACAGGTATTAAATTGAAAATTAAAACTATTTTCTTTGGCTTTATTTTTATTGGATTTGTGGCTTGTAATAATAAAGAACAATCTGTCGTTTCAGATAAGGGAACTACTGATGCACTTACGGAAAACCACTATACGGGTAAAAGGAAATCGTCTGAGAATTCATCAAAGACTTCGGATTTAAAATATTCTTTAGAACAATTAGATAATACGAAAGGATTGTCAAATAGTTCTGTGAATGCTATTTTTCAGGATTCCGAAAATTTACTCTGGATTGGAACCTGGGATGGTTTAAACAGGTATGACGGTAATAGCTTCAAGATTTTCAGACCGGAATTGGACAATGAAAACAGCCTGAGCAATCAGGTAATCCAAAAAATAGCCGAAGATAATTCCGGACAAATCTGGATACTGACCATACATGGCATTAATCGTTATAATAAGAAAACGGATGCTTTTCAGCGATTTTATTTTTCCAGAGAGAATAAACCACCATTATCAGAATCAGAATTCAACATGGCGCTTGACGCTTCCAAAAAAGTGTTTTGTGCTGTAAAAGACTGGGGAATTGGCTACTTTGACGGAACCGTTTTTCAAGCATTAAACACCAAGAATCTTTCTACCAAAGCAGTTAAAAAAATGGAATTTTCTCCAGCGGGAGAACTACTGGTCTTGTTTGAAAACAATGAGCTCTATGCTTTGACACTTAAAACCATCAATAATGGTCAAAAGATAATTTCAAAGACCCAATTGATTTCAAAAAACATCAGGACGTTTGAAGTGGTTTCCAATCAGAAAGTCTGTATTATCCCAAACTCAGGAAATGCTCTTTTACATTCTTTATCTGATAAAAAAAATCTGATTCTTTCCGGTCAAAAGGTTGAAAATATCATAGGAAACATCCCTGAAGGATTAGTGCTTTCCGGTAAATCAGGGTATTTTATTATGGATCACGGAGGGAATATTATTGCAAAACCATGGTTGAAATACCTGAAAAGTCAAAAGATAACCACATTAATACAAGGAAGTGAAAACGTACTTTGGACAGGAACCGATGGGGATGGCTTGTTTAAAATATATCCGCTCAAAAAATCATTTAATTTAATTTCTAAAGCACAGGTTCCTGAGTTGGACGGAGGAATTATCAGAACATTTCTGGAAGTGGACCGAAATTCTTTTTGGGTGGGTACAAAAGGTAAAGGACTGTTTCGTTTTCCATCTAATTTTTATCTCAATCCGGAGAAAGCGTTGCAATACCAAAACTTCAATGAAGGCAACAGCGCCATTAATAATGCCGTCTTTGCTTTATACAAAGGGCAAAATGATTTGGTTCTTATAGGTACAGATGGTGACGGAATTACCGTGTTCGACTTGAAAAAATCAAAACTCATCGATTGGGCGTCCATTGATGGGAATGAAAAATGTGATTATTTTAAGTCAACTTATACTATTTCTCAGGACAAAAATGGATTTATCTGGTTGGGAACAAATGGGTACGGAATGATTCGCTGCAAAATTGAGCGTTCCGGAGAAAAATTAAAAGTAACAGAATTCAAGCGATACCTTGCCGATAACAGCAAAGAAAAAGCATTAAGCAGCAATATTATTTTTTCAATAATTCCGAGGAATGAGGACCAGCTTTGGATAGGGACGCGTTTGGGAGGTCTAAACCTTTTTGACAAAAAAACGGGAGAATTCCGTACCTATAAAAATATTAAGAATGACCCCAAAAGTCTGTCTAATAATGATATTTTGTGCTTGCAGACGGATGCAAATGACCGACTTTGGATAGGAACCAGTTTTGGTTTGAACCAGTTGGAAGATTTAAAAAGTAATGGTGAAGCGGTTTTTAGAAGTTTTACCGTCAAAGAAGGATTGCCTAATAATACCATTCACGGGATTGTTGCTGACAAGAAATCCAATCTTTGGATAAGTACTAATTTTGGGTTATCCAATTTTAATCTTAGCGGTTTAAAATTTATTAATTATACCAAAAACGAAGGTCTTCAAAACAATGAATTTGCAGATGGCGCATTTTATCAGGATCCTAAATCGGATTTTGTTTTTATGGGAGGTATTAAAGGATTTAATTATTTTTTACCTCAAAAAATAAAAGAATCATCTGTTATTCCAGATATCCTGATAGATAAAATTAGCGGTCAAAACCAGCCCATTCCTTATTATCAGGGATTAGTGATTGCTCCTGATTCTAAAACAAATCCTTCAATTGTTTTAGATCATAATCAAAACTTTTTTGATATTGAATTAGCAGCTTTGACTTATGTGAACAGTGAAAAATGCCAGTATGCTTATCAATTGATGAATTTTGACAAAGGTTGGAATACCATTAATAATAGAAGAATCATTTCTTTCACAAACGTTCCTAAAGGAAACTATTCCTTATGGATAAAATGGACGAATAGCGATGGTGTATGGAGCAAACCGGTTCATGCCATTGATATTCGGGTTAAACCGGTGTTTTGGCAATCCAACCTTGCGATCGTTATCTATCTGATATTGACGGTGCTTTTTATACTCTTTGTCTTGAGTTATTATAAAAAGCGTCAATCGTTAAGTCAAAATATTCTTTTTAGACAGAGAGAAGAAGAGCTTCACGAAAACAGACTTACCTTTTTCACGAATATTGCCCATGAATTTCAGACTCCTTTGACTTTAATTGTCGGTCCTGTTCAAAAACTGTCTGAAACAACAAATCTCAGCGAGCGCAATCAAAAGTTCATACAGATGATTCAACGCAATTCGTCACGCTTATTGTTTTTGACGCAGCAATTATTAGAATTCAGAAAAGCAGAATATGATTATCTGGAGGTGACAGCCAGGGAATTTGATCTTGTCAACTTGGTGGAACAGATAGCCGAATTGTTTGACGAATGGGCATTAGATAAAAATATTGACTATAATCTGGATATTCCTTCCTCATTGCCAGGATGGTATGATAAAGATAAAATTGAGAAAATAGTATTTAATTTGATGTCAAATGCATTTAAATACACGCCGGTAAATGGGAAGATTGATGTTAAATTTAATCTTCAGGATGATAACCCAAAGCGATTGAATATCACTATAGTAAATACAGGAAAAGGAATTCCAAAAGAGAAATTAGATTCTTTGTTTGATCGATTTTTTCTTTCGGATGCCAATAAAGCGCCTGATAATGATTTGTTCAGAACCGGTATCGGATTGGCCTATATTAAAAAACTGGTCACTGTATTGAGAGGGGAAATTCTGGTTTCCAGTATTCCCAATGAAGAAACTACTTTTACCATTCTTATACCTTGCAGCAAGGAAGCCTTTACAGAAAAAGAACTGGATACAGAGGTAAGTCCGGTTTTGATTTCGAATCATCTTAAAAATATTCTTGAAGAGAATCCGGGCAAGTCTGACGATACGCCAAATAAAATTGCATCACTGGAAGATATTCAAGACACACGTAAAACGATTTTAGTTGTCGAAGATGAGAAAGAAATTCATTTGTTCCTCAATGATCTATTAGGAGAGAAATATAAAATTATCCCCGCGTATAATGGTTTAGAAGCTCTGGATATTCTTAAGAAGGAAGTACCTGATATTATTATCAGCGATGTGATGATGCCTGAGATGGATGGGGTAGAACTTTGTAAGAAAGTAAAACAGGACATTAATACCTGTCATATTCCTTTTATTATGCTTACCGCAAAAGATTCGGTTATTCATAGAATTGAAGGCCTGGAAAGCGGTGCTAATTCTTATATCCCGAAACCTTTTTATCCGGATCATTTACTAATACGAATACAAAAGCTTCTGGAAGAAAAAGAATTGATATTTAAACATTTTACACAAGATACGCTTACCGAAAATCTGACTTCACTTCCTATAGACAGCGATGAAAAAGATTTCGTAAAAAAGGTGATTGAATTAATCCGTGCGAATATTGATAATGAAAATCTTCAAAGCTTATTTATTGAAAAAGAATTGGGCATCAGTAATTCGCAATTGTATCGAAAAATTAAACAGATTTTTGGCTTTACGCCTGGTGATTTAATTCGAACGATCCGATTGAAGCATGCGGCAGAATTGTTGCGTAAAAATGTATTGACCGTTTCTGAGGTTTGTTACCAATCCGGTTTTAATAACCGATCGTATTTTTACCGTGAGTTTAATAAAATGTATAATGCCACTCCAAAAAATTACCAGCTGAAATATAAAGCGAAGTTCTAGTAAGTTTTTAAAATACTGAAAATCAATGCTTTTTATTAAGGTGTACACTTTTGAAGAAATAGTGTACACCTTTTTTTGTACCCTCCAATTACTTTTATCAAATGATTTTTACGTCATAAAAAAACCAATAATGCATTTAATTAACCTAATTATTATTAACATGAAAAATTTAAGCCGAATTAGTAATCAATCTAAAATTTCGCTATGATGAGAAAGAATATTATTTATAATTTGTTCTTACTGGTGACCATCTTATCAGGAAGTATAATGTATGGTCAAACTATAAAAGGTGTTGTAACCGATAGTAATGGTCCATTACCAGGAGTAAATATTTCTATTAAAGGTACGGGAACAAATACCGTAACTGATTTTGATGGAAATTATACCCTTAGCAATGTAGATTCAAATAATGTTTTAGTTTTTAGTTACATTGGATATTTAGCACAAGAAGTTTTAGTGAAAGGAAGCAGTACTATCAATGTTGTATTAGTTGAAGATTCACAGAAATTAGAAGAAGTAGTTGTGGTGGGTTATACTGGCCAAAAAAAGCAATCGATTTCGGGAGCAGTAACCCAAGTAGATATGGGCGATTTGTCTAAAACAAAAGTAGCCGATGTTGCCCAAGCTTTACAAGGACAAGTAGCGGGTGTTTTTGTTGCAGCCAATACAGGTGCCCCTGGAGACGGACTTAAAGTTCGTATTAGAGGGGAAGGTACTTTGGGAAATAATGAAGTATTATATGTAGTGGATGGTGTTTCTACTCGTGATATTTCTTTCTTGAATCAATCGGATGTAAAATCGATGACTGTTTTGAAAGATGCAGCAGCGGCAGCTATCTACGGTTCAAGATCTTCTGGAGGAGTAATTGTTATTACTACCAAAAATGGACAGAAAGGAAAAGCGACCATTAATGCGGAGTATTATACAGGTACCAATTATGCTACAAATTTGCCGGATATGATGAATACAGATCAATATTTGACTGTTAAAGATCAGGCATGGCATAATACGGTTGGGAATGCAGCTAATGCAATCAGCCCTTATCAAGCGGATAGAAGCAGAACAGATTTAGCCGACACAGATTGGTTAGATGAATTGTTCAATACTGGTAAAACGAATAGTTTACAACTTTCTGCCAGTGGTGGAAATGAAGCTACTCAGTATTTGGTTTCCTTAGGATATTTTGATCAAGACGGAATTGTAGTAGGAGATAAAGATAGATTTCAACGTGTCAATTTTAGAACGAATATCAATTCTAATGTAACAGATCGTTTCAAAGTTGGGGCGAATGTTCAGATTACAAATACAGTACAAGATAAAATGTCTTCCAGTGGAGATGCTCCAGGGGTAATTCGTCACGCTTTATTGCGTCCTTCGGTTTTATCAGTTTACAAAGATCCGAATGATCCAACTTATAGTGTAAATGATCCTTATACTGATTTGCCTTTCTATTTGTTTAACAACGATAATGGTGGATGGAGCAAACAATACGAATACACTTCAAACCCAATTGCCTTGGTACATTTCACAGATGATACAAGAAAAACATACAAAAATTTTGGGAATGTTTATGGAGAGTATGCTTTTTTAGCAGACAAATCATTAAAGTTTAAAACCAATTTGGGAGCTGATATCGTTTTTGATCACAACAAAAATTTCGGAGAAAATTTTGGAGATGATGACAACAATGATCCAAACGAACTATATCCAGGAATGGGAAGAAAAAACAGACCTTCTTCATTAAATGAAAATAGAGGAGAGGCAATGACTTTTACCTTTACCAATACCTTAAACTATTTGAAAACGATCGATGATAAGCATAGTATTAATGCCTTATTGGGAACGGAAAACATTAGCAGCAAATCTTCTGCAATTGGTGGTTCCAGAGAGAATTACAATCATACCGAAGATCCATTCCGTTATCTTGATTATGGAAGTGATACAAACAAACACAGTTCAGGATCAGCAAACAATTGGTCTTTGATTTCATTCTTTGGATCAGGAACTTACGGATATGAGCAAAAATATTTTGTATCGGCAACTTTAAGAGCAGATGGTTCTTCTCGTTTTGGTCCTAACAATAAATGGGGTTATTTCCCTTCAGTTTCTGGAGGTTGGGTAATTTCAAATGAAGAATTCTGGAAAAAACCGGATTGGATGTCAAACTTGAAGTTGAGAGCGAGTTGGGGACAAGCAGGAAACCAGGAAATCCCGGATCATGCTTATGAAACTTTAGTTTCTGAATCAGGTGGAGTAGTAAACATCATCCGTTATGGTAACCCAGATTTGAAATGGGAAACTACAACACAAACCAACATTGGGGTTGATTTCGGAATGTTCGGAAATAAATTAACTTTTACTGCTGATTATTTTGATAAAACTACTGATGATATCTTATTGGCAGTTGGTTTACCGGCAGTTTCTGTTGGAGTTATCAATCCTACTTTTGTAAATGCAGGTGTGGTAACCAATAGCGGTTTTGAATTTGGTTTAAACTACCAAAACAATGATAAGGAATTCAAATACGGAGCAAATGCTAACATTGCTACACTTAAAAATGAAGTAAAAGAATTACAGCAATATGTTACTGAAATTTATGATGATTTCACTCGTACGAAAACAGTAGTTGGTCAGCCAATCAGTTCTTATTACGGATACCAATTTGAAGGAATTTATCAAAATCCAACGGAAGTTTCCAGCCATTTATTTTCTAATACAAATGGTGTTGTACCCGGAGATATGAAATTCAAAGATTTGAATGGAGATGGTCAGATTAATGCTGATGACAGAACATTTATTGGTAGTTCAGTTCCTGATTTAACCTATGGTTTTTCTGCAAACTGTGAATACAAAAGATTTGATTTGTCTGTGATGTTCCAAGGTGTAGAAGGTGTAGATCGTTATAATGATTTGAAGAAAATTATCGATTATGATAGCCGTCCTTTTAATTCTACTACATCAGTTTTAGATGCCTGGAACGGAGAAGGAACCAGTAATTCAATACCACGTAACACTTTTAATGACAATGGAGGAAGTAAATTTTCAAGTGTATTTGTAGAAGATGCTTCTTACTTGAGATTGAAAAGTCTTGAAATAGGATACAATTTTGACCCAAAAGTGGTTGGAAATGCTAATTTAAGAATGTATTTATCAGGTCAAAATCTTTGGACTATTACTAACTACAGTGGTTTGGATCCAGAATCAACTTCTTTGATTGACCAAGGTACTTACCCACAATCGATGTCATTTATTTTAGGATTAAATTTAAAACTATAACACAATAGCGATGAAAAAAATATTTATAACAACACTCTTAGTAGGATTTGTTTCTTTGACCAGTTGTGAAGACGAACTTACTTCAGATCTTATAGGCGCTTCGACATTGGAACAGGCACAAACTGATCCAACTTTGGGTTCAGTAGAGAGTTCCGTTAATTCTTCTTATGAATTGCTTTCAAGCAGATTAAACATATTGGCAGATTGGCAATGGGATAAAGGATTGGTATTTCAGGAGGATATCGTTTTACAAGACATTGCATCTGATGATATGGAGAAGAAATGGAGCCCAGATGGAGATCAGCCTTGGATGGATGAGATCAATAATTTCACTTTCACTTCGATGAATGGTGGTCCAAACGGATTATGGAAATACAATTACGAAGGAATAAAAAGAACCAATATTGCTTTGAATTATTTGTTGAATCCTGAAATTGAAAGTATCACCGGTATTTCAACTGAAAGAAAACAACAATTGATGGGTGAAGCCTATTTCTTAAGGTCTCATTATTACTTTTCTTTGGTAACTAATTTTGGAGATGTGCCTTTAATTTTAGCACCTATCAAAACGTATCAGGAAGCTTTTGATGCAGCAAAGAGAGCTCCAAAAGAAGATGTGTATGCACAGATTAGCGAAGATTTAGCTTTGGCTAAAACCTATTTGCCAAACCAAAAATACTCCTCTTCAACTGAAAAATGGAGAGTTTCTAAAGGGGCGGTTATTGCACTACAAGCAAAAATTGCTTTATATACTCAAGATTGGAACAAGGTAATCACTACTGTTTCTGAATTGGAAGGGTTAGGATACTACAGTCTGAATGCAAATTACTTTGACAGTTTTGATATGAATAAAGAATTTGCAGAAAACGAAGTTATTTTCTGTTACGATCACCAACAAAATGCAACTCCAAGAAAAGGAAACGGAATTTGTGCTGTTGCAGGTTGGGGATTCTTTGCTCCAAGTACTGATTTTATGAATTCATTTGAGACTAATGACCCTAGGAAATTATATACCGTAAATACACAAGAGCAATGGGTAAATAAAGTACTGGGTAGTACAAATGGCGCTAATAAAGGAAATGATGATGCTCCGAGTAACAAAATATACATCCGCATGGCTGATGTATTATTATGGAAAGCGGAAGCACTTATTGAAACTGGAGATTTATCGGGAGCAATTACAATCATAAATAAAATCAGAGAAAGAGCTAGAAATACAGTAACTGCAGATGGTATTGCTGTTCCTGCAGGAACATTGGCTAACAGACCGGCTTCTGTAGATAAAACGACGGTTAAAAATTGGTTGATTTCTGAAAGAAGAGCAGAATTAGGTTTTGAATCTCAAAGATTAGCTGATTTGAAAAGATGGGGAATTGCTAAACAAGTGATGACCGCCCACGGTAAAAACTACCAAGACAGACATGATTTATATCCAATTCCACAATCAGAAGTGGACGCTTCAGCTGGATTGTTGACTCAGAACCCAGGATACTAAAAAGGGTAATTGAAATAAGTTTTGGTTAATTTAAGTTGATTACTACACTTGAGAAGTAGCAATTGCAATTAAAAAAAATTGCTGCTTCTCTATTTTAAAATTAGTAAATAGAATTCAAAATAGGTAATTAAAATAAGTTTGGTTGATTTAAATGGTAGTTACCCTTGAGAAGTAGCAGTTGCAATTAAAAAAAATTGCTACTTCTCTATTTTTTAAACTTGGAAATAGAATTCATAAGAACAAAAAAATACAAATAAAAATCATAATCCAGATTAGCCTTATAAACAAGAAAATATTTTAATATGTGTAAATTTTTAAATACCCTTTCTATTTTACTATTCTGTTTTGTCGGAACTATTTCGTCAAGCCAGAATATTAATTTAAAAGTTGTAGGCGATGATGTACAAGGTTATCATGTTGCTATTTATAATGGTAATCAGTTATTGGTAAAAAACACCGAAGAGTTTTCTCTCGAAATGGCCAATTTTGATTTAAGTGAAAAAGCTACAATTGCGGCCTGGAAAGGTGCTAAATGGACAGCTGAAGGCAAAATGGTGCATCTGACAAGAGACAGTTATATTGCTGAATTGGATTTAAATATTTCGATTACGGTTACTTATGAAATCATAAATAATAATGTCGTTAAAAAGAGTATTGATTTGTTCCAATCAGGAATGCCTTCTTTATATTATACACTTTCAGAAACTTCAAAACCGGCGCAAACGCCTTCCAGATATGTAACTTTTGAACACGATAATTTCCCGGGCGGCTTTGCACATGAAATGTTTCCTTCAGCTGGATTTGTTACGAAGGATAATCAGCTCGTTGGATTTTTAATGGATGCCGGCTATAAAAACCATTATACCAGAACTACGCGAAGACGTTTTAACGGACATGGTGGCGGATTTGTGGGGATGCGAAAACTTCCTGATCCGGCTTTGGTAGCTGTTGCCACTTTAGATGAAAGAAGGAATAAAGAGCATTATATAAAACAGACGTTTGGTGAAATGTATAATTTGGATGCAGGAAATCAAACGAAGTTAATAATTGGTGACCAATTTAAAAAAGTGGGTGCAGTTACAGTCGAAGAAAAGGATAGTATTTATACGCTGCAATTCAAAGATAATAAGCAGTCCGGATTCGAAATCATAGCACCTTTTAAAGATCAAAAAGCATACACGATTTCGTTTCTTTCTAAAGGAACTGTACCTGTAGCACTCAAACTTTTTAGAATTAAAAACGGAAAAAAGACAGTTGAATTAGAAAACGGTGTCAAATACATTGATAAATTTCCGACTTCAGAGACTGAATGGACTCTTTTTAAAGGCAGTGTTTTAGTTCCTTATATAGAAAATGATAGCGTGTCTTTATTCATTGGGGCACAGGAAGGGAAAGACGCGACTCTTCAGATTAAGGATTTACAGATTGCAGAACATCAACCGGAAATACAACCTTATAACAGAATTAATAGTGGTGAAAGGCTTACGAAAACAACCTATGTTTTTGTTGAACCTTGGAAAAACCATCATGATTTTGTGGTGTCGTCACAATCCCGTCTGGCCGAAGGAAAAGGTTTTAAAGGGGATTTGATAGAGAAGATGCTTTACGCCAATTTTAATATGCTTACCTGGATTACCAGTATAGACGATTTTTCGCCTTTCAATGTTCCGAATATGAACTATTCGCCAGATATGTACAATAGAGACTCGTTCTTTTCGATAGTGTCAAGTTATAATAAGGAACTCAATCTTTCTATTTGGAATAAATGGGCTCAAACCCAAAATCAAAAAGGAGCGGTTGGCACCATCATCACGCCTTATATGGGGTCTATAGAAGTAAAAGACAACGAGGCTACGATTCAATTTCTGATTTGGGCCATGATGAATAAAAGACGTTTTGGCGTTGAGTTGCCTAAAGATAAAATTCAGAAAGCAGTCGATTTTGTATTAAATGAATTTGACGAAGACAAAGACGGAAAGTGTAAGTCGCATTTTCCTTTGTGTCAGGTAGATGTTCTTGATTTTAATCCAAAAACAGACAGACTTGCCGTCAATCAGGGAATGTTGGCTATTGCTTTACGGACCATAAAAGAATTGGGTTATGATATTACAGAACAATACATTGAAAAGGCAGAGGCTGAATACCGCAACTTTTATGATACAAAACGAAAGCATCTGTTATACGATACCCAATTTCCAGACATTATTGCGATAACTGATTTAGAGCCGGAATTTTATTCCCTTTGGCTATTCAATCGTCCTATTTTGACTAATGAAATGGTAGTAAATCATTTGAACCAAATTCCATTACTCAATAAAGTTCCCAATTCGCCTCATCCTGAATATGGTACAACTGCACCTTTAATCATTCAGCTGACTAAGGACAAACAAGGTTATTCGTTTATGAATACCGATTACCAGCCTTTTGGTGAATTTGGAAAATCAAATTACGTAGGAGGTGCGAATGACGGAATTTATTACAATGGAGGCAGTTGGTTTCGTGCCGAATACTGCGCTTATGTTGTGGGAGAAAAACATGGTTGGGACAAAGCCAAAAAAATGATGGAAAACAGAGCTTGGGCCGAAATAAACCTTAATCCGGAATGGCCTTACAGCAAAGAATTTATTCCAACAAAATGGACAACAACAGATTCCTGGTGGCCTTCAACCCGTGGTTTGTGCTGGAATGTATTTATCCTTATGGCAAATGAACTGGTGGGAAGCAGAACACCAGATATGGATCCCGATTTTAAAAACTGAGAAATTAAAAACTAAAAAAACTAAAAATAGAATAGCATGAAAGATATTGCAAAACGTTTTACAGAAAACCCTTTATTATCACCTGCTGATTTACCACCGAGCAGAGAGGGTTTAGAAATTACCTGTCTTCTTAATCCGGGAGTATTTCAATTTGATGGAAAAACTTGGCTTTTGGTTAGAGTTGCCGAAAGACCGAAACAAAATGATACCGTAATTTCGTTTCCTATTCTAACAGAAGACGGGTCGATTAAAATCATAGAAATACCTAAAGACGATCCGGAATTAGATGCAAGCGACGCAAGAGTAATTAATTACAAAGGAGTTGATTATTTAACCACACTATCTCATTTGCGATTATTGTGCAGTGAAGATGGAATTAAATTTTATGAGCCTGAAAATTATCCGCTTTTAGTTGGTGAAGGAATTTTGGAAACCTTTGGAGTAGAAGATTGCAGGGTAACTTTACTTGACGGCAAGTATCATTTGACCTATACAGCAGTTTCTGATAATGGAGTAGGAGTTGGTTTGCGCACAACCACCGATTGGAAAAATTTTCAATCACACGGGATGATGTTGCCTCCGCATAATAAAGATTGTGCCATTTTTGAAGAAAAAATAAATGGTTTGTATTATGCTTTGCACCGTCCGAGCAGCGTTGATATTGGCGGAAATTATATTTGGATAACGTCCTCTCCTGATGGACTTCATTGGGGAAATCATCATTGTATTATTAAAACAAGAGCCGGTTTATGGGATAGCAAAAGAGTTGGTGCCGGAGCTTCTCCAATAAAAACAGACAAAGGCTGGCTGGCTATTTATCATGGTGCCAATGCGGAGCATCAATATTGTTTAGGTGCTTTTTTAATGGATTTGGAAGATCCTACCAAAGTAATTGCGCGAACGGAAGAACCGATTATGGTTCCGACAGCAACTTACGAATTGACAGGATTTTTTGGAAACGTTGTATTCACGAATGGACATGTGGTACATCCTGATGGCGATACGGTTACGATTTATTACGGCGCTTCCGATGAGTTTGTTTGTGGTGCGGAGCTTTCTATTGCAGCTATTAATTCACTTTTAAAATATATCTAATGATCAAGAAACTAAAAACAGAAATTGGTCATTTTAAAAGCCAGACGCACAATTTCCAGATATTAATGCTTACGAATTTGGTCTATGCCATTGTTTTACCGGTAATAGATATTTTTGTGGCGGCTTATGTGATGCGAAGCTCCAATGATCCCGTTAAGGTGGTTATTTATCAACTGACTATTTACGCTGGAATTCCGCTTACCTTTTTATTGAATGGCTTTTTGCTGAAACATTTTAACATCAGAAAACTGTATTCTGCGGGAATGATGCTTAGTGGTGTTTCGATGATGATTATGATGTCTCTGAAGACACTCGACCTTGTTGGAATTGGGGTTGCAGGTATTACAATGGGATTGTCTTTCGGTTTTTATTGGTCTAACCGAGATTATCTGGCATTAGCCATTACTAATGATTCGAACCGAAATTATTATTATGGGTTGGAAACTTTTTTCTACACTATTATTGCGGTTGTCATTCCTATTACTATCGGTTGGTTTATCGAATCCAGCGGGGATGAAGCACAAATTCATACGGCCTATTTAATCATTACCGGAATCGTGTTTTTAGTGACTGTTGTTGCCTCTATTGTTTGTTTCAGAGGAACGTTTCAAAATCCGGAACAGAAAAAATATGTGTTTTTTAAATTCCACCAATTATGGTATAAATTATTATCATTATCCTTATTGAAAGGTTTGGTACAAGGATTTTTGGTGACTGCACCTGCAATGCTTATCATGTTATTGTTAGGAAAAGAAGGAGCATTAGGAACAGCACAATCGATAGGAGCTGTAATTGCAGCGGTGATTATGTATGTTTTAGGAAGGATTACCAAACCTTCTGACCGTATAAAGATATTCACTGCGGGTCTTACATTATTTGCTTTAGGCGCTGTAATCAATGGATTCTTATTCAATCAAACAGGTGTAATCATTTTTATATTGCTTTTGTTGATCGCGAAACCGTTGATGGATTTGGCTTATTTTCCAATTCAGTTTAAAGTGATTGACATAGTTTCAAAAATAGAAAAAAGAGGCGAATTTGCTTATATCCTGAACCATGAAGCAGGCTTGTTTGCAGGCAGGTTATTAGGAGCAGGGACATTTCTTGTTTTGGCTTACACCATCTCTACCGAAATTGCGTTGCGATATGCTATTGTAATTGTTGCTATATTGCAGTTGAGTTCCATTTTTGTGGCCAAAAAAATTATTGCGGAAGGAAAACTTCTTTCTCCGGATGAACCGGTTATTGATGAAAAAGTGTTGGGAGAAGTCGCAGAAAAATTGGTGTAATAGTTTGGGTTTAAAATATATTTATAATTAAAAAAAATAAAGAATGAGTACTATTTTCAAAATCACTTTTGCGGGGCTGTTTTTTCTCCTTTTCGGACTAAATGGAATTGCTCAGGTAAAGCAGCAAAAGATCGCTC
>RCUR01000315.1_pt1 | contig 17257 bp, 15 predicted proteins | sample 2166151 | NCBI WGS metagenome assembly RCUR01 (sample SAMN09932785, study PRJNA488358) | compost metagenome | isolation source: compost soil in an enriched community | place: Germany: Experimental Botanical Garden
CAAGGACTTCGTCGCCAACGTCTCCCACGAGCTGCGCACGCCGCTGACGGTGATCGCCGGTTACCTGGAAACCCTGCTGGACAACGTCGAAGAGGTCAACCCGCGCTGGCTGCGCGCGCTGCAACAGATGCAGCAGCAAGGCGGGCGCATGCAGAACCTGCTCAATGACCTGCTGTTGCTGGCCAAGCTGGAGGCCACCGACTACCCCTCGGACAACCAGCCGGTGGCGGTCGACCTGCTGCTGTTGTCGATCAAGAGCGACGCCCAGGCGCTGTCCGGCGAACGCATGCACCGCATCAGCCTGGAGGCCGACCCGCACCTCAAACTCAAGGGCAGCGAGGCGGAATTGCGCAGCGCCTTCTCCAACCTGGTGTTCAACGCGGTCAAGTACAGCCCCAACGAAGGCGAGATCCACATCCGCTGGTGGGGCGACGAACAGGGCGCGCACCTCTCGGTGCAGGACCGCGGCCCGGGCATCGAGGCCAAGCACCTGCCACGCCTGACCGAACGCTTCTACCGGGTCGACTCCAGTCGCGCCAGCAACACCGGCGGCACCGGCCTGGGCCTGGCCATCGTCAAGCATGTGCTGCTGCGCCACCGCGCGCGCCTGGAGATCGACAGCAGCCTGGGCCAGGGCAGCACCTTCAGCTGCCACTTTGCCAGCACTCAGGTGGTGCGTCGCGGCCAGTAGCGGATCGCCCACTTGCAAAACCGGGCAACTGCCTCCACCCTTTAGCGCTCATTAGTCAACCGAAGCCTGTATGGACCCCTCCACGAGTAATTCCGTCGCCATCTATTTCGCCGATTTCGGCCTCGTCCTGTTCGCCCTGTTGCTGGTGCTGCTCAACGGCTTCTTCGTCGCCGCCGAGTTCGCCATCGTCAGGCTGCGCGCCACCAAGGTCGAGGCCCTGGCCGCCAAGAACGGCTGGCGCGGGCACATCCTGCGCACCGTGCACAACCAGCTGGACGCCTACCTGTCGGCCTGCCAGCTGGGCATCACCCTGGCCTCGCTGGGCCTGGGCTGGGTCGGCGAGCCGGCCTTCGCCCACCTGCTCGAACCGCTACTCGCGGCCATCGGCATCGACTCGCCGAAGCTGCTGCACGGCATTGCCTTCTTCACCGCCTTCTTCATCATTTCCTACCTGCACATCGTGGTCGGCGAGCTGGCCCCCAAGTCCTGGGCCATCCGCAAACCCGAACTGCTGTCGCTGTGGACGGCCGCACCGCTGTACCTGTTCTACTGGGCCATGTACCCGGCGATCTTCCTGCTCAATGCCAGCGCCAACGCCATCCTGCGCATCGCCGGCCAGGGCGAGCCGGGGCCGCACCACGAACACCACTACAGCCGCGACGAACTCAAGCTGATCCTGCATTCCAGCCGCGCCAGCAACCCCAGCGACCAGGACATGCGCGTGCTGGCCTCGGCCGTGGAGCTCGGCGAACTGGAGGTGGTGGACTGGGCCAACTCGCGCGAGGACCTGGTCTATCTGGAGCTGAACACGCCGCTGGACGAGGTGTTCAGCGTGTTCCGCCGGCACAAGTACAGCCGCTACCCGATCTTCGACGAGGCCGCCGGCGAATTCGTCGGCGTGCTGCACATCAAGGACCTGCTGCTGCACCTGTCCTTGCTGGAGATGCTGCCCTCGGCGCTGAAGATCGGCGAACTGATGCACCCGATCGAACGGGTCGGCCGGCACATGCCGCTGTCCAACCTGCTCGAGCAGTTCCGCCAGGGTGGCTCGCACTTCGCCCTGGTCGAGGAGGCCGACGGCAAGGTGATCGGCTACCTGACCATGGAAGACGTGCTGGAAGCCCTGGTCGGCGACATCCAGGACGAGCACCACAAGACCGAGCGCGGCATCCTCGCCTACCAGCCGGGCAAGCTGCTGGTGCGCGGCGACACGCCGCTGTTCAAGGTCGAGCGCCTGCTGGGGGTCAACCTCGACCATGTCGAGGCGGAAACCCTGGCCGGCTTGGTCTACGAGACCCTCAAGCGCATGCCCGAGGAGGAAGAAGTGCTGGAGGTCGACGGCCTGCGCATCATCGTCAAGAAGATGAAGGGACCGAAGATCGTCCTGGCCAAGGTGCTACGGCTGGACTAGCCGGCCGTTGAAAAACGTAGGCGAGGCAGGCAAGACAAGGCAAAAACTGGCGAGGAAGCGGAGTTTACGTGCTGTAAATGAGCATTCCGACTGGGCTCGCATCCGAGCCAGTTTTTAACGCAGTATTGCCAACGCAGGTAGTTTTTCAACGGCCGGCTAGCCGGCCAGGGCCGGGGTGCCGCGTCGCCAGCTCAGCAGGCTGTGGCCGAGCAGGGTCAGCAAGATGATCGACCCGCCCAGCAGCACCTGGCGGCTCGGCGCCTCGTCGAGCAGCCACCAGACCCACAACGGCCCCAGCACCACCTCCAGGAGCAGCAACAGACCCACCTCGGTGGCGCTGATCCAGCGCGGGCCGAGCTGGATCAGCATGAACGCCAGCGGCAGCAGTACCCCGGCCATCAGCGCCAGCACCAACCACTGCTGCACGGCAAAATCCGGGGTGCCGCCGAAGACGAACCCCAGCAGCGACACCAACAGGGCACCGGGAATCAATGCCGGACTCATGTCCACCGTCGGCTGGCTGCGCGCCAGGGTGAAATTGCCGGCCAGTAATGTGGCGGCCACCAGCGCCAGCAGATTGCCGGTCAGGCTGCTGCCCGGTGACTCATCAGCGACGATCAACAGCACACCCCCCAGACACACCAGAATCGCCAGCAGCGTGCGCAGGGTCAGGCGCTCGCCCAGCCAAACCCAAGCCAGGCCGGCAGCGATCAGCGGCGACAGGCTGAAGATCAGCAGGGTGTTGGCCGCCCCGGCCAGGGCCATGGCATGGACGAAGCAGAAGGTGCTGAAGCAGTAACAGAGCGCACAACCGAGACCGGTCCAGCCGCAGCGGCGCAGGACCGCCGGCAACCCGCCGCGATAGCGCCAGGCCAGCAGCAAGCCGAGGCCGAGCGCCATCAGCAGTCCGCGCCAGGCGAGGATCTGCAGCGCATCGCCGGCCAGCCAACGCAATACCAGGGCATCCGGCGAGATAACCAGCATGCCCAGGCCGGTGAGCAGCAAGCCTTTCTGTCTGTCCTGCATCCTGGTGTTCCTTTCCGTGATTGCACTGCGCGCGCGGCAGCGATGGGTATCGCTTCGCTCAACGCCATCCTACAAGGCCCTCGCATGGGGCGGGCGCAGCGTTCGCCCTCAGGCTGGCGCGCGGCTGTCGGTCAGCAGGCTGCCGAAGCCCTGCGGCCGGTGCACGCAGCCGGCCAGTTGCAGGGCGTGCCAGAACAGCGCCTGGTTGCTGGAGATCACCGGCAGACCCAGGCGTTTCTCCAGGCCGTCCAGCAGCTCCAGGGTACGCAGGTTGGTGCAGGCGAGGAACAGCGCGTCGACCCGCTGGCCGGCGAGCAGCTCCAGGGCCGCCGCCTCGATTGCCGCCGCAGGGATGCGCGGAATCTCGGCATCCTCCAGCACGCTGAAGGCGCCGAATGCGGCGATCTCGTGGCCTGCCTGTTGCAGCCCCTGATGCAGCGGGTAGTTGACCTCGCCGATATAGGGCGTGAGTACCGCGATACGCCGCGCATCCAGGCCGCGCAGGGCAGCCTTGACTGCGCTCCAGGGGTTGCTCACCGGCACTCCGGGGTGCGCCCGGTTGAGCAGGCGGGTCACCTCCTGCTCGCCGATCAACATGCTGCCCGAGGTGCAGCCGAAGGCCAGCACGTCCAGCGGCAAGCCCGGCACCAGCAGCGTGCCGGACTGCGCCAGGCCCTGAGCCAGGCCGCGCAGCCCCTCGGGGGTGACCGTCGGGCTGCACGGCGTGCGGGTGCTGTACAACTCGACCCGCTGGCCGAGCAGTTGGCGCCACTCGTTCTCCAGGGTGAAGTCGCTGGCCAGCTGCACCAGGCCGAGGCGGATGCACCCGCTGTCGGCCGCGCGCTGGTACGGAAATACCCGTTGCAGGGCCTGGAACTCGGCGAAGGTCTGGATCATCTCAACTGCCCTCGAGCAGGCGCGCGGCGTAGTTGGCGATGGCGGTGTCCTGCACCCCGGTACCGGTCAGGTCGCAGACGCTGATCTGCTCGGCACTGCTGCGCAGGGTACGACCCTCGGCGATCAGGCTGCCCAGCTCGTGCACCTCGCGCTGCAGCGCCGGGGCGTGGTGCAGCTCGCCGAGGGCGCGCGATTGGCTCAGGCGATCGACTACCAGCAGGTCGGCGTTGGCCAGGATGGTCGCTTCCAGCTCGTTCTTGTGCGGGTTGTCCGAGCCCATGGCGGTGACGTGGATGCCCTTGGGCAGGTCGCTCCAGCGCAGCACCGGTTCGCGCGCCGGGGTGGTGGTGACCACGATATCGGCCTGGGCGCAGGCGCTGGCGGCGCTGTCGTGCACGCTCACCGGCAAGCCATGCTGGCTGCGCATGCGCTCGGCATAGGCCTCGGCCTTGCGGCGGTCGCGGGCATGCACGTGCACCTCCTGCACGTCGCGCACCAGGCGCAGAGCCGCCACCTGCAGCTCGGCCTGCAGGCCGGCGCCGATCACCGCGACGCGGTGCGCATCGGTGCGGGCCAGGTGCTTGGCGGCAATGGCGCCGGCCAGCGCCGTGCGGATATCGGTCAGGTAGCCCTCGTCGAACAGCACCGCCTCGACCAGTCCGGTCCTGGCTGAGAACAGCAGCATCAGGCCGTTGAGGCTGGGCAGGCCGAGCCTGGGGTTGTCGAAGAAGCCGGGGCTGATCTTGATCGCAAAACGTGGCCAGCCGCGGATATGCGCGGTCTTGACGTCGACCTCGCCGTTGCTCTCGGCGATGTTCATGCTGAGGATCGGCGGCATCTCCACTTCGCCACGGCCGAGGGCGGCGAAACCGGCCTCGACCGCGTCCAGGGCGGCCGGATCGAGTTTGACCTTGGCGGCGATCTGCTGGCGGTCATAGATTTTCATAGGGACGCTCTCCGGCCAGGCGACAGGCCTCGGCAAAGGTTTCGGTGGACAGGTTCTGGCCGCTGACGACGAAGGCCACGCGGCGCCCGGACAGATCCAGTTGATGTTGCTCGACGGCGGCCACGCCGACTGCGGCGGCGCCTTCGACCAGCATTTTTTCCTCACGCAGCAAGTGCAGCATGGCACGGGCGATCTGCACCTCGTCGACCCGGTAGCCACGGTCCATGTAGCGCTGGGTCATGGCGAAGGTCCAGGCGTTGTCCAGGCCGATGCCGCCACCCAGGCTGTCGGCCAGCGAAGGCGCCTCGACCACCTGCACCGGTCGGCCGGCGGCCAGGCTCTCGAGCATGGCCGCGCCCTGGTTCATGCTCACGCCGATCACCTCGGCGGCCGGGTTGATGCTTTTCAGCGCCAGACCCAGACCGGCGATCAGGCCGCCGCCGGACAGGCCGGCGAACACCAGGTCGATGTCCGGCCGCTCCTCCATGATCTCCAGGCCGCAAGTGCCCTGGCCGGCGATCACCAGCGGATCGTCGAACGGCGGGACATAGGTCAGGCCCTGTTCGTCGCGCAGCCGGCGCGCCTCGAGGTCGGCCTCGTCCTGCGAGGCGCCGTGGATCACCAGCTCGGCGCCGCTCTGACGCAGGGCCTCGACCTTGTTGGCCGGCACCAGGCGCGAGATGCACACCTTGACCGGCACGCCCAGGCGTTGCCCGGCATAGGCCAGGGCGCGGCCGAAATTGCCGGTGGACATGGTCACCACGCCGCGGGCGCGCTGCGCCGGGTCCAGGCCGAGCAGTGCGTTGGCCGCGCCGCGCAGTTTGAAGGCGCCGGTCGGCTGCAGGTTGTCGAGCTTCAGCCAGGCCTCGCAGTTCCAGCGCCGCGACAGCGACTCGGAACGCAGCAGCGGGGTGCGCAGCGCCAGCCCGGCGATGCGTCGGCGCGCCAGGTAAATGTCGTGCAGGGTCAGTTGTTTGCTCATGCTTAAGTCCAACTTGTGAACGCAAACGGGGTCGCCTGCTCGGCGCCCCCGCGTTGACCTGGCGCTTACTTGGCCTGCCAGGCGCCGCTGCTGATCAGCTTGTCGGTGACCTTGTTCACCGCCCGCTCGGCACGCGCGACTATGTCGTCCACCTCGTCGCGGGTCACCACCAGCGGCGGGGCGAAGCCGAGGATGTCGCCGTGCGGCATGGCGCGGGCGATCAGGCCCTCTTCCAGGCAGGCGGCGGAAATCTGCGGGCCGACCTTGAGGCTGGGATCGAAGTGCTGGCGCTTGCTGCGGTCGCTGGAGAACTCCAGGGCCGCGAGCAGGCCGATGCCGCGGACCTCGCCGACCAGCGGGTGCTGAGCGAAGGTTGCCTGCATGCACTGCTGCAGGTAGGCACCGGTGTCGCGGGCGTTGCCGGTGAGGTTCTCGCGCTCGATGATGTCCAGGTTGGCGATCGCCGAGGCGATGCCCATGGGGTGGCCGGAGTAGGTGTAGCCGTGGCCGATGGCACCGTAGGTGTCGGTGCCCTGCTCCAGCACCTGCCAGACGCGCTCGCCGACGATCACCCCGGACAGCGGCTGGTAGGCCGAGGTCAGGCCCTTGGCCACGGTGATCAGGTCCGGCTGCATCTCGTAGTACTGCGAGCCGAAGTCGACGCCCAGCCGGCCGAAACCGCAGACCACCTCGTCGGCGATCAAGAGGATGTCGTACTTGTCCAGCACCTTGCGGATCTCCGTCCAGTAGCCCTGCGGTGGCGGCACGATGCCGCCGGTGCCGAGCACCGGCTCGCCGATCATCGCGGCGACCGTGTCCGGACCTTCGGCGAGGATCATCTCCTCGAGTTTCTGCGCACAGTAGCGGGAGAACTCCAGCTCGCTCATGGCGTCGTCGGGGCGACGGTAGTAGACCGGCGCCACGGTGTGCTTGATGCGCTCGAGCGGCAGGTCGAAGTGGGCGTGGAATACCGGCAGGCCGGTCATCGAGCCGGAGGCGATGCTCGAGCCGTGGTAGCCGCGGTCGCGGGAGATGACCTTCTTCTTCTCCGGGCGGCCGAGGATGTTGTTGTAGTACCAGACCAGCTTGAGCTGGGTCTCGTTGGCGTCCGAACCGGACATGCCGTAGTAGACCTTGCTCATGCCCTGGCCGGCGAGCCTGACGATGCGCTCGGACAGGGTGGCCATGCCCTCGGTGGTGTGGCCGACGTAGGTGTGGTAGTAGGCCAGCTGCTTGGCCTGCTCGTAGATCGCCTCGGCCATCTCGGTGCGACCGTAGCCGATGTTGACGCAGTACAGGCCGGCGAAGCCGTCGATGAACTGGTTGCCCAGCGAATCCTGGATGCGGATGCCCTGGGCGCCGGTGATGATGCGCGCCGGGCTCTCGCCGTGGGCGTGCTGCTTGAGGTGGGTGGAGGCGTGAAACACGTTCTGGCGGTCGATCTGGATGATCTTCTGGGTGTCGATGGTCATGGTAGTGTCCTCATGGAATTCGTCGATGCTGTTGGCGCGGACTTCAAGTGAAGACCGCGCAGGCGCGGTAGTTTTCAATCCTTGAAAACGTAGCGAGCGAAGGCTAGGCAGCGCATAGCGCGCGAAGCCCGCAGTAGTTTTCAACTGCCGCTGGCGCTGGGCAGGCCGCCCAGGCAGTAGTACTTGATCTGGCTGTACTCATCGAGGCCGTGGCGCGAGCCCTCGCGGCCGAGGCCGGACTGCTTGACGCCGCCGAAGGGTACGGGCGGGCCGGTCATCTTCACCGAGTTGACACTGACCATGCCGAACTCCAGACCGCGCAGCAGGCGCCATACCGGACGCAGGTCGTGACCGTAGACATAGGCGGCCAGGCCGTATTCGGTGTCGTTGGCCTGGGCGATCAGCTGCTCCAGGTCGTCCCAGGCCAGCACGCCGGCCACCGGGGCGAAGTTCTCTTCCCGATAAACGCGCATCTCGGGCGTCACATCGGCCAGCAGGGTCGGCATGAAGAAGTTGCGCCCCGGCGCCTGGCCCTGGTCGCCGACCAGCAGGCGCGCACCCTGGGCCACGGCGTCGTCCACCAGTTCCCGGGCCTTGGCCACCGCCCTGGCGTTGATCAACGGGCCCTGGTTGACCCCGTGGACCAGGCCGTTGCCCACCGTCAGCTCGCCCATGCGCCGGGCGAAGGCCGCGAGGAAGGGCTCGTACAGCGAGCGATGGACGAAGATGCGGTTGGCCGCCAGGCAGTCCTGGCCGGTGGTCTGGAACTTGGCGTCGATCGCCGCCTGGGCGGCCTGCTCCACGTCCATGTCCGGCAGCACGATGAAGGGCGCGTTGCCGCCCAGTTCCATCGAGCACTTCTTCACCGTGGCCGCGGCCTGCTGCAGCAGCAGGCGGCCGACCCGGGTCGAGCCGGTGAAGGACAGCGCCTTGACCTTGTCGCTGGCGCAGAGCACCTGGGAGACCATTTCCGGCTCGCCGGTGACGACGTTGAACACCCCGGCGGGGAAGCCGGCGCGCTCGGCCAGTTCGGCCAGGGCCAGGGCGGAGAACGGCGTCTCGCCGGCCGGCTTGACCAGCACCGTGCAGCCCACCGCCAGGGCGGCGGCGGCCTTGCGGGTGATCATCGCGCAGGGGAAGTTCCACGGGGTGATCAGCGCGGCCACGCCGATCGGCTCGCGCACGCTGCCGAGCTGGGCATTGCGGATATGGCTGGGAATGGTCTCGCCGTAGGCGCGGCGCGCCTCCTCGGCGAACCAGCGGACGAAGGAGGCGGCGTAGTCGATCTCGCCCCGGGCCTCGTCGAGCGGCTTGCCCTGCTCCAGGGTCATCAGCCGGGCCAGGTCCTCCTTGTTCTCCAGCAGCAGATCGTGCCACTTGTTGAGGATCACGCCGCGGGCGTCAACCGACAGCGCGCGCCAGGCCGGCAAGGCCGCTTCGGCGGCGTCGATGGCGGCACTGACCTGGTCGGCGTCGAGCTGGGTGCAACGCCCGATGGTTTCTTCGCTGGCCGGGTCGATGACCGCTTCATCGCGCCCCCCGTGACCGGCAATCCATTTGCCATTGACGTAGGCCAACTGGCGAACCAGGCGTGGATCTTTAAGCGTGTGCATGGGCGTTGTCCCCTCTGTTTGCCTGGCCGCGGCGAGTGCGCGGCGCAGGGCGTGGTGCGTGTGTACGGCTCCCACTTTAGGGCTTGTCGGTCAGCGACTTTTTCTCTTCAGGGGGCGGGTGGACTGTGTTTTTTTTCTTTGCCGGTGGCTTGCCGAGGTTTTTTTCTGTGCGGCTGAGCGGACGGCAACCGGCAGGCAGAACGGCTGCATCGGGCGGGCACGGAAGGGTCGCAGAAATGCCGGCTAGTCTTCTTCGCCGTCCAGCAACAGCGGTGGTTCGCTGTGCTTGATGGTCTTGGTGACGATGTAGGTGAAGTAGCGCTCGATGCCCAGGTCGGCCATCAACCAGCGGTCGATCAGACGCTGGTATTGGTCGATATCACGCGCCATGACCTTGACGATATAGTCGATACCGCCCCCAGTGGCGTAGCACTCGGTGACTTCTGGACAGTCCTGCATGGCGTTTTCGAAACGCAGGAAGGCTTCGCGGTTGTGTTGCTTGAGGCTGATTTCGACCATCACCGAGGTACGCTTGAGCAGGATTTCGGTGTTCAGTTGGGCACCATAGCCGCGGATGATACCGGCCTCTTCCAGGCGCTTGACCCGCTCCCAGCAGGGACTGATCGACAGGTTGATGGCTTCGGCCAGGCTGGATTTGGTGATCCGCCCGTTGCCCTGCAGGATGCGCAGAATCTTCAGGTCGTAGCTGTCCAGACGCATAAACCGCTCCACGGCGAAAAAAGGCCGTACCCCGCCAGATGCGGCGAGGTTGATCGGCATAGGTGTTGCTGGGCTCAACTTGCCGCATAGGTGCGCCGTTCGCGCCAGCCCAGAACGGCTGTCCGCCCGAGACAGGGCAGCACAGCTAAAAAAACCGGCGGAGTGACCCGCCGGCAACAGGGGTTACTGCTTTTCCAGCTCGGTGATTTCCTGCTCCAGGGCCTCGAGCGCGGCACCCGCTTCGGGACCGGCCAGTTGCACCAGTTTTTCGCGCATCGGTTGGCTGGCCTCACGGAAAGCGGCCTGCTCGTCCTCAGTCAGACGAACCAGCTGGATGCCCGGCTTGGCCTGCTTGATCTTCTCCAGGCGCTCATCGTTGTACTTGGCCTGGGTCTCGAAGATGTAGGGTGCCAACTCCGCCACGGTTTCATCGATGAGCTTGCGCTGCTCGGCCGGCAGGCCCTGGTACCAGGACTCGCTGGACAGTACGGCGACGGTGAACTGCTGATGACCCGACCAGGTCAGGACATCGTTGACCTCATAGAACTTCATTTCCTCGATGGCGAAGACCGGGTTCTCCTGGCCGTCGATCATCTTCAGCTGCAGGGCACCATAGACCTCGGAATAAGGCAGCGGCGTCGGCACCGCGCCGAACGATTTGTAGGTCTCCACCAGCATCGGCGAAGCCATCACGCGCATCTTCACATTGGCGAAATCGGCCGGCTTGCGCACCACCTTGTTGGTGGTCCAGACCATATCGCCTTCCGGGTACATGCTCAGCAAGCGCAGGTTGCGGGTCTTCAGCTTGTCGGCAATGGGGCCGTAGATGGTCGGACTCTCGTTCAGCAGTTTGAGGTTGACCTGGTTGTCCTGGGACAGCAGGTAGGGTACCGAGAACACCTGCATACCCGGCGCGGTCGAACCGAGGATGCCGGTCGAACCGTGGGTGAACTGCAGCACGCCGTTGGCCACCAGCTCGGTGAGGTCTTCCGACTCGCCTAAAGCGCCGTAGGGATAGACGGTGACGCTGATCTTGCCACCGCTCTTCTCCTCAATCAGCTGCTTGAACTTCTGCGCATAGGCGTCCTGCACGCTGCCGCTGATCTCCTCGAGGGCGAACTTCCATTCCTCCGCCGCCGCCATACCGGCCTGGCCGAACAGGACCAAGCCCAACGCTACGGCCAGGGCCGCCTTTTTCAGGGTGCTAAAAGTGCTCATGTTGAGGTCTCCGCTTTTTTGTTATGTAGATTTACCTTCGACTGAACGAGCCTGCCTTCAGCCTTCGACTATGTCGGCGATCACCGCCAAGGTGTCGCCGATGTCCACCAGCGCGGGAAAACGCCGGGCGACCAACAGGCCATTCCGTTCCGCGCGATACTCCACAGGCGGCGCGCCGGTGCGCTCGAAGGCATGCACCCGCGCCACCAGATCACCGCGCCGAACCCGATCACCCAGGCTGCGGGTGAGCTCGAGAATGCCGCGATGGATGCTCTGCACGTAGCAGCTGGCATCGGGCATATCCAGTTGCATCGAGGGCTCATCCGCCAGCTCCGGCTCTCCGTCGAGAATCCCGGCGAACTTGAGAAAATTGCGTACGCCGCGATCGGCCAGGGCCATGGTCTCGGGGGTGCTGGTGCCGCCGCCGCGCAGCTCGGTGGTGACGAACACCTTGCCCTGGGCTTCCACCGCCGTGTCGTACAGCGAGGCGGCGTCCAGCTCGAACAGGATCATGCTGGCAGCGGTACCGAACAACCGCGCGCCCTCGATGCACCTGGCTTCCTGCTGCGGGTCGGGCAGCCGGTGAGCCGCGGCGAACGGCAGGATGTCCAGGGTCTTGCCGCCGGAATGGATGTCCAGGGCGTAGTCACACAGCGGGATCAGGTAGCGCTGGAAATAGTCGGCGATGCGCTCGGTCATGCTGCCGGTGGGACTGCCGGGGAAGGAGCGGTTCATGTTGCCCTTGTCGATCGGCGAGGTGCGGCTGCCATTCTGCACCGCCGGGTAGTTCATCGCCGGCACTATGATGACCCGACCTTGGACGTCCTCGGCACGCAACTCATTGGCCAGCTTGAGCAGGCTGGTGATGCCTTCGTACTCGTCGCCGTGGTTGCCGCCGGTGAGCAGCGCGGTGGGGCCCGTACCGTTCTTCACCACGCTGATGGGGATCATGATGCAGCCCCAAGCCGATTGATCGTGGGAATACGGCAGCTTGAGAAAGCCGTGCTGAACGCCATCCTGATCGAAATCGACGGTGGCACTCAGGGTGGTTGCACGCATCTCGACGGCGCTCGAACGCGCGTTCGCCTGCAGTTCCACTTCGGATGAAATATTCATGGTTGCGCTACTCATCTCAGGCCTTCACAAACAACTGTCGCGGGAAGTCGCAAAGGGTTTCCACCCCGCTCTCGGTGATCAGAATGCTTTCGGTGGTCTCCAACCCCCAGTCGTCCAGCCACAAGCCCGGCATGAAGTGGAAGGTCATGCCCGGTTGCAACACCGTAGTGTCGCTCTCGCGCAGGCTCATGGTGCGCTCGCCCCAATCCGGCGGATAGCTCAGCCCGATCGGGTAGCCGCAGCGGTTATCGCCGCGGTCATAGCCATAGCGGCGCAGGGTGCTGTTCAGCTCGCGGGCGATGTCGCCGCAGGTATTGCCGGGCTTGGCCACAGCCAGACCGGCTTCGAGACCGGCGTTGATCGCCTCCTCGGCCTTGCGAAAGGCCGTCGACGGCTCACCCAGATAAAGGGTGCGTGAAAGCGGGCAGTGGTAGCGCTTGTGGCAGCCGGCGATCTCGAAGAAGGTGCCTTCGCCCTTCTTGAAGGGCCGGTCGTCCCAGGTCAGGTGCGGTGCCGAAGCATCCTTGCCGGAGGGCAACATGGGCACGATGGCCGGGTAGTCGCCGAACTTACCCTCGTGACCGACACAAGCCACCCGGTAAATCTCGCCCACCAGCACGTTCTTCGGCAGACCCGGCTCGACCATGTCGATGATCGCCCGGTGCATGTTCTCGACGATCTGCGCAGCCACGCGCATGTACTCGATTTCCCGCGGCGACTTGATCGCCCGGCACCAGTTGACCAGCCCGGTGGCGTCCATCAGTTGCGCCTGCGGCAGACCACGCTGCAGCGCCTGGTGCGAGGTGGCGCTGTAGTAGTAGTTGTCCATCTCCACGCCGATCGTGCCGCCGGTCCAACCGCGCGCCGGCAGGATTTCCTGGCACAGGTAGTCGAGCGCATGGTGCGGCGGGTTCATCACGTAGCGGTCGCTGTAGCTGGCGATGTCCTCCTCCGGCAGGTAGACCGTGCGGCGCGCGCCGTTGGCGTCGATGCCGCGGCCGTACCACAGCGGGTTGCCGTGCTGGCCGACCACCACGCATTGCGGGGTGTAGAACGACCAGCCGTCATAGCCAGTGAGCCAGGCCATGTTGGATGGATCATGCACGATCAGCGTCGTGATCCCCCGTTCAGCCATGGCGGCACGCACCTTGGCCAAACGCTGGGCGTACTCTTCACGGCTGAAATTCAAAGCGATTTCACTCATGACAGCATCTCGAAAATGAACGCAGTGGCGTTCAAGCCCATAACTACCCCATGGGCCTTGAGCCCTGGAGCGGAGTTCATCCGGCCTTCGACCGGAGAAATTGCTTGCAAAGCGCTGCGGCAAACGCCGCCAAGGTGGGCCGGCATGCAGAAATTTGCATACCAGTCATTGATCTGGGGTGAATATGACACTTGCTTGGTCATGCGCCCTCCCCAACCTTAGCGGCCCATGATCAATCGAGGGGACCGCGACGCTTATAATTGTACTGAAACCTGCTAAAGTAACCGCAACAAGTGCAGGTCAATAACGAATTGACCTCATATTATTATCATTACAATCATCGTCAAGGATTTTATTGTTCTATGACAATCGATCTGAAACCCTTTATTCGTTCCGGGCAGCCCAAATACCTGGCCATCGGCAACGCCCTCAACGAAGCGATTAACGCCGGCGCACTGCAGCCTGGCAGCAAATTGCCGACTCACCGCGAACTGGCCGAGACCTTGGGGGTAAGCGTGCAGACGGTGAGTAACGCTTACGCCCACGCCGAGAAACAGGGTGCCATCTACGCCCAGGTGGGCAGCGGGACCTTCGTACGCAGCCGTCACGTCAGCCACGAGTCGGACTACCTGTCCACTGACGAGCATGAGGACCCCAGCCGCGGCATCGACCTGTCCACCGCCCACCCGGTGTGCACGGCACGCCACGTCAAGCTCTACCGCGAGGGTCTCGAGCGCCTATCCCGTGAGGGTCGCGACGATTTCATCACCTCTTTCCACCCGACCCAGGGTTTGACCCAGCACCGCGATGTGGTCTGCGCCTGGCTGGCCCAGCAGAAGATGCCGGCCAACCCCGATCACATGTTGTTCTGCAACGGCACCGCGCACGCCCTGACCATTGCCATGGCCACAATACTCAAGCCCGGCGACACGGTGCTCTGCGAGCATGAGACGGGAATGCTGTTGCTAGCTCTGGCGCAAACCCTGCACTTCAACCTCAAGGGTTTGGACGCCGACGATCAGGGCCTGCTGCCTGAGGCATTGGAAACTGCCTGCCGCCAGGGGGGCGCGCGGGTGCTGTTCTGCACCCCAACCATGAACAACCCGAACAACAACACCATGGGCCTGGAGCGCAGGCAGGCGATCGCCGAACTGGCCCGTCGTTACGACCTGATGGTGGTGGAGGACGACGTATATGGCGCACTGCAACCGGATCGCAGCCCGCCGCTGTCGGCGCTGATTCCGGAGCGCAGCTTCTACGCTACCAGCCTGACCAAGGTGACCCTGCCGGGCATGCGCGCCGGCTACCTGGTTACTCCGCCGCACCTGGTTCAGCAGGCCATCGGTCGGCTGCGCAGCACCACCTGGATGGCCACCCTGATGCCCTTCGAGATCGCTAGTTGGTGGATGCAGGACGGCACCCTCGACCGCATGATCGCCTTTCAACAGCAAGAATTTGCGGTACGCCAGCAGATGGCACGCGAACTGCTTACCGCCTGTCGCTACAAGGCCCACCCCAACGGCATGCATATCTGGGCCGAGCTGCCGGTACATTGGCAGCCAGAGAAGTTCGTCCGCCGCGCACGCCAGGAGGGCGTGATGATTTTTCCGGCCGAGCCGTTCCTGGCGACTGCCGACCGTAGCAACCAGCATGTGCGCATCAGTCTGGGGGCAGAACAAAGCCGCTCACGCGTGCAGGCCGGCCTGACTACGCTGAATGAGCTGATAGTGGAAATACCACCGCCCATGCATTTCGTTTTCTGAACCAACACGTCATTCAGTTCAACCACACTAAAAATGCGCATATGTACTGGCTTAAATATTTAATTGACATGATTTTTACGCAGGGATAATGTCTTGCCTCCACAAAAATAAAAACGTCTGTCGCCATGGCAACAGACTGGAGGTGGCAATGGCTTGGTTGCATAGGCTGGACTGGCTGCTGGAGAAGCTCGAGGCGTTTATCCTCGCGGGCTCGATCCTGCTGATGGCGATGAACTCGGTCGGCAATGTGTTCGGCCGCTACCTGTTCAATCAGAGCCTGTACTTCTCCGAGGAGCTCAATCAGTTCCTGATCATCTTCGTCACCTTCATCGGCTGCAGCTATGCCGCACGGCAGAACCGCCACATCAGCATGAGCGCCTTCGTCGAACAACTGACCGGCAAGCCGGCCGCCGCCAGCCTGCTGCTGATCAACCTGCTCACCGCCTTTCTGCTGCTCTGGCTGACCTGGGCGTCGATCGGTTATGTGCAATCGGCCGCGCGCATCGGTCGCGCCTCCTCGGCGCTGCAGGTGCCGCTGCACTACATCTACCTGCTGATCCCCCTGGGCCTGGGCATGAGCGGCCTGCAGTTCCTGCGCCATGCCTTCATCCAGCTGCTGGTACTGCTCGGCTGCCGCGAGGCACCGCCGCGGCATGTCGATGCCCCTCTCCCGCCACAAACCTGAGGCCACGCCGCATGGATATGACCACCGCCCTGCTGCTCATCATGCTGGTCCTGCTGCTGGCAGGCTTCCCCATGATGACCACTCTGCTGGCCGCCGCCGCCGCCGGCTTCCTGTTCTTCTTCGAGATGGGCCCGGAGTTCCTCATCCAGCAGATGATCGCCGGCATCCGCCCTTCCGCCCTGGTGGCGGTGCCGATGTTCATCCTCGCCGCCGACATCATCACCCGCGGAGCCACGGCCAATCGGCTGCTGGATGTGGCCATGGCCTTCGTCGGCCACGTGCGCGGCGGCATGGCGGTCACCACCGCGCTGAGCTGCGCGATGTTCGGCGCCTTGTCCGGCTCGACCCAGGCGACCGTGGTCGGAGTGGGCAGCATCATGCGGCCGAAGATGCTGCAGCAGGGCTACAAAGACAGCTTCGCCATGGCCCTGATCATCAACGCCTCGGATATCGCCCTGCTGATCCCGCCGAGCATCGGCATGATCATCTATGGCGTGGTCTCGGGCACCTCGGTGGCCGAGCTGTTCATCGCCGGCATCGGCCCCGGCCTGCTGCTGATGCTGCTGCTGGCCGGTTACTGCTACTTCTACGCGCGGCTGGCGGGCATTCCCCGCAGCGAGAAACTCAACTGGAGCGAACGCCTGCGCACCTGCCGCCGTGCCATCCTGCCGCTGCTGCTGCCGGTGATGACCATCGGTGGCATCTACACCGGGGTGTTCAGCCCCACCGAGGCCGCTGCGGTGTCGGTGCTCTATGCACTGATTCTGGAGGTGCTGATCTTTCGCCGGGTCAAGCTCTCCGACCTGTCCAGCATCGCCCTGTCCACCGGGCTGATCACCGCCGTGGTGTTCATCCTGGTGGCGGCCGGCTCGGCATTTTCCTGGGTGATCTCCTTCGCCCAGATCCCCCAGCAGATCCTCAGCGGCATCGGCCTGATGCAGGCTTCGCCGACAGAACTGCTGATCATCATTTCGATCGCCTTCTTCATCGGCTGCATGTTCGTCGACCCGATCGTGGTGATGCTGATCCTGGTACCGATCTTCGCTCCAGCAGTGCGTCTGTCCGGCCTCGATCCGGTACTGGTGGGCACCATCATCACCCTGCAGGCGGCCATCGGCTCGGCCACGCCGCCCTTCGGCTGCGACATCTTCACCGCCATCGCGGTGTTCCGCCGGCCCTACTTCGAGGTTATCCGCGGCAGCCTGCCGTTCTTCGCGATCCTGCTGCTGATGTCGGTGCTGCTGATCATGTTCCCGCCGATCACCCTGTTCCTGCGCGACCTGGCCTTCCGCTAGCCAGTAGCCGTTGGGTAGACGCTATGCCGAGGGAAATTCCGGCCAAAAGACACTGCGGAGTGATGGGTATCGCTTCGCTCATCCTACAAGCCGAGTCGGTGCGATGGCCGTACCGACTTCTGCTCTTGCTTGCAGCTTGCAGCAGCTCTGTCATTCCCCGCCGACGGCGAAATTCGGCAGGCTGTTGACCGGTTGGGCGAAGTCGAAGGGGATGGATT
>RCUR01000316.1_pt1 | contig 17254 bp, 12 predicted proteins | sample 2166151 | NCBI WGS metagenome assembly RCUR01 (sample SAMN09932785, study PRJNA488358) | compost metagenome | isolation source: compost soil in an enriched community | place: Germany: Experimental Botanical Garden
GGTGCTGCGCCTGTTCCTGGTGATGTTCCTGGCCGAGCCGCTGTTCAGGCTGTGGCAGCGCCGCTAGTGTCTCGTCAACCATGACCGCCAGGCTTGTGTGGGAGGGGCTTTAGCCGCGATTGACCTTGAAGGCGCTGAAAGCATCACGGCTGAAGCGGAGCGCCGCCCGGCCGATCCCACGGAAAACGACAGATTATCCGTGTCGCGCCGCTAGCCACTATTTCGACCACGTTTAGCCCGCCTCGCGCGGGCTCTTTTTTAGCGGATATTTCAAGCGCCCCAACACCGGCCCGGACGGGCGTAACCTCTGAGTTCGCGCACACCAGCGCGCGGCAGTTTCCAGGCATGGCTGTACCAGCACTGCCCCACCCGCCGAGGCCAACCGCATGACGCTAGCGCGCTGCCTGCTCCTGCTGATCGCCCTCAGCCTGCTGCTGGCCGCCTGCAGCCGGGTCGGCCTGGCCTACCGCAACCTCGACTGGCTGATCTCCTGGCGGCTGGACGATTACCTGAGCCTGAACCGCGAACAGAAGGCCTGGTTCAAGCCGCGCCTGCAGGCCCACCTGGCTTGGCACTGCAGCAGCGAATTGCCGCGCTATGTCGACTGGCTGCAACGCAGCGAAGCGCTGCTCGAGCAGGCGCCCCCCAGCGCAACCCAACTGAGCGAGCGGTTCGCCGAGCTGGATGGGGCGCTCGAACGCATCAGCGGCGAAATCACCCCAACCGCCATCGAGCTGCTGCAAAGCCTCAACCCCAGGCAGGTCGCCGAGCTGTATGCCGCCATGGATGAAGACAACCGGGAGGCTCGCCAGGACTTTCTCGAGCCACCGCTGGCGAGCCAGATCAGCCGCCGTGCGACGCGCATGCAGCAACGCCTGCGCCCCTGGCTCGGGCGGCTGAATGACGCCCAGCAGGCACGTATCCTTGCGTGGGCGCAGACGCTGGGTGAGCAGAATCGTCTGTGGCTGGGCAACCGCCTGCGCTGGCAGACGGAATTTCGCGTGGTGCTCGATGCACGGCGCAGTGCCGACTTCCCCGCGCGCCTGACCCGTTTGCTGCAGGAGCGTGACAGCGTCTACACAGCCGACTACCGCGCCGCCTACGCACGCTCGCGGCAAGCGCTGGCCGAGCTGTTCAGCGACCTGCTGCAAAGCGCCGACAGCAACCAGCGCGAACGCCTGACCGCGCGCCTGCGCGATCTGCGCGATCTGCGCCGCGAGCTTGTCCAGCTGGCCTGTACACCACCGTCTAGAGTGGCGGCAGTCGCCAGTCGACAGGCGCCATGCCGTGCTGCACGAGGAACTTGTTGCAGCGGCTGAAATGACCGTTGCCGATAAAACCGCGGTGGGCCGACAGCGGCGAGGGATGCGGCGAACACAGCACCAGGTGTTTGCTCGGGTCGATCAGGCGCGCCTTGCTCTGCGCATGCTTGCCCCAGAGCAGAAAGACCAGGTGCTCACGCTGCTCGCTGACCACCTCGATCACCCGGTCGGTAAATACCCCCCAGCCCTTGTCCGCATGGGAGCCGGCCATGCCGCGCTCGACCGTCAACGAGGTGTTGAGCAACAACACGCCCTGCTCGGCCCAGTGCTGCAGACAACCGTGCGCGGCGATGTCGATATTCAGGTCGCGCTTGAGTTCCTTGTAGATGTTCAGCAACGACGGCGGCGTCGCCACCCCCGGCTGCACCGAGAAGCACAGGCCATGGGCCTGCTCCGGGCCGTGATAGGGGTCCTGGCCGATGATCACCACCTTGACCCGCTCCAGCGGGGTGGAGTTGAGCGCATTGAAGATCAGCGCACCCGGTGGATAGACCTCCTTGCCTGCGGCTTTCTCCTGGCGCAGAAAGTCGGCCAACTCCTGCATGTAGGGCTTGGCGAACTCCTCGCGCAGGGCCGCTTTCCAGCCCGCTTCGAGCCTGATGTTATCGGCGGAGGTCATGCCTGGTTCCCTGGATTTGCGAACGAAGACGGCACGCTAGACAAGCCTCACAGCCAAGTCAAGGTGCTGCCCGTATCAGCCCTGGTGCAGCGCCCGGTAATGACTGGGCGCCATGCCCACCACTTTGCGAAACAGCCGCGAGAAGTAGTAGACGTCCTCGTAGCCCAGCTGCTCGGCGACCTGGCGGATGCCCTGCTGGCCCTCGTCGAGCAGGCGGCAGGCGTGGGCCATTTTCAGCTGGATGAAATCCTGGATAGGTGCATGGCCGGTCAGGGCGCGGTAGGTCTTGGCGAAGTGAAAACGCGACAACTTGAACTGCGCCGCCAGCTCGTCGAGATTCAGCGAGCCGTGCAGGTGGGCGCGCATCACCGCCTGCACCGCATCGACGTCCAGCACCCGCCCCGATTTCAACGTGGCCCGCGCCGGCAGCACCGCCAGGGAGGCCAGCAGCGCCTGCAACTGATGGGCGGCATAGATGAAGTGCGCCAGATTCAGGCCCTGCTTGCGCAGATTGAGCAGCGCATCGAACTCGGCCAGCAGGCGCGGTTGCACGCCGATGCGCCAGATCGGCCCCTTGCCCAACGGGCGCAAGAACTCCGCCACCAGTTCGCCATCGAAGTGCACCCAGTACAGCGTCCAGGGTTTGCCGGGATCCGCGCCATAGGCATGGGAAATGCCCTTGGGCAACAGCAGCAGATCGCCACCACCAACAGCGATTCGTCCATCCCCGGTCTCCAGCCAGCCCTGACCGGCGCGGCAATAGATCAGCAGATAATCGTCCGGAAGCGGCCGATTCATCCGGTGCCCGCCCGCCTCTGGATAGAACCCCAACGCCAGCGGATAGCAGCCCGAAGCCAGTGGATGACGGCTCAGGATGCGGCGCAGGCGCGGCGGGGTGATAAAGCGCACGCCGTTGGCCGGCAATGGCCAGTTCGATGTTTCGACCCGATCGTTCATGCGTCCTCCGACAACTCAACGACAAGATCGTCCATCCATTGACCAAGATCGTCAATCCACAAGCGCGCTTGAGCCGGCTATAACACTAAACAACGACAGGGCCTGTCCCGGACCGAAAGTGGAGAGCGCGATGAGCAAGGCAATCCCGCAGTTGATCGAAGGTGAATGGCGCGAAAGCCGCACCCGCGAATTCATCGAAGTCACCGACCCGGCGACCCAGCAAGTGCTGGCCCTGGCGCCCAAAGCCACGGCCGAGGAGATCGAGGCCGCCATCGCCAGCGCCAAGGCCGCCTTCCTCACCTGGCGCGAAGTGCCGGTGTCCGATCGCGCCCGGCTGATGCTGCGTTATCAGCACCTGCTCAAGGAACACCACGACGAACTGGCGGAAATCCTCGCCAAGGAAACCGGCAAGACCCTGGCCGACGCCAAGGGCGACATCTGGCGCGGCATCGAGGTGGTCGAACAGGCGGCCAATATCGCCAGCCTGATGATGGGCGAGACCATGGAGAACGTGGCCCGCGATATCGACACCGCCAGTTGGATTCAGCCGCTGGGCGTATGCGTCGGCATCACCCCGTTCAACTTCCCGGCGATGATTCCGCTGTGGATGTTTCCCCTGGCCATCGCCGCCGGCAACTGCTTCATCCTCAAGCCGTCGGAACAGGACCCCATGACCCCCAACCGCCTGGCCGAGCTGTTTATCGAGGCCGGCGCGCCCAAGGGCGTGCTGCAGGTGCTGCACGGCGCCCGCGAGGTGGTCGACAGCCTGCTCACCCACCCGGATATCCGCGCCATCTCCTTCGTCGGTTCGGTGCCGGTCGGCCAGCACATCTACCGCACCGGCACCGCCCACCTGAAGCGCGTGCAGGCCTTCGCCGGGGCCAAGAACCATATGGTGATCATGCCCGACGCCAACAAGCAGCAGGTGCTGAGCAACCTGGTCGGTTCCAGTTGCGGCGCGGCCGGCCAGCGCTGCATGGCGATCAGCGTGGCGGTGTTCGTCGGCGAAGCGAAACAGTGGATCGATGAGTTGCAGGCGCAGATGGCCGAGTTGCAACCCGGTTACTGGATCGACGGCCACGCCGCTTTCGGCCCGCTGATCAGCCAGCAGGCCAAGCAACGGGTGCTGCGCCTGATCGCCGAAGGCAAGGCCGAGGGCGCCGAGTGCCTACTCGATGGCTCGCACTGCACGGTGGAGGGCTTCCCGCACGGCAACTGGCTCGGCCCGACCCTGTTCCGCGGGGTGACGACCAAGATGGGCCTGTACCGCGAAGAGATCTTCGGCCCGGTGCTGGTGTGCATGGAGGTCGACAGCCTGGATGAGGCGATCGCCCTGGTCAACGCCAGCCCCTACGGCAACGGCACCTCGATCTTCACCCGCTCCGGCGGCGCTGCCCGGCACTACCAGCACGCGGTGGAAGTCGGCCAGGTGGGGATCAACGTGCCGGTGCCGGTGCCGCTGCCGTTCTTCTCCTTCACCGGCTGGAAAGGCTCGTTCTACGGCGACCTGCACGCCTACGGCAAACAGGGCGTGCGCTTCTATACCGAAACCAAGACGGTCACCAGCCGCTGGTTCGAGGAAGACGTCGTGGCCGGAGCGCCGGCCGCAGCGAACATGACCATTCAGTTGAAATGAGAACCGCGTAGGGCCTGTTAGACCAATAGACGATCTCGACAATTAGTCTAACCGCGTAAAAAGTTCTCCTGGTTCCAACAACAAGAACAAGGAGAGCTGCCATGCAACGACTGACTGCCACCCTGGCCCTGTGGGCCGGATTAACCGCCTGTGCGCAGGCCGCCGAGCCGATCACCCTCGGCCTCAACTACCCGCGCACCGGCCCCTATAAGGAAGAAGGATTGGCCCAGATGCGCGGCGCCTTGCTGGCCATCGACGAGCTCAACGCCCAGGGCGGTGTGCTCGGCCGCTCGCTGCGCCTGTCCAGCCGGGATACCGCCTCGCGCCCGGCCAAGGCCGAGCGCAATGTCGACAAGCTGGCCGCAGAAGGTGCCGCCATGCTGTTCGGCGGCTCCTCCAGCGCGGTGGCTATCGCTTCCGGCCAGCGCGCGGCCAAGCACGGCCTGCTGTATTTCGGCACCCTCACCTATTCCAACGACACCACCGGCAAAAATGCCCACCGCTACATGTTCCGCGAGTGCAACAACGCCTGGATGAGCGCCCGGGTGCTCGGCCAGTACCTGAACAAGCACCTGCCGGATCGACGCTATTTCTACGTGACCTCCGACTACACCTGGGGCCACACCACCGAAGACTCGCTACGCCAGACCACCGGCAGCACGGATAGCGGCAACCATCCCGGCCTCAAGGTGCCCTTCCCCGGCGCGCGCCTGGCCGATTACCAGGACGCCCTGACCCAGGCTGCAGCCAGCGAGGCCGAGGTGCTGGCCCTGGTGCTGTTCGGCGAGGACCTGGTGCGGGCCATGCGCATCGCCAAGGACCTCGGCCTGACCGAGCGCATGCAGATAGTGGCGCCCAACCTGACCCAGAGCATCATCGAGCAGGCCGGCCCCGGCCTGATGGAAGGGGTGCTCGGCACCGAGCCCTGGACCTGGCGCGTGCCCAAACTGGAGCAATCCGCCCAGGGCGAAGCCTTCGTCAAGGCTTTCAGCGAGCGTTATGCGCTCTACCCGTCCAGTTCCGCCGCCTCGGCCTACAGCATCGTCTATCAATGGGCCGATGCCGCGCAGCGGGCCAGGAGCCTGGACAGCGAAGCCCTGATCAAGGCCCTGGAAGGTCACCGTTACCAGCTACTCAAGGGCCCGCAAGAGTGGCGCGCCTTCGATCACCAGAACCTGCAGACGGTTTATGCCGTCAAAGTGAAAAGCCGCGCCGAAGTGCTCAAGGATCCGCTGAAACAGGATTACTTTGAAATCGTCGATCGCCTCGACGCCAACCAGGCGGCGCCCAGTCTGGCCGAATGGCAGGCCGAACGACGCGCCGCCGGGCAACCCCTGACCCTGCAATGAGGACTTATGGATTTCGAACTCAGCGATGAACAACGCCTGCTGGTCGACAGCGCCCGCGCTTTCGCCAGCCGTGAACTGGCGCCCCACGCCGCCGACTGGGACCGCGACCACCAGTTCCCGCTCGAGGTGATCAAGCGTGCCGGCGAACAGGGCTATCTGGCCCTGTACCTCAAGGAAGACGATGGCGGCCTGGGCCTGTCACGGCTGACCGCCGCGCTGATTTTCGAGCACCTGGCCGCCGGCTGCGTGGCCACCACGGCCTTCCTCACCATCCACAACATGGCGACCTGGATGCTCGCCTCCTTTGCCGAGCAGGCGCTCAAGGACCAGTGGCTGCCCGGTCTGGTCAGCGGCGAACTGCTCGCCTCCTATTGCCTGACCGAACCGGATGCCGGCTCCGACGCCGCCCACCTGCGCACCCGGGCCAGACGTGATGGCGACGGCTACCTGATCGACGGCAGCAAGTGCTTTATCTCCGGCGCCGGTGCGACCGACGTGCTGATCGTCATGGCGCGCACTGGCGAGGACAGCGGCGCCAAGGGGATTTCCTGCTTCCTGGTGCCGGCCGATGCCGCCGGAGTGAAATACGGGCGCAATGAGCTGAAGATGGGCTGGCGCGCCCAACCGACCCGCACCATCAGCTTCGAGGGCGTGCGCATCCCCGCCGGCAACCGCATCGGCCCCGAGGGCCAGGGCTTCGTCTACGCCATGCAGGGCCTGGACGGCGGCCGCATCAACATTGCCAGCTGCTCGCTCGGCGCGGCCCAGGCGGCGCTGGAGCAATCGTTGCGCTACGTGGAGGAACGCAAACAGTTCGGCAAGCCCCTCAGCGAGTTTCAGGCCCTGCAATTCAAGCTGGCCGACATGCTCACCGACCTCACCGCCAGCCGGCAGATGGTGCGCCTGGCCGCGCACAAGCTGGATCAGCAGCATGGCGAGGCCAGCCTGTACTGCGCCATGGCCAAGCGCTTCGCCACCGATCACTGTTTTACCCTGTGCAACGATGCGCTGCAGCTGCATGGCGGCTACGGTTATCTTAACGACTACCCGTTGGAGCGCTGGGTGCGCGACAGCCGCGTGCACCAGATTCTCGAAGGCACCAACGAAATCATGCGGGTGATCATCGCCCGCCGCCTGCTCGAGCAGGGCGGCATGCTCGATCGCCTGCTGTAGCACCTTTTGCGTAGGGCGGGTGCAACCCGCCATTTGCGGGTTCAGCCGCCCTACATGACCGACACGAGGACTTTTATGAGCCACGCCATCGAACCCTACCATCCCGGTGTATTCGACCTGACCCACAAGATCACCGTGGAGAAACACGGCCACACCGCGCTGATCACCATCAATCACCCGCCGGCCAACACCTGGGACCGCGACTCGCTGATCGGCCTCAAGCAACTGCTCGAGCACCTCAACCACGACGACGACATCTACGCCCTGGTGGTGACCGGCCAGGGCGGCAAGTTCTTCAGCGCCGGCGCCGACCTCAACCTGTTCGCCGATGGCGACAAGGCCCGCGCCCGCGAGATGGCCCGGCGCTTCGGCGAGGCCTTCGAGGCGCTGCGGGATTTCCGTGGCGTATCCATCGCCGCGATCAACGGCTACGCCATGGGCGGCGGCCTGGAATGCGCCCTGGCCTGCGACCTGCGCATCGCCGAACGCCAGGCGCAGATGGCCCTGCCGGAAGCCGCGGTGGGCCTGCTGCCCTGCGCCGGCGGCACCCAGCACCTGGCCTGGCTGGTCGGCGAAGGCTGGGCCAAGCGCATGATCCTCTGCGGCGAGCGCATCGACGCCGAAACCGCCCTGCGCATCGGCCTGGTCGAACAGGTGGTCGACAGCGGCGAGGCGCGCGGCCATGCCCTGCTGCTGGCGGCCAAGGTCGCGCGGCAGAGCCCGGTGGCGGTGCGCACCATCAAGCCGCTGATCCAGGGCGCCCGCGAGCGCAGCCCGAGCACCTGGCTGAGCGAGGAGCGCGAGCGCTTCATCGACCTGTTCGACGCCGACGACACCCGCGAAGGGGTGAATGCCTTCCTGGAGAAACGCGAACCGCACTGGCGCAACAAATAAACCTATTCCCGTAGGGTGCGCCGTGCGCACCAGGAACCCGCAACATGAATGTGATTTTCGAAGAACTCCACAGCCTGCATGGCTTTCGCATCGGCATCGCCAGCCTGGACGCTCCGAACAGCCTGAACGCCCTGAGCCTGCCGATGATCGAGGCACTGGACGCGAAACTCGCGGCCTGGGCGGATGACCCGGCCATCGCCTGCGTGCTGCTGCGCGGCAACGGCGCAAAAGCCTTCTGCGCCGGCGGTGACGTGGTGCAACTGGTGCAGCAGTGCCGCCAACACCCCGGCGAAGTGCCACCGCTGGCGCGGCGCTTCTTCGCCGACGAATACCGTCTCGACCACCGCATCCACAGCTACCCGAAGCCCCTGATCTGCTGGGCCCACGGCCATGTGCTGGGCGGCGGCATGGGCCTGATGCAGGGCGCCGGGGTGCGCATCGTCACCCCATCAAGCCGCCTGGGCATGCCGGAAATCAATATCGGCCTGTATCCGGATGTCGGCGGCAGCTGGTTCCTCGCCCGCCTGCCGGGCAAGCTCGGGCTGTTCCTCGGCCTGACGGCCAGCAGCATCAACGCCCGCGACGCCCTGGACCTGGACCTGGCCGACCGTTTCCTGCTCGACAACCAGCAGGACGCTCTGCTCGAAGGCCTGGTGCAACTGAACTGGCAGGAACAACCGCAGCGACAACTGCACAGCCTGCTCAAGGCGCTGGAACACGAGGCCCGCGGCGAACTGCCGAAGGCCCAATGGCTGCCGCGCCGCGAGCGCATCGACGTGCTGCTCGACCAGGCCGACCTGCCCAGCGCCTGGCGCGCCCTCACCGCCCTGCACGACGACAGCGACCCGCTGCTGGCGCGCGCCGCCAAGACCCTGGCCAGCGGCTGCCCGCTGAGCGCACACCTAGTCTGGCAGCAGATCGCCCGTGCCCGCCACCTGTCAGTGGCCCAGGTATTCCGGATGGAATACGCCATGAGCCTGAATTGCTGCCGCCACCCGGAACTCGCCGAAGGCGTGCGCGCGCGTCTGATCGACAAGGACCAAACCCCGCACTGGCACTGGCCGGATGTGGCGAGCATCCCCGCGGAAGTGATCGAGTCGCACTTCGAAACCACCTGGGAAGGCGCGCATCCGCTGGCGGATTTGTGAATGCACAAACGTAGGGTGGGCGGGGCCGCCTAGGCCGCGCGCACCAGTAACCGAAGGCACGGTGCGCACGGCGCACCCTACGAGGAGAACAATAACCATGTCCCAGATAGCGTTTATCGGCCTCGGCCATATGGGCCTGCCCATGGCCCGCAACCTACTCAAGGCCGGCTTCAAGCTCAAGGTCTTCGACCTAGTCCAGGCCGCCATCGACGAGCTGGCACTGGAAGGCGCGCAGCCAGCCGGCAGCGCCGCCGACGCCGTGCAAGGCGCCAACGTGGTGATCAGCATGCTGCCGGCCAGCCGCCATGTCGAAGGCCTGTACCTGGGCGACGCCGGCCTGCTCCACCTGCTCGCCCCCGGCACCTTGGTGCTGGAGTGCTCGACCATCGCCCCGGAATCGGCGCGCAAGGTGCACAAAGCCGCTGCCGCACGCGGCCTGGAGATGCTCGACGCGCCGGTTTCCGGCGGCACCGCCGGCGCAGCGGCCGGCACCCTGACCTTTATGATCGGCGGCGCAGCGGCCACCCTGGGAAAAGCTCGGCCGATCTTCGCCGCCATGGGCAAGAACATCTTCCACGCCGGCCCCGATGGCGCCGGCCAGGTGGCCAAGGTGTGCAACAACCAGGTGCTGGCGGTGCAGATGATCGCCACCGCCGAAGCCATGGCCCTGGGCGTGGCCAACGGCCTGGAGCCGGCCGTGCTGGCCGAGATCATGCGCCAGAGTTCCGGCGGCAACTGGACCCTGGAAAAATACAACCCCTGGCCAGGAGTGATGGAGAATGCGCCGGCCTCCAAGGGTTATACGGGAGGATTCATGGCCGAGCTGATGGCCAAGGACCTCGGCCTGGCCCAGGAAGCCGCGCAGGTCACCGCCAGCAGCACGCCGATGGGCGCCCTGGCCCTGCAGATCTATCGCCTGCTGCTCAAGCAGGGCAAGGGCCAGCAGGACTTTTCGGTGGTGCAGCAGTTATTTGTCGAATAGACAGATCGTAGGGTGGGCCATGCGCACCAAGAAAACTCACCAGCACCTGGTTGCGCACGGCGCACCCTACCGCTCGCGCAAGGCCTCGGCACGGGCGCGGATGATCGGTTTGAGCAGGTAGCTGAGCACGCTCTTCTTGCCGGTGATGATGTCTACCGAGGCGACCATGCCGGGGATGATCAGCAGCGGATGCTCTGCGCTGCCCAGGTGGCTCTTGTCGGTGCGCAGCTTGATCACGTAGAAGCTGTTGCCCTCATCGTCGGTCACGGTGTCCGCGCCAATCTGTTCCAGCTTGGCCTTGAGGCCGCCGTAGATGGTGTAGTCATAGGCGGTGAACTTGACTATGGCCTCTTGCCCCGGATGCAGGAAGGCGATGTCCTGCGGGCGGATCCGTGTCTCCACCAGCAGGGTGTCGTCCAGCGGCACTATCTCCACCAGGTCGCTGCCCGGCTGGATCACCCCGCCGATGGTGTTGACCAGCAGTAGCTTGACGATACCGCGTACCGGCGAGGTGACCAGGGTACGGTTGACCCGGTCCTTCAGCGCCTTGCCGGTCGACTGGATCTTGCTCAGGTCGGTGCGCGCCTCGTTCAGCTGGGTCAGCGCATCGCTGCGAAAACGCCCACGGGTCTCGTCGATCTTGCGCTCGACCTCCTTGATCGCGGCCTCGGCCCGCGGCATCGCCAGGGTGGTGGCCTGCAACTGGCCGCGGCTCTCCACTTCGGCGCGCTTCAAGCGCAGCACTTCAACCGGGGAAATCGCCCCCTCGGCCACCAGCGGCTCGGACATGCGAATTTCCTGGCGCAACAGCTCCAGGCTGTTGCGAAACTGGCTCTGCTTGGAAGCAAACTCGCGCAACTCCTGACGCCGCTGGGTCAGTTGCTCTTCCAGCCCGGCGACCTCATCCAGTAGTTGCTGACGCCGACTGTTGAACAACTGCTCCTCGTTCTCGGCCTGACGCGGCACCTTCTCGCGTACTTCGTCGGCCACCAGCAGTTCGCGGCCCTGGACTTCCGCACTGAGGCGTTCGACCCGCAACAGCAGGGCCAGGCGATCGGCCTCGGTCTCGCCGACGTTGGAAGCGAAACGGGTGTCGTCCAGACGCAGCAGCGGATCACCGATATTGACGATCTGCCCCTCGCGGACGAACAGTTCGGAAACGATACCGCCTTCCAGGTTCTGGATTTTCTGCAGGCGCGAGGAAGGAATTGCCTTGCCATCGCCACGGGTCACCTCGTCGACCACGGCGAAATGCGCCCACAGCAGACAGAAGGCGACGAATGCAATCAAGCCCCAGATGGTCAGGCGAATGACCCTCGGCGCATCCTCGATCAGCGCCTTGCTGACTTCCGGCAGCGGCTCGTCGCCCATGCCGTCATGGCTGCCGAAATACGCGGCAACGGCCTGACCCAGGCTCTTCTCGGGCGCTTTAGCTGACACTGATCTGCCCCTTCTTCAGCGCTTCCATCACGCTACCTTTTGGCCCGTCGGCGATGATCTGCCCGCGGTCGACGATAATCAGACGGTCGACCAGGCTGAGCATGGAGGCACGGTGGGTAACCAGCAGCAGGGTCTTGCTGCCGATAACGGCCGCCAAACGCTGCTTGAGGCGCTCTTCGCCGGTGTTGTCCATGGCGCTGGTCGGCTCGTCGAACAGCAGGATTTGCGGGTCGAGCAACAGCGCCCGGGCCAGGGCCACGTTCTGTCGCTGCCCACCGGAAAGATTCTGCCCGCGCTCGCCGACCTGCAGCTCGTAGCCCTTGGGATGCAGACGCACGAACTCATGCACCCCGGCCAGCTCGGACGCCTGCAACACCAGCTCATCCTCCACGTAGCGCGCGCCCACCGCCAGGTTGTCGCGCAGGGTGCCGGAAAACAGCTGGATATCCTGGGGCACGTAGCCGATGTTGTGGCGCAGATCGCTGACATCCAGCTGGCGCACATCGACGCCATCGACCAGCAGGCTGCCGGCATCCGGCTGGTACAGGCCGACGATCAGCTTGGCCAGCGAACTCTTGCCCGAGCCGCTGCGCCCGATGATGCCGATCTTCTCGCCGGGTCGCACCACCAGGTTGATGTTCTGCAGGGCGGCCTGCTGCTGGTCCGGGTAATGGAAATCCAGCTGGCGGAACTCGATGGCGCCCTGCAAGGCCTGACGCTTGAGCGGCCGCTCCTCTTCCTGGCGCTCCTGCGGCAGGCTCATCATCTGGTTGACCGAATCGAGGGTGACGCGCGCCTGCTGGTAGCGGGTCAGCAGGCCGGATAATTGGGTCAGCGGGCCGAGCGCACGACTGCTGAGCATGTAGCAGGCGATCAGGCCGCCCATGCTCAGCCGGCCGTCGATGATCTGGTAAACCCCGAAGACGATGACGATTACGCCGGCCAGTTGCTGCAGCAGCATGGTCGCATTCATCGCCAGGCTGGAGAGCATGCGCGCGCGCAACTCCAGGCGACTGAGGGTGCCGATGGTCTGCTCCCACAGATACTGGCGCTCGCTCTCGGCATTGTTGACCTTGACCGCATCCAGCCCGGCGAGGCTCTCGATCAGGCTCGACTGGCGCTCGGCCGCCAGCGCCATGGTGCGTTCCATGGTTTCCGCCAGGGGGCGCTGCAACGCCCAGCCGATCAGGGCGACCAGTGGAAAGGCCAATACCGGGATCCACACCAGGTGGCCGCCGATCATGGCGATTACCGCCAGAATCAACAGGGTGAACGGCAGGTCGATGACACTGGCCAGGGTCAGCGAGGCGAGGAAGTCGCGCAGGCTCTGAAATTCGTGGATGTTCTGGGCGAAACTGCCAACCCGCGCCGGACGGAACTTCATGGCCATGCCGACGACCCGCTCGAACAGCGTCGCCGAAATGATCAGGTCGGTCTTCTTGCCCGCCAGATCCAGGCACAGGCCGCGCAAAGTCTTCAGCAGCAGATCGAACAGATACACGCCACAGATACCGATCGCCAACACCCAGAGCGTGGCTTCCGCCTGGTTGGGCACCACCCGATCGTAGACATTCATGACGAACAGCGGCGTGGCCAGACCGATCAGGCTGATCAGGAAACTGGCCGCGATAGCGTCTATATAGAGCCAGCGGGAACGCTTGAGGGTGTCGCGAAACCAGGACGTCGCCCGCGGGATCAGCTCGCCGCGGTTGAAGTCGAACTTGTGCAGCGGCTGGGCAAAGAACACCTGGCCACTGTAATCCTCCTCCAGCATCTCGGCACTGACGAGGACCTCGCCACCCTCGCTCTCGCTGGGCATGACCCGCGCCCGGCCCTGCTCGTCCCAACCGAGCAATACCGCGCTGCGACCCTCGCGCAGCAACAGCAGAGCCGGCATGGCCAAGGCCGGGATTTGTCGCAAGCCGCGACGCAACCAGCGCCCTTGCAAGCCGGCGCGAGCCGCCGCACGGGGCAGCAACTCGACACTCAGGCGCTGCTCGGGCAGGGGCAGGCCGGCCGTGAGCATGGCGCGGCTGACCGACTTCTGGTGCAAACCGCACAGCGACAGCAGGCTGTCGAGCAATGGATCATCGTAGCGGTCGCGCGGATCGCTACGGGTCGGGGCCTGGCTGAGGTCTACTGCCACAAAGATTCACTCATGCACGGAGAAAAGCCGCTGTCAGAGGCTGTGAAAATATCGAGTGCCGTCGCGAGAGCGACCCCAGGCGTTCGCGGCAGACGGGGGCTTTTTCACAACCGCTCAATTCAGGCCCGGCAGTGTCACCTCGGCCTTCACCACATCCAGCGGTGCCGCAGCCATGGGTGCAACTACACCTTGGCTTTGCAGCAGGGAGCCCATGGTCGCCTTGATCCGGTATTGAGTAAACAGTTCCGTGTAGCGCACCTCTTCCAGGCGGCGCGCAGCGGTGAACAGTTCGTTCTCGCTGTCGAGCAGGTCGAGCAAGGTCCGCTCGCCCAGGCCGAACTGCTTCTGGTAGGAGTCGCGCACCCGGCTGCTGTAGTCGACATATTGCTGAGCGATCGGCAATTGCTGACGCGCATTCTCCAGGGCATTCCAGGCCAGGCCGAGGTCTTCGCTCAGGACGCGCAAGGCGTTGTTGCGAATATCCATGGCCTGATTGACCTGGTGCGCCTTGGACTGCAGGTCGGCCTTGTTGCTACCGCCGGCGAACAGGTTGTAGCGCATGCGCAGCATCGCCTGCCATTCATTGCTGTGACCGGGCACACCGTCGATATTGTTGTCGACACCCTGCGACAGTTCGGCGTCGAAACGCGGGTAGAAGGTCGACTTGGCCGCTTCATACTGCTGCTCGCTGGCCTGGACATCGGCCTGGGCCGAACTCAGAAACGGGTTATTCGTCAGCAATTCCTCGCGGGCGGCCTGCAGGTTTTCCGGCAAACGTCCCGGCAACCCTTGCGGCATGCTCAGCTCGCTGGGATCGCGGCCAACCACACTGTAATAATTGACCTGCGCATCGGCCAGATTGGTCTGCTCGGTGATCAGGTTGTTACGCGCCTGGGCCAGACGTGCCTCGGCCTGATCCAGGTCGGCCATGCGCCCCACTCCGCGTTCGCTGCGCAGGGAAATCTGATCGTAGATACGCTCGTGGCTGCGCAGGTTGTCCTCCGCCAGCCGGACCATCTCGCGACGCTTGAGCACCTCCAGATAGACCTCCGCGACAGTCAGCGCGGTGCGTTCGGAGGTGCCCAGCAGCTCGTAGGCACGGGCATTCACGGTAGCCCGCTGACGCCCGACTTCGCTGCTGGTGGCAAAGCCGTCGAACAGCATCTGCTGCAGACGCAGGCTCGACTCACCACGGGTCAGGGTGTTGTATTCGTGCCCCTCGACAGCACGCGTGCCCGGGCTATCGGTGCCTTCACGACCATAACCGGCAAGCAGGTCGACCTGCGGCAGATAACCGCCCTTGGCGGCTTTCATCTGCTCCTCAACCGACAGACGTGCATTGATCCCCGCCTGGATTTCCGGATGCACCTCAAGCGCGCTCTGCATGGCTTCGTTAAGGGTTTGGCCGTTGGCCGACAGGGAGATCGCCAGGGCAAGGGGAACAAGGGCAAAAAAACGCATTGGAGGTTAGATTCCTTTCAAGGCTGAGGAGCAGGCGGCGTCCCAGACAGGGGCACGAGTCGCTGCACGGCAATCCAGTCAAGCAAGTCACGCATACCCCTTGTTCAAGGCGACAAGGGCGACATGAAAACTGAATCAATATCAAAGTGACATCAACGATAGCGAGTGTGTATTATCGCGAAAGAGCGGTCAATAGTTTGGCACGGAACCAGATTCATTTAGAGCAAGGACAGTTTATTGTCGTCAATTAAATGACGAGCCACCTTGACTCTATCCTGATCTCTGCCACATCAATCCAAGGATCACACCACGCCCTGGGCGTCTGGAGCTTACGCATGAGCAATCTTGTCGCTGTCATTAAAAGTCTTGTGGGCCAAGTATTCGTTGTCTCCCTCGATGGCCTGAAGCGGCAAGTGTTCGAAGGCGAACGCCTGTTCCAGGGCGACCAGGTGGTAACCGCCTCGGGCGGCTCGGCAACCCTCGAACTGGCCAATGGCGATGTGATCGATATCGCGGCCAACGGCAATTGGCAAACGGCCGGGAGTCAAGCGGCAGAGCCCGCGCAGACGGCGCAAGAGCCCGCTTCCGAACTGGAACAAGCCATCGCCGCCGGCTTCGACCCGACCGCCGACCTCGAGCCTACCGCCGCGGGACCGGGCGCAACGGGTGCGACCGGCGGAGCGCCGGGTGGCGGCCACAGCTTCGTGATGCTGGATGAGACGGGCGAACAGCTGGATCCGACGGTTGGCTTTGAGACTGAAGGGTTGGGCTCTACTTCGCCATCGCTTGCAGAGGAAGAGGCTCCGGCGCCTATTGAGACTCTCGAGGTCGCCAACGTCGCTCCCGTTACGCAGACTGACAGCTTCATCGTGAACGAAGACGGCAGCATCAGCATTGATGTGCTTGGCAATGACACCGACCTGGACGGTGACAGCCTGACCATCACTGCCGTCGATGGCCAGACCATAGCCGAGGGTGGCTCCGTCAGCGTTAGCAGTGGTTCGGTGACCCTGACTAATGGTCAGCTGGTATTTACCCCTGTCGCCGACTATAACGGCCCAGCCAGCTTTTCCTACACCGTCAGCGATGGCGTATTGACCAGTACCGCGACTGTCAGCGGTACGGTAGCGGCGGTCAACGATGCGCCGGCAGCAGCCGCCGACAGTCTCACCGCTGTTGAAGACACCGAAGTCACCTACTCGGCAGCTGACCTGCTGGGCAATGACAGCGACATCGATGGCGATACCCTGACCATCGCCAGCGTCACCAGCGGCAACGGCGGCACCGCCGTGCTCAACCTCGACGGCAGCGTCACCTTTACCCCCAACGCCAACTTCAATGGTGTGGCCGATTTCAGCTACACCGTCACCGACGGCAGCCTGACCTCCAACACCACCACCGTGACGGTCAACGTTAGCGCGGTAAACGATGCTGCCACGATCACTGGCGATGTCAGCACCACCGTCGCCGAGACCGATACTGCCCAGTCCCTCACCGGCACCCTGCTAAGCGCCGACGTGGACAACGCCAACAATAGTTTCGTGGCGCAAACTGATGTCGTCGGCACTCATGGAACCTTCAGCATCACCGAAGCAGGTATCTGGACCTTCGTTGCCAACAGCGCCTTCGACGAGCTAAACGCCGGTCAAAACGTCAGTGAAACCTTCACTGTGACGAGCATCGACGGCACCCCGGCAAGCGTGACTATCACCATCACCGGCACCGATGACGGCACCCTGATCAGCGGAACCAGCACCGCAGCCCTGACTGAAACCGATGCCATCCAGTCCACCGGCGGCACCTTGGTGGCCACCGACGTCGACAGCTCCAACGCTTTCATCGCCCAGAGCAACGTCGCCGGCAGCAACGGCTACGGCAGCTTCAGCATCGGCACCGATGGCGTCTGGAGCTACACCATGGATTCCGCCCACGACGAGTTCGTGGCCGGCACCGACTACACCGACAGCCTCACAGTCGCCACCGTCGACGGCACCACCCAGCTCATCAGCGTCACCATCACCGGCACTAACGATGCGCCCACCGTCAGCGCCGCCCTCACCGCGGCCGCCGCTGAAGACGCCGCCGGCTTCAGCCTCGACCTGCTCGCCGGCGCGGCCGATATCGACA
>RCUR01000317.1_pt1 | contig 17217 bp, 13 predicted proteins | sample 2166151 | NCBI WGS metagenome assembly RCUR01 (sample SAMN09932785, study PRJNA488358) | compost metagenome | isolation source: compost soil in an enriched community | place: Germany: Experimental Botanical Garden
GTGCCGCTGTCGGCTTAGCCCTTGAACCCGAAAGTTCAAGGTGGAGGTTGCAGGAAGCGTTAAGGCTTTCCGTCGAGCGGACATGCGCACCGGCTTCCAGCCGCAACCCCCGGGTTGTGTGAATCGGCTCAGGGACATCACCAACTGGCCAACACATCAGGGAGCTGTGGGTGAGTTTACCGCAAACTCCGCGCTTGTCATCCCTGCCGTTGCTCCGCCTCCTCCTGCAGGGCCCGATCGACCCTTTCCAGCAGCTCGCGCACCTGTTCGCGGGTGTCGCCGGCGACCGCGCTGCCCTGCTGCTGCAGCAGCTCGTGGGCGATGTTCAGGGCGGCGAGCACGGCGATGCGGTCGGCGCCGATCACCTTGCCGCTGTTGCGGATCTCGCGCATCTTGCCGTCCAGGTAGCGTGCGGCGCTTTCCAGATTGGCGCGCTGCTGGGGCGGACAGTGGATGGGGTAGTCCTTGTCGAGAATCTTCACCGTGACGGTTTGCGGCTGGGTCATGAGTCCTGCTCCAGGGCCTTGAGGCGCGAAATCATCGATTCGACCGTGTGGCGGGCCAGTTCGTTCTGTTCGATGAGGCGCGCGCGTTCCTCGCGCCACTGCCGCTCGCTGCTGCGCAGCTGGTGGTTTTCCGTGCGCAGCTGTTCGGCCAGGCGGATCAGCTGATCGATCTTCGCCGTCAGGGCGTTGAGGTCGGCGTCTTCCATGGGCTCATGCTCGGGGCGCTGAATGGTCCAATGACTATACAACACAACCGCCATTCGCGCGGCCGGCGCCCGCTGGCGCCGATGGTCTTGGGCGGGGCGCCGGTGCTAGCATGGGGGCCTCGATTCCAGACCTTCCGCCTGCCGCCATGACCCTGCCTGCCTCTGCCTATTCCGCTTTTGCTGCCCTGCTGACCGCTGCCGGCCAGTCCATTTCGCCCGCCGAACTGCATGGCCTGCTGCTGGGGCGTACCTGCGCCGGCGCCGGCTTCGATGCCGACCTGTGGCTGGCGTCCGCCGGCGAGCTGCTCGACACGCCGCCCGACGAGCGCCTGCGCCAGGCCCTGGTCGGCCTGCAGGGCATGGTCAAGAGCGAGCTGGAGGCCGGCGAGCTGTCGCTGGTCCTGCTGCTGCCGGCCGACGAGGCGCCGCTGGCCGAGCGGGCCGCGGCCCTGGGCCAGTGGTGCCAGGGTTTCCTCACCGGGTTCGGCCTGACCGCCCGTCAGGGCAAGCTGTCCGCCGAGGCCGAGGAGGTGCTGCAGGACCTGGCGGCCATCGCGCGCATCGAGGAGTCGCTGGAGGAATCGGACGACGCCGAGACCGACTACATGGAGGTCATGGAGTACCTGCGGGTCGCGCCCCTGCTGCTGCTCAGCGAGTGCGGCGGACTGCCGGTGAAGCCCGCGACCGACGCCAAACCTTCCCTGCACTGATCCGACCCGAGAGGCGCGCCATGACCCGTATTGCCCCGTCCGAGTATGCCCGTCGCCGCCAGGCACTGATGCAGCAGATGGAGCCGGGCAGCATCGCCCTGCTGCCGGCGGCGCCCGTGCAGATCCGCAACCGCGACGTCGAGCAGGCCTATCGTCAGGACAGCGACTTCCAGTACCTGACCGGCTTCCCCGAGCCGGAAGCGGTGCTGGCGCTGATTCCCGGGCGGGCTGAGGGCGAGTACGTGCTGTTCTGCCGCGAGCGCAATCCCGAGCGTGAGCTGTGGGAGGGCCTGCGCGCCGGCCAGGAGGGCGCGCTGCGCAACTACGGCGCCGACCAGGCCTTCGCCATCGGCGTCATCGATGAGGTTCTCCCCGGCCTGATCGCCGGCCTCTCGCGCGTTTACTACGCCATGGGTGTCAACCCCGAGTTCGACCGCCAGCTGGTCGGCTGGATCAACGACGTGCGCAGCAAGGCACGCCATGGCGCCACGGTGCCCACCGAGTTCGTCGCCCTCGACCACCGCTTGCATGAGATGCGCCTGATCAAGTCGGCTGGCGAGGTCGCGGTGATGCGCGAGGCTGCGGAAATCTCCGCACGAGCCCATGTGCGTGCCATGCAGGCCAGCCGTGCAGGGCTGTACGAGTACCACCTGGAGGCCGAGCTTGACTACGAGTTCCGCAAGGGGGGCGCCAAGCTGCCGGCCTACGGCTCGATCGTCGCGGCCGGCCGCAATGCCTGCATCCTGCACTACCGCGAGAACGACGACGTGCTCAAGGACGGCGATCTGGTGCTGATCGATGCGGCCTGCGAGATCGACTGCTACGCCAGCGACATCACCCGCACCTTCCCGGTCAGCGGCACCTTCTCCGCCGAGCAGAAGGCCATCTACGAACTGGTGCTCCGCGCCCAGGAAGCCGCCTTCGACGAAATTGCCCCGGGCAAGCACTGGAACCAGGCCCACGAGGCCACGCTGCGGGTGATCACTGCCGGCCTGGTGGAGCTGGGTCTGCTCGCCGGCGAGGTCGACGAGCTGATCGAGGGCGAGGCCTACAAGCCCTTCTACATGCACCGCGCCGGGCACTGGCTGGGCATGGACGTGCACGACGTCGGCGACTACAAGATCGGCGGCACCTGGCGCGAGCTGGAGCCGGGCATGTGCATGACCGTCGAGCCGGGCATCTACATCGCCCCCGACAACCACGCGGTCGAGGCGCGCTGGCGCGGCATCGGTGTGCGCATTGAGGACGACGTGGTGGTGACCGAGACCGGCTGCACGATCCTTACCGACGGCGTACCCAAGACGGTCGCCGAGATCGAGGCGCTGATGGCTGCCGCGCGCAGCCGGGCGGCCTGAGCCTATGACGGTCAGCGGACATCCCGCCGGCAGCGGCCGCATTGCCATCGTCGGTGGCGGCCTGGTCGGCGCCAGCCTGGCCCTGGCCCTGCAGCAGGGCGGCGCCCTGGCGCGGGGCTGGCAGATCAGCCTGGTCGAACCCTACGCCCCCGGCGACGGCTTCCAGCCCAGCTACGACGCGCGCTGCTCGGCGCTGGCCTGGGGCACCCGGCTGATCTACGAGCGCCTCGGCCTGTGGCCGGCGATCGCCGAGCGCGCCGAGCCGATCACCCGCATCCAGGTCTCCGAGCGTGGCCGCTTCGGCGCCACGCGACTGGCCGCCGCGGAAGAGGGCGTGCCGGCCCTGGGCTATGTGGTGGAAAACGCCTGGCTCGGCCACTGCCTGTGGCAGGCGCTGCATGCCGACGGCCTCGACTGGCGCTGTCCGGCGCGGGTCGAGGCGGTGCAGGCGCAGGCCGGCGGCTACCGGCTGACCCTCGACGACGGCAGTCCGCTGGACTGCGAGCTGCTGGTGCTGGCCGACGGTGGCCGCTCCGGCCTGCGCGAGCAGCTGGGCATCCAGCTGCGCCGTACCCCATATGGACAGACCGCGCTGATCGCCAATGTCAGCCCGGCCGAGCCGCACGGCGGGGAGGCCTTCGAACGCTTCACGACGGACGGGCCGATGGCCCTGCTGCCGCTGGCGGACAACCGTTGCGCGCTGGTCTGGACCCGCCCCGATGCCGACGCCGCGCGCCTGCTGGCGCTGGACGAGCGCGGCTTCCTCGCCGAGCTGCAGCAGGCGTTCGGCTATCGCCTCGGGGCCTTCCGCAAGGTCGGCGTGCGGCACAGCTACCCGCTGGCGCTGCTCGAGGCCGAGGAGCAGGTGCGCAGCCATCTGGTGCTGGTCGGCAACGCTGCCCACGGTCTGCACCCGATTGCCGGCCAGGGCTACAACCTTTCCTTGCGCGACGTCATGGCGCTGGCCGAGACCCTGCTGCAGGATGGTGCGCGGCTGGGCGATCTGAGCCAGCTGCAGGGCTACCTGGCCCGCCAACGTCTGGATCAGACGCTGACCGTGGGCTTTTCCGACCGGGTCACCCGGCTGTTTTCCAACGACCGCCCGGCACTGGCGCAGCTGCGCAACCTGGGCCTGCTCGGCCTGGAACTGTGCCCGCCGGCCAAGCACTGGTTCGCCCGTCAGGCCATGGGTCTCGGCACCCGGCCCTGAGCCAGCGGTTCACCTTTCGATTCACCCGCCCTGCAGCAGGGCGCGAGGAGCAGCGAAGATGCAAGCAGACCTGATCATCGTCGGCGCCGGCATGGTCGGCAGCGCGCTGGCCCTGGCCCTCAGGGACAGCGGCCTGCGCATCCTGCTGCTGGACGGCGGGTCGCTGGAGCTGGCGCCGTTCGACGCCGCCGGGCCCTTCGAGCCGCGGGTCAGCGCGCTGTCCGAGGCCAGCCGGCGCATCCTCCAGCGCCTCGGCGCCTGGGAGGGCATCGCCGCGCGGCGGGCCGCGCCCTACCGGGCGATGCAGGTATGGGACGGTTCCGGCACCGGGCAGATCCACTTCTCCGCCGCCAGCGTGCACGCCGAGGTGCTCGGCCACATCGTCGAGAACCGCGTGGTGCAGGACGCCCTGCTCGAGCGCCTGCAGGACAGCGGCATCGAACTGCTGGCCAGCGCGCGCCTCGAACAGCTGCGCCGTTCCGGGGCCGGCTGGCTGCTGCAGCTGGCCGACGGCCGCGAGCTGCGTGCGCCGCTGCTGGTGGCCGCCGACGGTGCCCAGTCCGCGGTGCGCCGCCTGGCCGGTTGCGCCACCCGCGAGTGGGACTACCTGCACCACGCCATCGTCACCAGCGTGCGCTGCGAGAAAGACCACCAGTCCACCGCCTGGCAGCGCTTCACCGACGACGGCCCGCTGGCCTTCCTGCCGCTCGAGCGCGACGGCGACCGCCACTGGTGCTCTATCGTCTGGTCGTGCACGCCGGTCGAGGCCGAACGGCTGATGGCGCTGGATGACGGCGCCTTTGCGAGCGAGCTGGGACGTGCCTTCGAACAGCGTCTCGGCGCGGTGCTCGAGGTCGATCCGCGCCTGTGCATTCCGCTGCGCCAGCGCCACGCCAAGCGCTACGTCGAGCCGGGGCTGGCGCTGATCGGCGATGCCGCGCACAGCATCCATCCGCTGGCCGGGCAGGGCGTCAACCTCGGCTTCCTCGATGCGGCGACCCTCGCCGAGGTGCTGCTGCACGCTTGCGCGCGCGGCGAGCGGCTGGCCGACAGCCGCGTGCTCGGCCGCTTCGAGCGCCGGCGCATGCCGCACAACCTGGCGATGATGGCGGCGATGGAGGGCTTCGAACGGCTGTTCCAGGCCGACCCGCTGCCGCTGCGCTGGCTACGCAATGCCGGCCTGCGCCTGATGGATAGTCACCACGAGGCCAAGGGCCTGTTCGTGCGCCAGGCGCTGGGGCTGTCCGGCGATCTGCCGGCGCTGGCGCGGGCTAGTGCCACTGATGTGGATCAAAAAAGACGCGCCTGAGCATTCCTGGTGGTTGAGAAGCTAAATGTGATTAACTATCATTTGCTCAACTCAACCCTTCGTACGAGGCGTGTTCCATGCAGGCAAACAAGAAGATCCTGGCAGCCCTGGCGCTGACCACCCTGGCCGGTACCGTGCAGGCCGCCGACGAGGTCGTGGTCTATTCGGCGCGCATCGACGAGCTGATCAAGCCGGTGTTCGACCAGTACACCGCCAAGACCGGGGTCAAGGTCAAGTTCATCACCGACAAGGAAGCGCCACTGCTGGCGCGCCTGAAGGCCGAGGGCGAGAACACCCCGGCCGACCTGCTGATCACCGTGGATGCCGGCAACCTCTGGCAGGCCGAGCAGGAAGGCGTGCTCAAGCCGCTGCAGTCCAAGGTCATCGACGCCAACATCCCCAGCCAGTACCGCTCCAGCACCGGCGCCTGGACTGGCCTGTCGCTGCGCGCGCGGACCATCGTCTACTCCACCGCGCGGGTCAAGCCGGCCGAGCTGAGCACCTATGAGGCGCTGGCCGACAAGAACTGGGAAGGCCGCCTGTGCCTGCGCTCCAGCAAGAAGGTCTACAACCAGTCGCTGACCGCCACCCTGATCGAGACCCACGGTGCCGAGAAGGCCGAGCAGATCGTCAAGGGCTGGGTCGCCAACCTGGCTACCGATCCGTTCGCCGACGACACCGCGCTGATCCAGGCCATCGACGCCGGCCAGTGCGACGTGGGCATCGTCAACACCTACTACTACGGCCGTCTGCACCAGCAGCAGCCGGACCTCAAGGCCAAGCTGTTCTGGCCGAACCAGGCCGACCGCGGCGTGCACGTCAACCTGGCCGGCGCCGGCGTGACCAAGCATGCCCCGCATGCCGAGGCCGCGCAGCAGCTGCTGGAGTGGATGACCAGTGAGGAAGCCCAGGGCGTGTTCGCCGGGGTCAACCAGGAATACCCGGCCAACCCGAAGGTCGCGCCGTCCAAGGAAGTGGCCGCCTGGGGCAGCTTCAAGGCCGACAGCATCCCGGTGGAAGTGGCTGGCAAGCGCCAGGCCGAAGCGATCCGCCTGATGGATCGTGCCGGCTGGAACTGATTCCCGTCCGCCTTTGGTTATACTCGACGCCCCGGCCGCCCAGCCGGGGCGTTTTTGTTTTGGCCGCCGTTGTCTGAGCATGCCTTTTGCGGTTTGAGCATGCTTTTTGCAATTGGGAACTGGCCCCGTCCCTGATCCGCCCGCCAAGGAGTCTGCGTGGCCCATTCCGCTCAACGCCGCTGGTATCCACTCGCTGCGGCGATTGCCGCCCTGGTCCTGCTGCCGCTCAGTGTCCTGCTGCTGAGCTGGGGTGAGGTGGATGGCGAGATCTGGCAGCACCTGTGGGACACCCAGATGCCGCGCTTGCTGGGCAACACCCTGAGTCTGGTGCTGGGCGTCGGGGTCGGCGTGACCCTGCTCGGCGTCAGCCTTGCCTGGCTGACCAGCCTGTGCGAGTTCCCCGGGCGCAAGTGGCTGGACTGGGCGCTGATGCTGCCCTTCGCGATCCCCGCCTACGTGCTGGCCTTCGTCTTCGTCGGCCTGCTGGATTTTGCCGGGCCGGTGCAGACCCTGTTGCGCGAGTGGTTCGGCAGCGGCCTGCGCCTGCCGCGGGTACGCTCCACCGGCGGGGTGATCGTGGTGCTGGTGCTGGTGTTCTATCCCTACGTGTACCTGCTGGCGCGCACCGCCTTCCTCGCCCAGGGCAAGGGCCTGATGGAGGCGGCGCGGGTGCTCGGCCTGTCGCCCTGGCAGGCGTTCTGGCGGGTGGCCTTGCCGGTGGCGCGGCCGGCCATCGGCGCCGGCCTGGCGCTGGCGCTGATGGAGACCCTGGCCGACTTCGGCGCGGTGTCGGTGTTCAACTTCGACACCTTCACCACCGCCATCTACAAGACCTGGTACGGCTTCTACAGCCTGTCCAGCGCCACCCAGCTGGCCAGCCTGCTGCTGCTGGCGGTGATGCTGCTGCTCTACACCGAGCGCCGCGCCCGCGGCGCCAGCCGCCCGGGCAACGAGCGCGCGCGCAGCGCGCCGCTGTACCACCTGCGCGGCGCCAGGGCGCTGGCCGCCAGCGCCTGGTGCGGCCTGGTGTTGCTGTGCGCCTTCGTCGTGCCGATGCTGCAGCTGCTGGTCTGGTTCTGGCAGCGCGGGCGCTTCGACCTCGACGAACGCTACGTCGGCCTGATCCTGCATACCCTCTATCTGGGCGGCATGGCCGCGCTGATCACCGTGGCGCTGGCCATGCTGCTGGCGTTCGCCCGCCGGCTGGCGCCGACCCGGCGCATGCAGGCGCTGGTCGGCCTGGCCAATCTCGGCTACGCGCTGCCCGGCTCGGTGCTGGCGGTGTCGATCATGCTGGCCTTCAGCTGGCTGGACCGCCATCTGGTGATCCCGCTGTCCGGCGCCCTGGGCGGCGACGGCAAGCCGCTGCTGCTGGGCAGTCTGAGCGCGCTGCTGCTGGCCTATCTGGTGCGCTTCATGGCGGTGGCCCATGGTCCGCTGGAGAGCAGTCTGGGGCGCATCCGTCCGTCGCTGCCGGAGGCTTCGCGCAGTCTGGGGATCGGTGGCGTGCGGCTGTTCCGCCGGGTCTACCTGCCGCTGCTGGTGCCCGGCACCCTGAGCGCGGCGCTGCTGGTGTTCGTCGACGTGCTCAAGGAGATGCCGGCGACCCTGCTGATGCGCCCGTTCGGCTGGGACACCCTGGCGGTGCGGGTGTTCGAGATGACCAGCGAGGGCGAGTGGGCGCGCGCGGCGCTGCCGGCGCTGACCCTGGTGCTGGTCGGCCTGCTGCCGGTGATCGGCCTGATCCGGCGCTCGGCCCGTCGCTACGGCTGACCGGGCGCATGTCCGGGCGGTCATTTGCGGCTACAATGCGGCCCATTCGAAGCCCGGAAGGAGATCCCATGGGACAGCGCACCCCCCTCTACGACCTGCACGTGGCGCTTGGCGCCAAGATGGTCGACTTCGGCGGCTGGGACATGCCGTTGCACTACGGTTCGCAAGTCGAGGAGCATCATCAGGTGCGCAGCGACTGCGGGGTCTTCGATGTCTCGCACATGACCGTGGTCGACGTCACCGGCATGCAGGCCGGCGAGTACCTGCGCCGGGTGCTGGCCAACGACGTGGCGCGCCTGACCGAGCTGGGACAGGCGCTGTACAGCGTCATGCTGAATGCCGAGGGTGGGGTGATCGACGACCTGATCGTCTACCGCACCGCCAGCGGCTATCGCCTGGTGGTCAACGCCGCCACCCGGGACAAGGACCTGGCCTGGCTGCAGGCGCAGGCCGAGGGCTTTGCCGTCGAGCTGACCGAGCGCCGCGATCTGGCCATGCTGGCCGTGCAGGGGCCGCACGCCCGGGAGCGCTGTGCCGAGCTGGTGACGCCGCCGCGGGCCGCGCTGATTCGCGAACTCAAGCCGTTCCACGGCCTGGCCGAGGGCGAATGGTTCATCGCCCGCACCGGCTATACCGGCGAGGACGGTCTGGAAATCATGCTGCCGGCCGCCGAGGCGCCGGGCTTCCTCAACGATCTGGTCGGCGCCGGCATCGCCCCGGCGGGGCTGGGCGCGCGCGACACCCTGCGCCTGGAAGCCGGGCTCAACCTCTATGGCCAGGACATGACCGAGACGGTGACGCCGATGGCGGCCAACCTCGCCTGGACCATCGCCTGGCAGCCGGCCGAGCGCGACTTCATCGGCCGCGGCGCGCTCGAGGCACAGCGTGCCGGCGGCGGCGCGGAGACCAAACTGGTCGGCCTGGTGCTCGAGGAGCGCGGCGTGCTGCGCGCCCATCAGGTGGTGCGCGTCGCCGGCCTCGGCGAAGGCGAGATCACCAGCGGCAGCTTCTCGCCGACCCTCGGCAAGTCCATCGCCCTGGCGCGGGTGCCGGCCGGCACCGGCGAGCGCGCCGAGGTGGAGATCCGCGGCAAGTGGTACCCGGTGCGGGTGGTCAAGGCGAACTTCGTGCGCCACGGCAAGGCCCTGATCTGAGGCGACAGGGCGTAGCCGGCGCTGCTGCGTCCATGTACTGTTGAGCGCACTTTTCCGCTGGCGTGATTGCGCACGCCGAACCGAACAAGGAATCCAATAATGAGCAATACCCCTGCCGAACTGCGTTACGCCGCCAGCCACGAATGGGCCCGTCTGGAAGAGGACGGCAGCGTCACCGTGGGCATCACCGACCATGCCCAGGAAGCCCTGGGCGACGTGGTCTACGTCGAGCTGCCGGAAGTCGGCAAGGCGCTGGCCGCCGGCGAGCAGGCCGGCGTGGTCGAGTCGGTCAAGGCCGCCTCGGACATCTACGCGCCGGTCGCCGGCACAGTGATCGCGGTCAACGAGGCGCTGGCCGATGCGCCGGAAGCCGTCAATGCCGCCCCCTACGAAGCCTGGTTCTACCGGCTGCAGCCGGCCAATGCCGCCGAGCTGGCGCAGCTGCTCGACGCCGCCGCCTACCAGGCCAGCTGCGACGCCTGATCCTTCTGCCGCTGGTGGCCGGCGTCGCTGCCAGCGGCCGGGTCGCCAGCTCCGCGTTCCATGTCTGCCCGGCCGCAGGCGCGGCCGGACATCCGTTCCGGAGTCCGCGTCATGCCCCACTCGTCCCGCCCCAGTGATCTGCTGCAGCCCGAAGCCTTCCTCCCGCGGCATCTCGGCCCGGATGCCGCGGAGCAGCGTGCCATGCTCGACGCTCTGGGCGTCGCTTCCCGCGCCGAACTGATCGAGCAGACCGTGCCGCCGGCCATCCGCCTGGACGGCCCGCTGGCCTTGCCGCCGGCGCTGGACGAGCAGGCGGCGCTGGCGCGCCTGCGTGGCTATGCCGAGCAGAACGAGTGCTGGACCAGCCTGATCGGCATGGGCTACTACGCTACCCACACCCCGCCGGTGATCCTGCGCAACGTGCTGGAGAACCCTGGCTGGTACACCGCCTACACGCCCTACCAGCCGGAAATCTCCCAAGGCCGCCTGGAGGCGCTGCTCAACTTCCAGCAGCTGACCTGCGACCTCACCGGCCTCGACCTGGCCGGCGCCTCGCTGCTCGACGAGGCCACCGCCGCCGCCGAGGCGATGGCCATGGCCCGCCGGGTGGCGAAGAGCGCCAGCCAGCGCTTCTTCGTCGACGAGAACTGCCATCCGCAGACCATCTCGGTGCTGCAGACCCGTGCCAGCGGCTTCGGCTTCGAGCTGGTGATCGATGCGCCGGAGAAGCTCGGCGAGCATGAGGTGTTCGGCGCCCTGCTGCAGTATCCCGACAGCCACGGCGAGATCCGCGATCTGCGCCCGCTGATCGCCCAGCTGCATGCCCAGCAGGCGCTGGCCTGCGTCGCCAGCGACCTGCTCGCCCTGGTACTGCTGACCCCGCCGGGCGAGCTGGGCGCCGACGTGGTGCTCGGCAGCGCTCAGCGCTTCGGCGTGCCGATGGGCTACGGCGGCCCGCACGCCGCCTTCTTCGCCACCCGCGATGCGTTCAAGCGCGCCATGCCCGGACGCCTCATCGGCGTATCCAGGGACGCCCGCGGCAACGTCGCGCTGCGCATGGCCCTGCAGACCCGCGAGCAGCACATCCGCCGCGAGAAGGCCAACTCCAATATCTGCACGTCCCAGGCGCTGCTGGCCAACATGGCCGGCTTCTACGCCGTCTATCACGGTCCGCAGGGCCTGCGGCGCATCGCCGGCCGGGTGCAGCGGCTGACCGCGATCCTCGCCCGGGTCCTCGAGCAGGGCGGCATCCGGCGCCTCAACCGGCAGTTCTTCGACACCCTGACCCTGGAGGTCGGCGGCGCCCAGCAGGCGATCCTCGCCAGCGCCCATGACGCGCGGATCAACCTGCGCATCCTCGGCCACGGCCGGGTCGGCCTCAGCCTCGACGAGACCTGCAGTCTGGACACCGTGGCGCGCCTGGCGCAGATCTTCCTCGGCGCCGACCACGGCTTCGACCTGGCCGGGCTGGCCGACGATGCCGGGCTGGCCGGCGGCATTCCCGCCGCGCTGGCGCGCACCTCGGATTTCCTCAGCCATCCGGTATTCAACAGCCACCACAGCGAGACCGAGATGCTGCGCTACCTGCGCCAGCTGGAAGGCCGCGACCTGGCGCTCAATCAGGCGATGATCCCGCTCGGGTCCTGCACCATGAAGCTCAACGCCGTCAGCGAGATGCTGCCGGTCAGCTGGCCGCAGTTCGCCAGCCTGCATCCCTTCGTGCCCCGCGAGCAGGCGCGCGGCTACCGGCTGCTGCTCGACGAGCTGGAGCAGTGGCTGTGCGCCATCACCGGCTTCGACGCCATCAGCCTGCAGCCCAACTCCGGCGCCCAGGGCGAGTACGCCGGTCTGCTGGCGATCCACCAGTACCACGCCAGCCGCGGCGAGGCGCGCCGCGACATCTGCCTGATTCCGGCTTCGGCCCACGGTACCAACCCGGCCTCGGCGCAGATGGCCGGCATGCAGGTGGTGGTGGTCGACTGCGACAGCCAGGGCAACGTCGATCTCGCCGACCTCAAGCGCAAGGCGGCCGAGGCCGGCGAGCGGCTGTCCTGCCTGATGATCACCTATCCGTCGACCCACGGCGTGTACGAGGAGGGCATCCGCAAGATCTGCGCGGCGGTGCATGCCCACGGCGGCCAAGTGTATATGGACGGCGCTAACATGAACGCGCAGGTCGGCCTGACCCGCCCGGCCGACATCGGCGCCGACGTGGCGCACCTCAACCTGCACAAGACCTTCTGCATTCCCCACGGCGGTGGCGGGCCGGGCATGGGGCCGATCGGGGTGAAGGCGCACCTGGCGCCCTTCCTCGCCAACCACCCGGTGGTCGAGCTGGACGGGCCGCTGGCGCAGAACACCGCCGTCAGCGCCGCGCCCTGGGGCAGCGCGAGCATCCTGCCGATCAGCTGGATGTACATCGCCATGATGGGGCCGCAGCTGCGCGAGGCCACCGAGGTGGCGATCCTCAACGCCAACTACCTGGCTACCCGTCTTGCGGCGGCCTATCCGGTGCTCTACAGCGGGCGCAACGGCCGGGTGGCCCACGAGTGCATCCTCGACCTGCGCCCGCTCAAGGCGGCCAGCGGGATCAGCGAGGAGGATGTCGCCAAGCGCCTGATGGACTACGGCTTCCATGCGCCGACGATGTCTTTCCCGGTGCCCGGCACGCTGATGGTCGAGCCGACCGAGAGCGAGTCGAAGGCCGAGCTGGACCGCTTCGTCGACGCCATGCTGGGCATCCGCGCCGAGATCGCCCGCATCGAGGCCGGCGAGTGGCCGGCGGACGACAATCCGCTCAAGCAGGCGCCGCACACCCTGGCCGACGTCACCAGCGAGTGGACGCGGCCCTACAGCCTCGCCGAGGCGGTGACCCCCAGCACGCACACCCGGGCGTTCAAGTACTGGCCGGCGGTCAACCGGATCGACAACGTCTACGGCGACCGCCACCTGTTCTGCGCCTGCGTGCCGGTGGAGGCGTATCGGGAGTGAGGTGCGGGGGCGTGAGCGAAAAAGCCGTCGCTTGCGACGGCTTTTTGGTGTGCGGCGGCCCGGAACTCAGCGTGGCGCGCCGCTCTGGGCGTTGACGAGCATGGCGCTGGCCAGTTGCTCGTCGCTGGCCTTGAGGCCGGGTTGGTCGCGGCGGATCTGCTGCAGGGCGGCCTCCAGGTAGGCGCCGCGGATGGCACCGCCGCTGGCGACGAAGCTGGAGGCGTCGTCCTCGGCGGCGAGCACCAGCTTCTCGTCCTTGAAGGTGGAATACAGCGAGGCGGAAACCCCCGCGGAGGTGGCAACCTCTCCCCAGCCGATATCCACGTCGTGCCCGCGATGGTCGGCCAGGGCGCTGGCGACGGGCAGGATGACAAGGGACGTGACAAGCAGGGTGCGGCGCATGATGGACTCCTCTGAAACACCGGGGCGGCGTGCCTCGTCAGAGGGTAAGGGCGGCGCCGAGTTCCCGGCGGCGGGTGCCGTCCATTGGGCGTGGAGTGGGCGCAGCGGGAGAGCGGAAAGCGCCGGCCCGAAAACGCCAAAGGGTCAGGCTGAAATCGCCTAACCCTTTGATTTGTATGGTGGGCCCAGCAGGACTTGAACCTGCGACCAAGCGATTATGAGTCGCCTGCTCTGACCAACTGAGCTATAGGCCCGCTATCGAACCCCGGCTGGGCGGGGCGGTTCCTTGCGGCGAGGCCGGCGGGCGTCCTCTGCATGCCTGCCGGGCGCGCGAAGGCGTTCCAGCGAGGCGCGGCGATTATAGCGGGGCCTGCGCGCCAACGCCAACGGCTTGCCGGAGCTTGAGGAACTTGCTGGCGAACTCCGCGGCCGGCAGCGGCTTGCTCAGCACGTAGCCCTGGATCTGCTGGCAGCCCTCGAAGGCGAGGAAACGCTCCTGCGACTTGGTTTCCACGCCCTCGGCAATCACCGTCAGCTGCATGCTGCGACCGAGGGCGATGATGGCGCGGGTGATGGCGGCGTCCTCGGGGTCGTCCGGCAGGCCGGCGATGAACGACTGGTCGATCTTCAGGATGTCGATGGGCAGGCGCTTGAGGTAGCTCAGCGAGGAGTAGCCGGTGCCGAAGTCGTCGATCGCCAGCTGCAGGCCGAGTTCCTTGAGGGCCTGGAGGATGGGCAGGGCTTCCTCCTTCTGACTCATGACGAAGGTCTCGGTGATTTCCAGCTGCAGGTTGCCGGGTGCCAGGCCGGCGGCGGCGAGCAACTCGCTGATCCGCCCGACCAGCTGCGGCTGGCGCAGTTGCGCGCCGGCCAGGTTGACCGCCAGCGGGCCGAATGGCGCAAAGTCCTTCTGCCAGCAGCTCAGCTGCCGGCAGGCTTCCTGCAGTACCCAGTCGCCCAGCTCGAGGATGCTGCCGTTTTCCTCGGCAAGGGCGACGAAGCGCTCCGGCGGCACGTCGCCGTGCAGCGGATGCCGCCAGCGCAGCAGCGCTTCGGCACCGACCAGCAGACCGCTGCTCAGGCACTGCTTGGGCTGGTAGTAGAGGTGCAGCTCGCCGCGTTCGGCGGCGCGGCGCAGGTCGTTTTCCAGGGCCATGCGCTCGGTGGCCAGGGAGCTCAGGTCGGCGGTGTAGAACTCGATGCGGTTGCGCCCGCGCGCCTTGGCCTTGTACATCGCGCTGTCGGCGTTCTTCACCAGGGTGGCGACATCCTCGCCATGTTCGGGAAACAGGCTGATGCCCATGCTCGAGCTCATGAAGAACTCGTGGCCGCCAGCGTTGAACGGGGTGCCGAAGGCGCTCATCAGCTTGTTGGCGACCCGCTCGACGTCGCTGGTCTGCTGCAGGGTGGGCATCAGCACGATGAATTCGTCACCGCCGAGGCGCGCCACGGTGTCGATCTCGCGCAACTGTTCGCGCAGGCGCTTGGCGATGCCCTGCAGCAGCAGGTCGCCGACCGGGTGGCCGAGACTGTCGTTGATGTGCTTGAAGCGGTCGAGGTCGAGGAACAGCACGGCGCCGCGGCGCTGCTCGGCCTGCGCCTCGTCGAGCGCCTGCTGCAGGCGGTTCTCGAACAGCAGGCGGTTGGGCAGGCCGGTCAGCGGGTCGTGGTGGGCCTGGTAGTCGAGACGCGCCTGGGCGTGCTTGAGGCTGGTGATGTCGGCGAAGACCGCGACATGGTGGGAAATCCGGTTGCCGCCATTGCGCACCGCGCTGATGGTCATCCACGCCGGATAGGATTCGCCGTTCTTGCGCCGGTTCCAGATCTCGCCCTGCCAGTGGCCGTCGCGCGCGATGCTGGCGCCGATCTCCTCGTCGAACTCTGCGCCGTGCTGTCCGGAAGCGAGCAGCTGCGGAGTCTGGCCGAGGGCCTCGCCTTCGCTGTAGCCGGTGATGGCGCTGAAGGCGCGGTTGATGGCCACGATGCGCTGCTCGAGGTCGGTGATCATCACTCCTTCGGCGGTGCTCTCGAACACGGTGGCGGCCTGCAGCAGGCGCTCCTGCATCTGCATGCGTTCGCTGACATCGTGGGCGATGATCAGCACGCAGTCCTCGCCGTCGATCTGCAGCGCCTGGGCGCTGAGCTCGCACAGGCGCTGCTGGCCGTCGCGGGTGCGTATGCAGGTGGGCATGTGCTGCACGCTGCCGTCTTGTTCGAGGGTGCGCAGCAGACGCTGGCGGTCGGCCGGGTCGACCCACAGCTCCAGCTCGAGGGCGGTGTGATTGAGCGCCTCGCTCGGGCTGTAGCCGGTGATCTGGGTGAAGCCGGGGTTGGCCTCGAGCAGCCGGCCATCGCACAGACGGGTGATGCTCAGGGCGTCGGGAGAGGCGTAGAACACTTTGGCGAATTTTTCCTCGCTGCTGTGCAGCTGCTGGCGGGCCTGCTGCAGGTCGGCAAGGTCGCGCAGCACCACGATGGCCGCCGGCTGGCCGTCCAGCTCGATGCGCCGCGCCGAGAGCAGGCCGGTGAATGCCTGCTTGCCGTGGCGGAGCAGGCTGACCTCGATGTTCTGCAGGTCGTGCGCCTGCAGCTGCTGGAGCACCTGCAGGCCCTGTTCGTGGCGGTGCCAGAAGCCCAGCTCGCTGGTGGTGCGTCCGCACACGGCGTCGGCGCTCAGCCCGGCGGCCTGCTCGAAGGCCCGGTTGGCGGTGAGGATGCGCCCGCTGTCGCGTTCGAGCAGCAGCATGATGTCGGGACTGTTGTGGAACGCCGAGCTGAATCTCTGCTCGGACCGGCGCAGGGCCTGCTCGACCTGCTTGCTCTGGCCAATGTCGATGCACAGCCCCTGGAGCAGAGTGTCGTCGCCGCTGCGCAGGCGCTGGACGATGGTCAGCACCCAGACCAGGCGGCCGTCGGCGGCGATCAGGCGGTGTTCGTGACGGGCTGGTACGTCGCCGTCACCCTGCAGAAAGGCGAGGGTGGCCGCGGCATCCGCCGGGTACAGGGTGCGGCTGCAGAAGTCCGCTTCCAGCCAGGCAGCGGCGGGATAGCCGAGCAGCGCTTCGGCCTGCGCCGAGATGCGGGTGAAGCGCAGGTCGCTCAGGCGCAGTTCCCAGCTGACCAGCGGCAGCTGCGCCATCAGGCCGTGGTAATGCTCCGCGGCGCTGCGCAGGCTGTGCTCGAGCGTGGCGAGGCGCTGGCGGCGCCGCTGGCGCAGTCGCCAGCCCCACAGCAGCAGGCCGAGGGTCGGCAGGCCCAGCAGGAGGATGAGGTGGTGGGGCGATGCTAGCCACTCGCTCGGGATCCATCCCGGCACGGCGGCTTGGCTACAGGCGGGAAACAGTGCCAGGCAGAGTCCCGACAAGGCCAACAGGCGCGACATGGCGATCCCTCGGTTGCGCGTTCATCGACCAAGTGTAGAGGCTCGGCCCGAACGGCGCGCAAGAAAAAACCCCGGGCCTTGCGGCGCCGGGGTTTCTTTCCTTGCGTCAGCCTTACTCGTCGAGGAACGAGCGCAGGTGTTCGCTGCGGGTCGGATGGCGCAGCTTGCGCAGCGCCTTGGCCTCGATCTGGCGGATGCGCTCGCGGGTCACGTCGAACTGCTTGCCGACTTCCTCGAGGGTGTGGTCGGTATTCATGTCGATGCCGAAACGCATGCGCAGGACCTTGGCTTCCCGGGCGGTGAGGCCGGCGAGCACTTCGCGGGTGGCTTCCTTGAGGCTCTCCACGGTCGCCACGTCGATCGGCGACTGCATGCTGGAGTCCTCGATGAAGTCGCCCAGATGCGAGTCTTCGTCGTCGCCGATCGGGGTTTCCATGGAGATCGGTTCCTTGGCGATCTTCAATACCTTGCGGATCTTGTCCTCGGGCATTTCCATGCGCTCGCCCAGCTCTTCCGGAGTCGGCTCGCGGCCCATCTCCTGGAGCATCTGCCGGGAGATGCGGTTGAGCTTGTTGATCGTCTCGATCATGTGCACCGGGATGCGGATGGTGCGCGCCTGGTCGGCGATCGAGCGGGTGATCGCCTGGCGGATCCACC
>RCUR01000318.1_pt1 | contig 17185 bp, 18 predicted proteins | sample 2166151 | NCBI WGS metagenome assembly RCUR01 (sample SAMN09932785, study PRJNA488358) | compost metagenome | isolation source: compost soil in an enriched community | place: Germany: Experimental Botanical Garden
GATCTGAGCTTCGAGTCCCTTGGCGAGGTCACCATAGCGGTGGCCAGCCAAGCCGGCGCTCCCGGGCTAGGCCCCTATCGTCTGGCCGATTTGGGCGACTCGGTCTGGCTGCTTGACCACTCAAGCGGCGGCAGTGCCGAAAGGGTCCGGCAGTGGTTCGCCGAGCACGATGTGCCCTTGCCTCGCCAGATGATCGAGTGTCCGTCGTCGATGGCTGCCTTCGTCCTCACGGCCAGTGGGAACGTCATCACCCCGGTACCGCGTTCCATTCTTTCCTTACCCTGGGTAGCACAGCTGTTGAGCGAGATCCCTTTGGAAGAGCCCCTGCCGACCATACCGATCGGACTCGTCAAGCGCAGGGACACCGTGTTAAGCGCGGCTGCCAACTGGTTCATCGAATCTGCCCGCTTGGCGATAGCTGCTATGCCCGGTCTGAATCTGGGAAAGTGCTGACATTACGCCCACCCCGAAAGCCGCCCCTTTCGAGTTGCTTTGAGGCAGTAGTCCGACCCTGCCGGACTTCGCCGACGAGGCACCGCAGAAGCTCGCCGTGGTCGAGCTGGACGAAGGCGTGCGGATCAACACCACCCTGGTCGGCCTCGCCGAGGACGAGATCAAGGTCGGCATGCGCCTCAAGCCGGTGTTCGACACCGTCAACGCCGCCGGCGACACCCTGCTGCGCTTCACCGGCCTCGACAAGGACGTGGCCCCGCGCCGTTTCGACGAGCCTGAGGCCGTGGAGCAGGTCGAGGAACAGGCGCCGCTGCGGCAGATCCGCGTCGACGATGCCGAGGCCCTGCAGGCGCTGGTCAGCGAGCAGTTCACCGCCTGGAGCAACGAGTTCATCGTCGATCAGGCAGTGATCGACGAGTTTGCCCGCCTGTCCGGCGACGACTACTGGATCCATACCGACCCGGAACGCGCCCGCAAGCAGGGTCCGTTCGGCGGCACCATCGCCCACGGCGCGCTGGTCCAGGTGCTGATGTCGCGGCTCAAGGTGCCGTTCGAGCACGAGATCGTCGGCTTCACCAACATGGTCAACTACGGCTCCGACCGCCTGCGCTTCCCCAGCCCGGTGCCGGCCGGTTCGCGCATCCACGCCCGCGGCCGGGTCAAGGCCGTGGAGATCGGCAAGCGCGGCACCCAGCTGACCCTGGAGCTGAACATCCACGTGGTCGGCAGCGAGCGCCCGGCGGTGATCAACGACCTGGTGGTGCTGTACATGTAACGAATGGAATGCTGAGGAGTCACCCTTTGACCGCTCCCGCGTATGCGACGAGCGGTTTTTTTTGTTCGCGGGGTGGGGCCGCGGGGTCACCGTCCGCCCAGCAACCCGCTCTGGATGCCGTTGGACAACCGTCCGGCCTAGATCAGCGGGTCCCAGCGCTGCGACCAGTCCCGCTCCTGACTCACCTCCTTGCGCAGCAGTTCGCAGGCCTTCTGCAGCTCTTGCGAGTCGCGCTCGCGGGCGTAGACCAGATAGATCGGGTGGCTGAACTCCGGGGCCTTGGCTACCCGTTCGAGCAGGCCGCGCTCCAGGTAGGTCTGCACCACCCGACTACGAAAGTAGCCCGAGCCGCCGTGCTCGAGCAGGTATTGCAGGGCCAGCGGACCGAGATTGAAGCTGAGCGCCGCGCCGGCGTGCTGCGGCAGCGCGGCGTCATGGCGGCGGCGGAAGTCTTCGCTCCAGTCGATGTACACGTAGGGCTCCGGGGTATTCACCGCGCGGACCAGGATCAGACGCTCCTCCAGCAGCGGCTCGACCTGCAGGCCAGGCCAGTAGGCCGGGCTGTGGACCAGTGCGGCATGCAGGCGGCCCTGATCGAGCTGCTCCAGCAGTTGGCCGGCGGCCGCGATTTCGGCGCGGATGGCGTGCTGGGGGAAGTGCTCGCGCAGGCGGCCCACCCATTGCAGCAGCAGCGGATTGCTCAGGCTGACCTCGCCGCCGACGTGGAGCAGCTCGCGGTAGCCCTCCGGCAGCGGCAGGTCGCGCTGGGCGGCCTCCCAGGTCTGCACCAGCTGGTTGGCGTAGGCGATGAAGGCGGTGCCGTTGGCGGTGAGCTTGGCGCCGGCGCGGTTGCGCACGAACAGCTTGCTGTTGAGCTGGGTTTCCAGGTTCTGCACCCGCGCGGTGATCGCCGTCTGGGTGACGCAGAGGCGTTCGGCGGCGGCCACGAAGCTGCCGCAGCGGACGATTTCGATGAAGGTGCGGGCGAGTTCGATATCCATGAAGGCTTCCGGCGAAGGTGGCTCGGTGTGGCGGAGGGCGCTGGCTTCCCTGCGGGCGGCATATTCAGTCCTGGAGGCTTGGCAGGGGCCTGGGTATCGCCGCCTCCGTTCAGCTTAAGTGCAAAAAAATTGATTGGAAAGCGCATTAATATTCGTTAGTAAACGGGATTGCCAGGCGTGACACTGGTGCCGTCCACACCGCCATTGCAACGCAAGGTGCTCTGGGATGCTGAACAAGGTCCCGTCCCTACAGGAGTTCGAACCATGTCCGTACCGCTCGATGAACTACTGCAAACCCTGCTCAGCGCCGAGCGTGCCGGTGTCCAGGTGGCTTCGGCGAGCCTGCGGGAATGCCAGGATCCGACCTTGCGGCCGCTGCTGGAACAGATCCTCGCCGGCGAGGGCGAGAGCTGTCGGCGACTGCTGGCCTGCATGCAGCACCTGGGCCTGGAGCCGAACCGGCAGACCGGCGAGTTCTACGCCAGGGCGATGGCCATCGGTGACCTGAATGATCGCCTGGCGTTCATCGACCGTGGTCAGCGCTGGGTGATCCGCAAACTGCGCGAGACCCTGCCGGACTGCGCGGACCCCACGGTGCGCGGGGAGCTGGAAACGGTGCTGCGAATCCACGAAGAGAACAGCGCGGCTACGCCAGCCTGACTGGCGGCGCTCGTTACATGTATTTGTTTGAGGAGGTCCCATCATGAAACATTCAACCTTGAGCGCTCTGCTGGTGAGCGTGAGCCTGCTGCTCGCCGGAGGCGTGCAGGCCGACGAAGTGCTGTCGACCGCCCATGACAACACCGCCGGCAAATCGGTCGGCGCACTGACTGGCGTGATGGTCGGCGGCGCGGCGGGCGGACCGCTGGGGGCACTGGTCGGCGCCGGCATCGGCTGGCTGGCCGGCTGGGGCGTGCAGGAAGGCACCGGCCTCAGCGAGAACGCCTACACTGTGCGCAGCGACGATGGCGAGACCAAGGTAGTGCGCTCGCCCAATCGCCAGTTCGCCATCGGCGAGCAGGTCGACCGTCAGGGCGGGCGCCTGCATGCGCGGGCCGACTCGGGGCAGGCCCCGGCCAGCGGACTGTGCGCCGCCCCCGCGAGCTCCGCCGACGCTCGGTGTTGAGCAGCCCGGAGAGCCCCTGAAGGCGTTCTGCCACAGGAGAGGGGGCTCTCCAATCTCACCGTGATGGCTGGAGGAGAGGCGGGTCATGATCGAGGTCCAGGTCTATCGCTACCACCCGGAGCAGGATCGGCAGCCCCGGATGCAGTCGCTGTCCCTGCCTGAGGAGTTCCGCTCACGCATGGTGCTGGATGCGCTGGAGTTGCTGCACGAAGCGGACCCGACGCTGGTCTACCGGCGCTCCTGCCGCGAGGGCGTCTGCGGCTCGGATGGCATGAACATCAACGGCAAGAATCGCCTGGCCTGCATCACACCGGTTGCCGAGGCGCTGGGGAAGGGCAACACGCTGATCATCAGGCCCCTGCCCGGAATGCCGGTCATCCGCGACCTGGTGGTCGACCAGAGCCTGTTCTTCCAGCAGTACCAGAGCATCAAGCCCTGGCTGATCAACGACGAACCCGCGCCGCCCATCGAGCGTCTGCAGTCTCCCGAGGAACGCGCCAGGCTCGACGGGCTGTACGAGTGCATCCTCTGCGGTTGCTGCTCGTCGCAATGCCCGTCCTGGTGGTGGAATCCGGAAAAGTACGTCGGCCCGGCCGGCTTGCTGCAGGCCTGGCGCTTCATCACCGACAGCCGGGATCGGGCCAAGGAGGAACGGCTCGAACGGCTGGAAGATCCGTTCAGCCTGTTTCGCTGTCGCAGCATCGGCAACTGCTCGTGGGTCTGCCCCAAGGGGCTCAATCCCATGGGGGCCATCGGCAAGATTCGCCAGGAGCTGTTGCGTAAGGCCACCTAGCCGTCACGAATACTTGATTGCTACCTTCTCGAGCTTCTTCCTGGCGATCTTCGCCCATGACTTGGTGTCGAACCTGAGCACGGCCACGGCACAGGTCGGCAGGTTGACGTTCTTGCCCGCCAGCTGCAGCAACAGCTCCGACAGCAGCGGATTGTGGCCGACCAGCATTACCCGTTTGTGGTCGTCGCCAACTTCCTTGATGAGCTGCAGCAGGTCATCCACCTGTCCGCTGTAGAGCCGCTCATCCTGCACGATGTCCTTGCGCTTGAAGTCGAGCTTCCTGGCGATGGTCTCGGCCGTTGCCAGCGCCCGTTTCGCCGGGCTCGAAACAATCGCGTCGACGGCGACCCCGGCATCGGCCAGGCGCTTGCCCATCTTCGTCGCGTCGTTCTTGCCCTTGTCCGTCAACGGGCGCGCGCTGTCGGCCAGCTTGACGTCGTCCCAGCTCGACTGGCCGTGGCGCACGAGGTAGAGCACTTTCATAGTTGGCACCTCTCTGGCACGGTGGCTTCACCCTCAGGCTAGCTTGCGCTGCTTACAAACAGATGCACGCGGCTGCCAAGATGAGAGCCATGTCGATTGTCCTTGTCGTCGGTGATGATCAGTGTGCCCAAGCGGTTCGGGCTGCCCGGCGAGTCGCCTCACCGCCGGGCGGCGCTCCGCTGGGCGGCACACCGCCGGGCGCCAGCGCATCTACTCTTCAAGAGGCTGTTCGGCACCCTTGTAGCGGAGACAATGCGATGAGCGAAATGGCTGCCCCCAGCGTCCTCGGCCAGGCCGAGCTCAGATGCCGGATCATCGACACCGCGCTGACCCTCGGTGCAGAGCGCGGCTGGGACGAGGTTCACCTCCACGACGTCGCGGCGCGACTGGACATCAGTCTGGCCGACATCGCCCGGCACTTCGCAGGCAAGGACGCGATCGTCGAAGCCTGGTTCGAGCGTGCCGATGCTGCCTTGCTGGCAGCGCCGGAGGCGCCGGGCTGGCACCTCCTCAGCCCTCGCGAACGCCTGCAGCACGCGATCTTCAGCTGGTTGCGCGCGCTCGCCCCGCATCGTCAGCTGGCCGCCGAGATGCTGCGCTACAAGCTTCACCCTGAGCATCTGCATCTCCAGGTTCAGGGCGTGCTGCGGGTCAGCCGCACGGTGCAATGGATACGCGAAGTGGCCCTGCTGCCCGCAACCGGCTGGCGGCGCGAATGCGAGGAAGCGGCGCTCACCGCCATCTACCTGACCACCTTCGCCTACTGGCTGCGGGACGACAGCCTTGGCGCCAGCCGCAGCCGCAACCTGCTCGACCGGCTGCTCGCCCGGGCCGAGTGGGTGGCCGGTTGGCTCGAGGGGATGGACCGCGTCAAAGCGCCGGCAAGTCGGGCCGGGCCGTCGACCAGCAAAGCCGGCAACGGGGCCGATAGCGGCGGCTAAGCGATGGACGCGCTCGCCCACGCGCTGCTGGGCGCCACGCTGGCGCAAGCCACCTCGGCGCGCTGCGCCGCGCTGACGCCACGGCAGTGCCTGGCGGTCTGCAGCAGCGCTGCGATCTTCCCCGATATCGACTTCATCGGCTTCCTCGTCGATCCGCTGCGCTTTCTCGCCGAGTGGCACCAGGGCCCGACGCATTCGCTCATCCTGCTACCGCTGTGGGCCGCGCTGATCGCTGGCGCGTTCGCGCTGGCGGGCAAGCGCAAGGCGGCGTTTCTGCCCGCCTGCGTGTTCGCCGCCGTCGGGCTTGCCTCGCACATCGCGCTCGACCTGATGACCGCCTACGGCACCGCGCTCTTCCATCCACTCAGCCAGCAACGGTTCTGGATCGGCAGCCTGTTCCTGGTGGACCCGGTATTCCTGCTGATCGCCCTGGGCGCGCTGGTCGCCAGCCTGCGGCTGCGCAAACGCTGGCCCGCCCTCGCGGGCATCGCGCTGCTCGCGTTGTATGCGGGCGGCCAGACGTTGCAGCAGCTGCGTGCCAGCGACATCGCGCGCCAGTGGGCGCAGGCCAATGGCATCGTGCCGACGCGGGTGGCGGCGCTGGCCCAGCCGCTGTCGCCCTTCAACTGGAAACTGCTCGTGGCCGATGGCGCCCATTATCACCAGGCCCATCTGAAGCTCGACGGTGGCGGGGGAGCGCTGCCGATCCCGGGAGCGCTGGGCGAACTTGCCCGGGCCTACCGGCCGCCGGAGCAACTGGTCTGGCAGCTGCGCCATCGCTACGGCGCGGATGCCGCCCTGCAGGAGCAGGTACAGGCGCGCTGGCACGACCCCCGCTTCGCGTCCTACCGGCGCTTCGCGCTCTTTCCGGCACTGTCGCGGATCGACCGCGGCGGCGAAACCTGCGTCTGGTTCACCGACCTGCGCTACGACCTGCCGACCCTGCCCGATACCTTTCGCTACGGCTTCTGCCGCGGCGGCGAAACGCTGGCCTGGCGGTTGTATCGCCTGCGCTACTTCTCGGCCGATTCGCGGCAAGGGCTGGAGTCCGCGGATTGAGCAAGCGGTCCCGTCTGCCAAACCCGTCGCAGGCGGGAAACGTGGAACATGGCGCGACGATCTCGGCTGTGGTGAGCGACGGTGTCACCATACGGCCAAGGCAGCAGCAGCGGCAGATGCGATTGCCCTGTCATTCGCTTGCGCGTGGACGCCCAGCGGGTGCTCATGTGCTACATCTATCCTGCGAATTTGCGCAGGACTGGGACCCAGGGAGAACCGCACGATGTCCGATGAGCTTGTGATACGCCAGATGACCCGCGCCGAGCTGGACCTGTTGGTCGGCTGGGCGGCGGAGGAGGGCTGGAATCCCGGCCGGCACGATGCCGAAGTGTTCTGGGCCTCCGACCCCGAGGCCTTCCTCGCCGCCGAGCTGGACGGCGAACTGATCGGCGGTGGCGCCATCACCTGCTACGGCGGCGAGTTCGGCTTCATGGGCTTCTTCATCGTGCGCCCTGAATTTCGCGGCCATGGCTTCGGCGATACGCTGTGGCACGCCCGCCGCGACCGTCTGCTGGCCCGCCTGCGCCCGGGGGCGAGCATTGGCATGGACGGCGTATTCGCCATGCAGGACTACTACGCCAAGGGCGGCTTCGTGTTCTCCCATCGCAACCTGCGTTTCCGTACCGACATCCCGCTGCAGCCGGCTCCGGCGGTGGTTGGCGACGAAGACATAGTCCCGCTCACCACGCTACCGTTCGATCGGCTGCTCGCTTACGACCGCACCTGCTTCCCCGCCGCGCGCCCGGCCTTCCTCAGAGGCTGGATCGCCCAGCCCGACGCGCTCGCCCTCGGCTGCCTGCGCGATGACAAGCTGAGCGGCTACGGGGTCGTGCGCCTATGCCAGGAAGGCTGCAAGATCGGCCCGCTGTTCGCCGACGACGCCCAGGCCGCCGAAGCCCTCTACTCTGGCTTGGCAGAGTTCGCCGCCGGCGGCCCGCTGTTTCTCGACGCGCCGGAGAACAACCCGGTCGCCATGGCGCTGGTGCGCCAGCACGGGATGGTCGAGGTGTTCGGCTGCGCGCGCATGTACCTCGGTCCGGTACCGGCGCTCGCGCACGAGCGGGTGTTCGGCGTCACCACCTTCGAGCTGGGCTGATGGCCGGGCGCGACCTCACCGGCTACGCCGGCCGGCCACCCCACCCGCACTGGCCGGGCGAGGCGCGCATCGCCGTGCAGTTCGTGCTGAACGTCGAGGAGGGCGCCGAATCCTGCGTCCTCAATGGCGACGCCCAGTCCGAGGCTTACCTGCACGAGCTGCCGGGGCGCCCGCCACGCCCGGGCGAGCGCGACCCGAGCGTCGAGAGCCTGTACGAATACGGCTCGCGCGCCGGCGTCTGGCGCATCCTCGAGCTGTTCGCCGCCCGCGGCCTGCCGCTGACCGCCTTCGCCGTCGGCCGGGCGCTGGAACTCGTCCCCGAGATCGGCCAGGCGCTGGCCGCCGCCGGCCACGAGGTCGCCGGCCATGGCTATCGCTGGCTCGACTACCGCCAGATTGCCGAGGACGAGGAGCGCCGCCATATCCGGCAGACCATCGAGGCCATCGAACGCATCTGCGGCCAGCGCCCGGTCGGCTGGTACACCGGGCGGGTCAGCCACCACACCCGGCGCCTGCTGCAGGAGGCCGGCGGTTTCCTCTACAGCTCCGACGCCTACAACGACGACCTGCCGTACTGGCTGCCCGGCACGCCGGCGCAGCTGGTGATTCCCTACACCCTGGTCAACAACGACGCGCGCTACCTGCTGCCCAACGGCTTCGCCAGCGGCGAGGACTTCTTCCGCCTGCTCAAGGACGCCTTCGACCTGCTCTGGCGGGAGGGCGAGCGGCAGCCGAAGATGATGAGCATCGGCCTGCACGGCCGCATCAGCGGCCACCCCGCCCGCGCCATGGCCCTGGCGCGCTTTCTCGACTACGTCCAGGGACACGACAAGGTGTGGATCTGCCGGCGCGAGGAGATTGCGCGGCATTGGCTGGTCGAACATCCGCCCGGCAAGGCAGAACCTGCTTCCTGAACCTGCCTGGCCCGTCGGCGTCCCTGCCGACGGGTACGGGCTTTGCGTGACGAACCGCGGCGCTCGATAGCCGCGCCGGTGCTCACAGCTCGATGATCATCTCGAAGCCGCCATAGATCAGGCGCTGGCCGTCGAACGGCATCGGATTCTTGTCCGGCTGCAGGCGCGGATCGGCCATGACCTTCTCCATCGCCTGGTCGCGGACCGCGCGCGAAGGCCAGACGATCCAGGAAAAGACCACGGTTTCATCGGGCTTGCACTTCACCGCCATGGGGAAGGACGTCACCTTGCCCTCAGGCACATCGTCGCCCCAGCACTCGACCAGCTTGAGTGCGCCGTATTCCTTGAAGACGGCACCGGCGGCCTCTGCGTGTTTTCTGTAGATTTCCTTGTTTGCCGTGGGCACGGCAAGGACGAACCCGTCAACGTAGGACATTTCAAGCCTCCTCTTTCTGCGTGGAAGAGCGAGTGTGTGACAGCCGGTTGAGTCTAGGTCAGTGCTCGGGGATTCGCCGCCAGGCACTCGCCGGCTTGCCACCTGCGCAACCTGCGGCATGAGCCCGGCGGCGACTGGTCGACCCAACCGAAGGGCTCCGTCATCCGGTCCCTTTCGAGACGGGAAACATGGGGCACCCTCAACGTTCGACAGGCGTGGCAGGCAAACAGCTCAACGGCTCGATGGATGGCTTAGGCGCCACGCTCAGTACCCGCTTTAAGTTCGCTGGCTAGACGATTGAGGTTCTGTTCATTGGCTGGCTCCACGATGTGCCGCATGCTCTCTGCGACCTTGGCATCTGCGAAATCCTGCTCCCAGGAGACCAGGGGTCCGTCAGCAGCCGCAGACAAGGCGATGGTCAGGACGAACTGCGGCTGTGACAGGTGCCTGATACGGACCTGGGAATTCGGAACGATCTCGGCAAATTCCGACTGACACGCCGGAGCAGTACCCTTTACTTGCCGCTGAAGGAGCACTGCTCCATCACCAGTCGCCATTCGCCGGCCTGCTTCTCCCAGACCATGACACACCGCTGGTCGTCCATGAATGAGGCCCCCTCGAACGAACCGGCGCCCTCATAGCGGTGCCGGACCACGGCCGCCTCATGGCCCAAGACGCGGACAACGACCTCGCTGCGCGTGCCATGATCCAGCCGATAGCTCGGGGAACGGATGATTGCCAGGATGGCGCGACGGTCGAGGGTCGAGCCGTCCGGGGCAACATAGAGGTAGTCCTCGGCCGCCAGTCGTTCCACGATAGCGGCATCCTTGTCCAGCCACGACCGAAACCAACGCTCGCTCAGGTCACGCAACACCGAGGTCATCCGCTGGACCTCCTACTCTCGAAGCGCTCACGACCGAGCGGTCCCATCTGCAGAGACTGCGTGGCCGGACTATTCGGACAAACTGCGATGGTATCTCTCGCCGCAGCTCTGGAGTGCGGCTTTCAGAGGGCTGGAAGATGTCATGCCCACGGCGGAAACGCCCTTGCACCATCTGATCGGCTGTCCCTGAGCGTAGCTCCACCCATAAAGAAAACAACCGGGACGCTTCCCGCAGTCCCGGTCGTTTTTCAGCCATCAAGCAAGGCTCAATAGCTTATTCGCCGCTCAACACCCGTCCCAGCATCCGAGCGCCCGCGACCTGCTGCGCGAGGGCGGCGGCGCGACCATTCAGGCACCCTGGCCGGCCGCACGCCTGAGTTCCTCGATATCCCGCTTCGGCGATGCGCCGAACAGGCGGCCGTACTCGCGGCTGAACTGCGACGGGCTCTCGTAGCCGACGGCGAAGGCCGAGCTCGACACGTCCTGGTTCTCCGACAGCATCAGCCGGCGCGCCTCGCCCAGGCGCAGCCACTTCTGGTACTGCAGCGGGCTCATCGCGGTGATCTGCTTGAAGTGCTGGTGGAAGGTCGAGGGGCTCATCCTCACCGAGGCGGCCAGCTCTTCCACCCGCAGGGTCTGGCGGTAGTTGTGGCGGATCCAGTCCACCGCGCGGGCGATGCGGTGCACCTGGCTGTCGGCGGCGGTGACCTGCCACAGCCGGGCGCTCTGGTCGCTGGCGATCAGGCGGTAGTAGATCTCCCGCTCGATCAGCGGCGCCAGCAGGGGAATCGACTCGGGCTCGTCGAGCAGGCTGACCAGCCGCACCAGCGCGCGCAGCAGGGCAGGGGACGTCCGGCCGAGGAACATGCCGGGATCGCCGGCCTTGCCGGCCGGGGCGGTGAAGCCGCTCTGCAGCATGACTTCCGAGACCACGCGCAGGTCCAGCTTGAGCATCAGGCCCAGGTACGGGCGCGCCTCGTCGGCCTCGACGATGTGCATCATCGCCGGCAGGTCCAGCGAGGTGATCAGGAAGTGGTGGATGTCGTAGGTGAAGGCTTCCTGGCCGAACAGGGCGCGCTTGGTGCCCTGCACGACGATGAACAGGCTCGGCCCCACCGTGCAGTAGTCCGGCAGGGTCGGCGCGGTGCGGCGGAACAGGCCCAGGTTGGCGATGGGCGTCTGCACGTCCTGCGCGTCACGGGTCCAGCGCGCCACGGCCTGCGCCAGGGTCTGCCGGAGTTCTTCGAATCCTCCGGACTCGGCGAGAAAAGTGTCAGTCATTCGATGCCTACCCGGGCTCGCGTTCGCTCATCGGCAGCCGGGCAGGGCGGCGTGCACCGGCACGCAAGCCCAGTCTTTCCGGCAGATCGGCACCGTTAGCCCGCACGATGCCTGCACGGCGAGTTATGCCTCAGGCACCGCCCGCTGACAATGCCGCCACGCGCGCAACAGGGCACATCCGGAGGATCAGGCAAGAAGTCGCCAGTAATGAGCTAACCCGCCGCAGGGAGCCGCGGCAAGAATGTCCTCAACCCCCCAGGCCTTGACCGAGGACCTCCCACGAGGAAGCCGCCAATGAAGAACCTCCTACTCTCCATGGGACTGTTGATCAGCTCCTTCAGCGCAATAGGTGCCGAAATGCCTGCCGATGCCAACAACTTCTACCAGAGCCAGCAACTGACCGTGCAGAAGGTCAGCTTCAATAACCAGTACCGCATGCAAGTCGCCGGCAACCTCTACCTGCCCAAGGACATGGACCCGAAGGTGCGCTACCCGGCGATCATCGTCGGCCACCCGATGGGCGCGGTGAAGGAGCAGAGCGCCAACCTCTACGCGCAGAAGATGGCCGAGCAGGGCTTCGTCACCCTGTCGCTGGACCTGTCGTTCTGGGGAGAAAGCGAAGGCGAGCCGCGCAACGCCGTGTCTCCGGACATCTACGCCGAAGACTTCAGTGCCGCCGTGGACTTCCTCGGCACCCGCGCCTTCGTCGACCGCGAGCGCATCGGCGTGATCGGCGTCTGCGGCAGCGGCAGCTTCGCTATCAGCGCCGCCAAGATCGACCCGCGGCTGAAGGCCATCGCCACCGTCAGCATGTACGACATGGGCGGCGCCAACCGCAACGCGCTGAACCACTCGCTGACCCTGGAGCAGCGCAAGGCGATCATCGCCGAAGCGGCCGAGCAGCGTTACGTCGAGTTCGCCGGCGGCGAAACCCGCTACACCAGCGGCACGGTGCATCAGCTGGACGCGGACACCCACCCGATCCAGCGCGAATTCTTCGAGTTCTACCGCACCCCGCGCGGCGAGTTCACCCCGCCCGGCTCCTCGCCGCAGCTGACCACCCACCCGACCCTGACCAGCAACGTGAAGTTCATGAACTTCTACCCGTTCAACGACATCGACACCATCGCGCCGCGGCCGATGCTGTTCATCGCCGGCGAGAACGCCCACTCCCGCGAGTTCAGCGACGAGGCCTACCGCCTCGCCGGCGAACCCAAGGAGCTGGTGCTGGTGCCGGGGGCCGGCCACGTGGATCTGTACGACCGTACCGGGCTGATTCCCTTCGAGCGCCTGACCAGTTTCTTCCGCAGCAACCTGAAGTAAGCCGATAACCAGTGCCCCGCGGCGTGCGGGGCATGCGTTGGCAAGCGGCCGTGCAAAAGCCCGGCCTCCCTCACGCCGCCGCACCTACTTCCGCGCCACCGCGCCACCGCGTTGCACCACTCCCTTGGGAGGCGGTGCCGGGTGGCGCATTGCCCGAGAACACTGATGACGACCTCAACGCTCCAACCTGAATCTGCCCAGCGGCGGATGCGCGGCGCCGTGGGCTCCATGGCGCTGTGCGTGGCGATGCTGATCGCCTCCGAGTTCATGCCGGTCAGCCTGCTGACCCCGATTGCCGCCGACCTGCAGGCCACCCAAGGTCAGGCCGGCCAGGCCATCTCGGTGTCCGGCCTGTTCGCGGTGCTGTCCAGCCTGTTGATTGCGCCGATTGCCGGGCGCTTCGACACCCGCCACGTCCTGTTGAGCATGACTCTGCTGATGCTGCTGTCGCTGGTCATGATCGCCCTGGCGCCCAGCTTTGCCCTGTTGATGACCGCCCGCGCCCTGCTGGGGCTGTCGATCGGCGGTTTCTGGTCGCTGGCCACGGCGACCATCATCCGCCTGGTGCCCGCCGACCGTGTGGCGCAGGCGCTTGGCTCCATCTACATGGGCAATGCCATCGCCACCGCGTTCGCCGCGCCGCTGGGTGCCTACCTGGGCGGGATCTTCGGCTGGCGGGTGGTGTTCGCCGCTCTGGTGCCGCTGGTACTCATCAATCTGCTGTGGCAGGTCAAGGCGCTTCCCGCCATGCCGCCGCGCGCGAGCATTCCGGTCAGCCGCCTGTTCGGCCTGCTCAAGCGCCGCCACGTCGCCCTCGGCATGCTCTCGACCATGCTCACCTTCGCCGGCGCATTCGGTGCCTTCACCTACTTCCGTCCCTTCCTGGAGGCGGAAACCGGCGTGAACCCGAGCCAGCTGTCGCTGTTGCTGCTCGGCCTGGGCGTGGCCAGCTTCGCCGGCACCCACTTCGCCAGCCGCATGCTGCACCGGGACCGCCTCTACCCGCTGCTGCGCTACCTCCCATTGGGCCTGGCCGGCGTCACTCTGGCCATGATGGCCTCGGGGCATCTGTTCTGGGCGGTGGCAGCCGTGATGGTCGGCTGGGGCGCACTGAACGCGGCCATTCCCGTGTGCTGGTCCACCTGGCTGGCCAGCGAACTTGGCGACGAGCCGGAAAGCGGCGGTGGACTGCTGGTCGCCTCCATCCAGCTGGCGATCATGCTCGGCGGCGCACTGGGCGGCCAGCTGCTCGACCATGCCAGCACCTCGGCTCCACTGGTGGGTGGGGCGGTGTTGCTGGGTTTGTCTGCGCTGATTACGGGGGATGGAAGTCGGATCAGGCAGGGGGGGCGGGGGTGAGGGCTGGATGGCAGGGGGGGATGGTGCGGGCGGGTAATGTGCAAATGGGTTTGCTCCAATCAAGCCGTAGGACGCGAGCGCACCTCGCGACCAGTCACACGTGCACAAAATAGATCTGACCCCTTTGTTTTGCTAGGGCGTCGTAGTCTTCTCCGTTCGAGGATGATTACTCTACTGGCGTCAGTACAGGCCGCCCCGAAAAATGAGCCGCAAGGTTATCGAACGTCAAATCCAGCATTGCCCGCACGGTAGTTTCCGTGGTGCTCGCCATATGCGGCGTCAATACCACGTTGTCGAGCGCAAGCAGTGCCTCTGGAATATGTGGCTCATTGCAGAACACATCGATCCCCGCCGCCAGGATCTTGCGTTCACGCAAGGCTTGCACCAGTGCGTTCTCATCGACAATGGATCCGCGGGCGACATTGACCAGTACGCCAGACGGCCCGAGCGCAGCGAGTACTGTAGCGTCAATCAATGCGTGGGTAGCGCTACCACCGCTTGCACACACCACAAGAAAGTCGACATTGGCTGCCAGGGTCCGCGCATCGCCGTACCAGCGATAAGAAACATCGGTCTTCGGTGTTCGACCCGTGTAATAAACACTCATGCCGAAACTCAGGGCGCGTGCCGCCACCGCTCTGCCAATACGTCCCAGACCGACGATGCCGATACGTCCGCCGTATACGCGCGGTGTCACTGGGAACCGCCCCACAGTCCAATCCCCGCGTCGGACGAACCTGTCGGCGGCCACCACCTGGCGTGCGGCAGACAGCAGCAACGCCATGGCGAAGTCGGCAATGTCGTCGGTCGATAGCCCCGGGGTATGGGTTACGCATACTCCATGCTCGCGCGCCGCCTCAATATCGATTCCATCGTAACCGACACCAAGCACCGAAATGATCTCGAGGGCGGGCAGGCGTGCGATCAGGTCGCGTGTCACGATCGATTCGCCGCTTGCCACTATACCTCGCAGCCTGGGGGCTAGAGCCTGCAAGTGATCATCCTCGAGCTGGGCGTACTCGTGACAATCGAAATGCTCGCGCAGTCGCGCACAAAAAGCATCGGGAAATCTGGAGAGAAGCAATATGTTCGGCTTGACCATTATTGTTGCGTCCTGTCTGGGGAATATCCGGAATACTCAGGCTCCAGCGCCATTCCTGGGGCGTCGAAATCGGTTAATTTCACCACTCCGGACTCCATTTCCCGCATCGAAGCGCATTCATATGCAGTCCCCTTGGCTCCGGCTGGTCGAATAGCCTCGAGCCCACCAAAACAACCGGGACGCTCGCGCAGTCCCGGTCATTGTCAGTCATCAAGCAAGCCGCAGCCGCTCACTCCCCGCTCAACACCCGCCCCAGCATCCGATCCCCCTCGATGGTGGTGCGGTTGATCACCCGGCGCACGCCCGGCTTGGTGCCGGTGGCGCAGTGCATGGCGCGCCAGTTGTCCCAGAGGACCATGTCGCCCTGGCGCCACTGGTGGAAGTAGTGGAATTCCGGCTTGCGGATATGCGCCACCAGGCGTTCGAGCAGTTCGATGGACTCGTCGTTGCACAGGCCGAAGCGCTGCGGGGTGATGATGCGGTCGAGGAACTGCTCGACCACGTTGAGCACCTTGCGGCCGCTGACCGGGTGGGTGATCACCGCCGGGTAGACGGCATCGGCGAAGTCGGGGAAGCCGATGTCCGAGGGCTTCTTCGGCAGGCCGGGGCCCGGCACGTAGCCGTCCAGGTCGACGTAGCGCATGTGGCGGCGCTGCATGCTGAACGAGTAGGCCACCTCCAGCTTCTCCAGCAGCGCCTTGGTCTCGTCGTCGAGGGCGTCAAAGGCCTTGGCCAGGTCGCCGAAGCCGGTCATGCCGTCCTCCCTGGCGACTTCCACGGCGGTCAGCACGGCGCCGTGGTTGGGGCGGCCGGTGTAGTGCAGGTCGATGTGCCAGTCGAGCCGGCCGACGATCTCCTCGCCGTGGTACCAAGCGGTGGAGAACCTGTCCTTGGCGCCGTTGTTCTCCAGCACGAAGAGTTCCGGGTACTGGTCCGAGGTGGTGACCTTGAGCGGGTGCATCTCCAGCTTGCCGAACAGGCGGCTGAAGCGGATCTGGCTTTCCGGGGTGATCTGCTGGTCGCGGAACAGCAGGATGGCGTGTTCGTACCACAGCGCCTTCAGCTCGGCCTGCAGCTCCTCGCTGTAGGGGCCGTTGATGTCGAAGCCGGAGACTTCGACGCCGACGTTGTCCAGGGGGGTGACGATGAGGCTCATGGTTTCTCTCCCGATTGTTGTTATTCGAGGACGGACGGATCGTTGCGCAGCTCGCGGCGGGCCATGGCTTCCCAGAGGAAGGGGAAGCCGTTGGCGTCGGCGATCGCCAGGCGTTCGACCACCTCGTCGGGCAGCGGGCGACCGCCGCCGGCCAGCTTGACCTCGTAGGCGCGGCGGCAGCGCCATTCCAGGGTGACGACGCGCAGGTGGGCCTGGCGCAGGTCGCGGCCGACCACCAGCGAGCCGTGGTTGGCCAGCAGCGCCCACTTGGCGTCGCCCAGCGCCTCGGCGGCGGACAGACTGGTCTGCTGCTTCTCGAAGGTGCCGGTGTAGTCGTCGTACAGCGGCAGCTCGACGCCGCAGTAGGCGCCGGACTGGTCGTAGACCGGCGGCACCTGCTGCATATCGGCCCAGATGCCGCTCCACCGGGCGTGGTTGTGGATCACCACGTTGGCGTCGGGGCGCAGCTCGTGCAGTTGCAGGTGCAGGCCGAGGGCGGGGGTGACGTTCCAGTCGCTGTCGAGGACCTTGCCGTGGCGGTCGAGGGTGACGATGTCGCTGGCGCGCAGCTCGTCCCAGGCCAGCTCCCAGGGGTTGGTGAGTATGGTGCCGTCGCTCTGGCGCACGGTGATGTGCCCGGCGATGTGGTCGTCCCAGCCCTCGCGCCTGAGCATCCGGCACATCAGCGCGACCTGCGCCTTGGCGCTCAGCTCGGGCAGCAGCGGACGCGCGCCGGGGTTGGGGGCGAACTTCTCGAGCAGTTGGGCGTTGATGCCTTCGGTTCTCAGCATGGCGATGCTCCGGTGTTGGTTTGTGGTTCCTGTCGTGGGTTCGATGCTAGGCCTGCCGGGCCTGTGCGGGCATTGCCGATGCGGACAGATCGATGGCCGATCCGGCCATGTTGCCGGGGCGTGGCGGGCACGGCCAGTCGCCGCGCCGGGCCGCGCGTCGGCTGCGTTAGCGGGGGAGGGGAACGGGCGGGACGGCGTTCAGCCGAACAGTCG
>RCUR01000319.1_pt1 | contig 17171 bp, 11 predicted proteins | sample 2166151 | NCBI WGS metagenome assembly RCUR01 (sample SAMN09932785, study PRJNA488358) | compost metagenome | isolation source: compost soil in an enriched community | place: Germany: Experimental Botanical Garden
GGCTGGTGCATCGGCTTCATGGAAGGCGTGTTCCTGCGCGAAGGCGTGTGGTTCGAGGATGCCGAGGACGAAGTCAGCGAACTGCTGCTGCCGATCATGGTCGGCTCCGGCCTGTTCGACGAGCAGCCCGAGTTCGACGAGATTGCTCGCGACCGCGACCTGGTCGACGACATGATCGACCAGATCCCCGAGCTGCTGACCGCGCTGTTCCTGCTCTGCCAGGCCCCGGACGAGAAGCCCGCACTGCTCAAGCCCCGCCAGCACTGAGTCGCGCCGCATGGCGCCACGCGAACCGACCGAGATACGTCATGCCTGGCTGCGCTGGCTGCTGCTGGGCATCGGTTGGCTGAGCGTGGCGCTCGGCGTCATCGGCATCTTCCTGCCGGTCCTGCCGACCACCCCCTTCCTGCTACTGGCCGCTGCCTGCTTCGTGCGCAGCTCGCGCCGCGTGTACATCTGGCTGGTCACCCATCCCCGCCTCGGCCCCTGGATCCGCGACTACCTCGACGGTGAGGGCATTCCGTTCAAGGCCAAGGCCTGGGCCATCGGCCTGATGTGGGTGAGCATCCTGCTGTCCTGCTATCTGGTCCCCCTGCTGCCGGCGCGCCTGTTCATGCTCACCAGCGCCGTGCTGGTCACTGTCTACATCCTTCGCCAGAAAACCCTGGGCCGTCCCTGATTGGCGGACAGGCAGGCGATGACGATTGCGCCTATCCTCAACAGATAACGGCAAGACATGGGCAGTCGATGGAGCCGCAAGGGATGATCCCGCTGCAGTTGGAGGGCAAGCATGTCTTGGCCCTATTGTGCCTGCTCGCCGGCCTGCTGCTGGGTTTCCGGGCGCAGGCGTGGGGGGAGTTCGCGCGGATCATCCAGCTGGCCGAGCAGCAGCACGGCCCCCTCGGCCCAGGCCGGGACCGTCTGCAGGAGTGGGCCGACCTGATCGGCACAGGCGTGAGCCTGGAGGAACAGCAGCAGCTGCACGCAGTCAACGCCTTTTTTAACCGCACCCTGCTGTTCATCGACGATGTGCGTACCTGGCAGCAGATCGACTACTGGGCAACCCCGGTCGAGGCGCTGATCAAGGGCGCTGGCGACTGCGAAGACTATGCGATCGCCAAGTACCTGACCCTGCGCCGCTTGGGTGTGCCCAGCGACAGGCTGCGCATCACCTACGTCAAGGCGCTGGAGCTGAACCAGGCGCACATGGTGTTGACCTGGTATGCCACACCGACCAGTGACCCGCTGGTGCTCGACAACCTGACCACCGACATCCGCCCCGCCTCGCAACGCCGCGACCTGCTGCCCGTGTATGCCTTCAACGCCGAAGGCCTCTGGTTGCCCGGTCCCGGCGGCGGCAGGCAAGGTGGCGACAGCAAGAATCTTTCACGCTGGCAGGATCTGCTGAAGAAGATGCACGCCGAAGGTTTTGCCTCGAACTGAGGCTAGGAGGCCCCATGTCCCTGTTGAAGCAACTGTTCATCGCCATCTGCCTGTTTCTGCTGGCGGCCTTCACCGGCAGCTTCGTCACCAGCCTGGAAAGCTCGCGCGCGCAGACGATCAGCCAGTTGCGCTCGCACGCCCAGGACGCCGCCACGGCGCTGGGCCTGTCGCTGACCCCGCACGTCGACGATCCGGCGATGGTCGAGCTGATGGTCAGCTCGATCTTCGACAGCGGCTACTACGCCAGCATCCGCGTGCGGCGTGTCGGTGACGACAGCATCATCGTCGAGCGGCAGATGACTCCTGGCAACGACGCCGTGCCGAGCTGGTTCAGCAGCCTGGTCGATCTCCACCCCGAAGGCGGCGAAGCCCTGATCATGCGCGGCTGGGAGCAGGCAGCCAGGGTCGAAGTGGTGAGCCATCCACAGTTCGCCCTCGCCCGCCTGTGGGACAGCAGCATGGGCAGCCTGTCCTGGCTGCTGCTCTGCGGCCTGCTCAGCGCCGCCCTCGGCGGCTGGCTGCTGCGCCTGCAATTGCGCCCGCTCGACGACATGGTGCAACAGGCCCAGGCGATCAGCCGGCGCGAATTCATCAGCTTGCCGCAGCTACCGCGCACGCCCGAACTGCGCCGCGTGGTACTGGCGATGAACCAGATGGTGGAAAAGCTGCGCAGCCTGTTCGCCGAGGCGGCGCAGCACAGCGAGCACCTGGCCCGCGAAGCCTACCAGGACAGCCTCACCGGCCTGGCCAACCGGCGCCGCTTCGACATGCGCCTGGGCAGCCAGCTGGTCGCCGGCGAACAGACCGCAGCCGGTTATCTGCTGCTGCTGCGGGTCAATGATCTGGCCGGCCTCAACCAACGCCTGGGCGGCACGCGCAGCGATGCACTGTTGTGCGCCATCGGCGAACTGCTGCAGCGCCTGAGCGCCCGGCAAGGCCACCCCGACTGGCTCGCCGCGCGCACCCGCGGCGGCGAATTCGCCTTGATCATGCCCGGCCAGAGCAGCAGCGAAGCCGATCAGCTGGCCACCGAGCTCAATGCGGCACTGGAGAGTCTGCGCAGCACCGAGGCCAGCGACTGCGCCCCGCTGGCCCATATCGGCCTGTGCGTGTTCCATCCCGGCGAAACCGAGCAACGGGTGCTCGCCCGCGCCGACCAGGCACTGGCCCAGGCCCAAAACAGAGCGGACAAGCCATGGGAGCGCCTAGACAGCTACGAAGGAGGCGGAGACCTCGATCAGCACGAATGGCGCACCTGGCTGGATGACGCCATCGGCCAGGGCAAGTTGCAGCTCTACTTCCAGCCCGTCGTGCGCTGCGCAGACCATACGGTGATCCTGCACCACAAGGTGCTGGCCCGCCTGCTCGACGCCCAGGGCAAGGCCATCCCCGCCGGCATATTCCTGCCCTGGGTCGCCCGCTTCGGCTGGATGCCCCGGCTCGACCAATTGATGCTCGAGCACACCCTGGCCCATCTCGGCCAGCACCCTCAGCCACTGGCGCTGAGTCTGTCCAGTGCGACCCTGAACGATCAGGTCAGCATGGCCCTGATTCTCCACACCCTGCGCGAGCACCCACAGGCGGCTCACCTGCTCACCCTGGAGCTGGACGAGCGCAGCCTGCCGGCTGCAGAGCAACTGCTGCCACTCTGCCAGTCGATCCGCGACACCGGCTATGCACTTGGCCTGCAGCATTTCGGCGGACGCTTCAGTCTGATCGGCAATCTGGCCCATCTCGCCCTGGCTTATCTGAAGATCGACGGCAGTTTCATCCGCAGGCTGGATCGGGAGACGGACAAACGGGTGTTCATCGATGCCATCCGCCGCGCCACCCACAACATCGATCTGCCACTGATTGCGGAAATGGTCGAGCACGAGGGCGAGGCACTCGCCTTGCGCGAACTGGGAATCCACGGGGTGATGGGCCGGCTGATCGGCGCGCCGGTACCCCGACCGGGGCACCGGGCAGCGTCGCACTCGGGCAGCTTGCCGTCCGACTCGCCGGAGGAGTTCAGATAAGAAGAGCTCGGATGAGAAGAGTTCAGATGAGCTGCTGCTCATCCTCGTCGCCGAGCAGTCCGCTCAAGCAGCCCAGGCTGGAACGCACCTCGGCACGCGCCTGCAACTTGCGCTGCGCCGCTTCGGGCAGATCGGTGTAGCGGATCACCCCGCGCTCGACCAGTACCGAAACCAGGTCCTCCAGCACCCGAATCAACTCGAGGTCGGAATCCTTCAGCCGGCTCAGGCGCGTGCGCAGCTCCTCGCGGGTGAGCCAGGCCTGCACCTGTTCATCCATCACCGGCAGTGCCGTGGTCATGCCGGCAAACGGCTCCATCTCGACTCGCAGCAGCTCACCCTGCTCATCATGTTGCACGTAGATCATCCCTTCCCCTCCCCTGATCCGGACCTGACCGGAGCGCCCGGCGCCATTTCTGGCGTCGAGCTTATCCCCGAAGCTTTCTCCACCACCACTACCTGTCGCTCATTGCCGAAACAGCAACACAAAAAACCGCCCCTTCCACGCAGGCAAGGGGCGGTGGCGATCGTAGGACTCAGACGACTTTCAGCGAACCGTCGTCGAGCATGCCCTGGATGATGGTGGCCTCATCGCTGGAGCCATAGGCCTGCGACAGGTCGATACCCTCCAGCACAATCGACTGGTTCGCCGGCAGCGGCCCGGCCGCATCCGGGTTGACGGTGATGGTGGTGCTGGCGCCGAAGGCCATGCTCAGATAGTCGGTCAGCGAGCTGGCCAGTTCCGGTGAATCCAGAGCGCCGTCGACCCCCATCAGCAGGTCGGACAGGTCCAGTTGATCCTCGCCTGGGGTGAAGTCGGTGATGCGGTCAACCCCGGTGTCGCCGGAGTTCCAGACAAAGCTATCCGCGCCGGTACCACCCGACAGCAGGTCGTTGCCCTGCCCGCCATCGAGGATGTCGTTACCGCCACCGCCGGACAGCGCATCGTCGCCGATCAGCCCACTCAGGCTGTCGTCACCGCCATGACCGAAGATCCAGTCCGCGGCAGCGGTACCCACCAGGCTGTTGCTGCCATCATCACCCTCCAACGTACTGGCCTGCGGATAGAGGGTGGCCTGCAGGTTGCTGAAGATCGTGTCGCCATCGCCGTCGGTGGCCTCGATCTGATAGGACAGCTCGATCGGCTGCTCGGGCAGCACCTGCGTGTAGCTGAAGCCGCCGAGGGCGAACGGCGAAGAGTCCGATGCACTCGATACCTGCAGCGCGCTGAACTGGGTGGCCGAGCTGACTTCGTAGCTCCAGTCGTCCAGAAGCCCACGAATGGTGATCGAGTCGCCGTTGTCGACCAAGGTCACCGAGCTGGTGACGTCGTTGCCCAGCTTGTCATACACATGGATATTGCTGGTCGAGAGCGGCACATAGCTCTCGCCGACATCTCCCGAGCCGAACACGTTATCGTTGTCGGCGATGATCGCCAGGATCGTCAGGCTGACGGTGCCATTGCTGCTCTGCACCTGAGCGATGCTCTGGCGGAAGCTGGAAAACAGGTTGTGGCTGCTGTAGCTGAAGCCCGTGCTGCTCTGCGCGTTGACCACCAGACCGTTGAGAAAGTCGAAACGAATGTTGTCAGCAGGATCGATCCACTGGTTGCCGATGGCAACGTCGGTCGGGGTACTGTTGATGCTGCCGGAGGTGGATGACATCAACACATCCTGCTGGGTGCCGCCGACATCGATCAGTCCTTTGAAATTGATGTTACCCGCGCTGCCCACACCCGACAGGTTGCTCAGAACGGTACTGGTGTGATTGGACAGCACGCCGTAGGTCGTGAGGCTGTAGCTGTCGGTTTCCGGATCGATGTCGATGACGAAGCCGACATCCCCATTCGGTCCGGTCTTGGCCACCAACTGAGTGTTGTCGTCGCCGTAATACAGGTACAGCTGCTGATCATCCAGGGTGATCCGGTTGCCATTGGCATCCAGCGCCAGGGCCCCTTCGGTGAAGGTAAAGCCCACATCGCCCACACCATCGGCACCGGCCGCATCGGCGAAGCGCAAGTCGCCGCTGATGGTCCGGGTGTCGCTCACCTGGTCGATCAGCATGCCGTACTCGGGGAGGAAAGCCTGCGGCACGTCATCGAGGATGGTGACGTCCAGACTCTGGCCGATGGTGGTACCACTGTCGTCGACCAGCACCACCGCGAAGCTTTCGCTCAGCGCGGTGTCGTTGGCCGGCTGGGTGTGCATTTCGTTGTCCAGCAGGGTGTAGCTGTAGAAGACCGTGCCGCTGCCGGTCGCCGGATCGTAGTCGACCCCGGTGATGGTCAGCGTGTTGCCCAGCCCGCTGGTCAGGGTCGGCAGCGTCCCCGCCAGCACGCCCCCGCTGATCAGCGCACTGCCGCCCACCGTCAGACTCTGCGCGCCGTCCGGTGCGCTGAAGGTGAAGCTGCCCGTCTGGGTCAGCAGCGCCGGATTCGCGGCACTGCCATCACTGAGGTTGGCATCGCTGACGGTGATCTCGCCACCCGCGCCATCCAGACCGCCCAGCACGACACCGTCGTCCGTACCGGCCACCCGGAGAGTCAACGTCGCGGTATCCGTATCGCCGTCGCCGTCGACGATGGTGTAGGTGAAGGTTTCGCTCACCACCTGCCCCGCATTGAGCGCCTGGGTGGCTGCCAGCGTGTTGTCCAGGGTGAAGCTGTAGCTGCCATCCGCCCCCAGCACCACGGTGCCGTAGGCCGAAAGTAGGCTCGACGTGGGGTTCTCCCAGCCAACAAAGGTGCGACCGTCCGCCCCGATCTGGCCATTGGCGTGCACGTCATTGAGCAAGACGTTGCCCTCGACCAGGCTCAAGCCGTCTTCGACCAGACTTGCCGGCTTGCCGCTCACCGCATTGGGCACGTCATCCAGGATGGTGACATCCAGACTCTGACTGATGGTGGTACCACTATCGTCCACCAGCACCACCGCGAAGCTTTCGCTCAGCGCGGTGTCGTTGGCCGGCTGGGTGTGCATTTCGTTGTCCAGCAGGGTGTAGCTGTAGAAGACCGTGCCGCTGCCGGTCGCCGGATCGTAGTCGACCCCGGTGATGGTCAGCGTGTTGCCCAGCCCGCTGGTCAGGGTCGGCAACGTCCCCGCCAGCACGCCCCCGCTGATCAGCGCACTGCCGCCCACCGTCAGGCTCTGCACGCCATCCGGCGCCGAGAAGGTGAAGCTGTTCGTCTGCGTCAGCAGCGCCGCATTCGCAGCACTGCCGTCTGCAAGGTTGGCATCGCTGACGATGATCTCGCTACCCGTGCCATCCAGGCCACCCAGCACGACGCCGTCGTCCGTACCGGCCACTCGGAGAGTCAACGTCGCGGTGTCCGTATCGCCGTCGCCGTCGACGATGGTGTAGGTGAAGGTTTCGCTCACCACCTGCCCCGCATTGAGCGCCTGGGTGGCTGCCAGCGTGTTGTCCAGGGTGAAGCTGTAGCTGCCATCCGCCCCCAGCACCACGGTGCCGTAGGCCGAAAGTAGGCTCGACGTGGGGTTCTCCCAGCCAACAAAGGTGCGACCGTCCGCCCCGATCTGGCCATTGGCGTGCACGTCATTGAGCAAGACGTTGCCCTCGATCAGGCTCAAGCCGTCCTCGACCAGACTTGCCGGCTTGCCGCTCACCGCGTTGGGTACGTCATCGAGGATGGTGACGTCCAGGCTCTGGCTGATCGTGCTGTCACTGTTGTCGACCAGAACCACTGCGAAGCTTTCGCTCAGCGCGGTGTCGTTGGCCGGCTGGGTGTGCATTTCGTTGTCCAGCAGGGTGTAGCTGTAGAAGACCGTGCCGCTGCCGGTCGCCGGATCGTAGTCGACCCCGGTGATGGTCAGCGTGTTGCCCAGCCCGCTGGTCAGGGTCGGCAACGTCCCCGCCAGCACGCCCCCGCTGATCAGCGCACTGCCGCCCACCGTCAGGCTCTGCACGCCATCCGGTGCGCTGAAGGTGAAGCTGCCCGTCTGCGTCAGCAGCGCCGGATTCGCGGCACTGCCGTCACTGAGGTTCGCATCGTCGACGACGATCTCGCTACCCGTGCCATCCAGGCCGCCCAGCACGACGCCGTCGGCCGTGCCGGTCACGCTGAGGGTCAGGGTCGCGGTGTCCGTATCGCCATCGCCGTCGACGATGGTGTAGGTGAAGGTTTCGCTTACCACCTGCCCCGCATTGAGCGCCTGGGTGGCTGCCAGCGTGTTGTCCAGGGTGAAGCTGTAGCTGCCATCCGCCCCCAGCACCACGGTGCCGTAGGCCGACAGTACGCTCGACTCAGGGGTATTCCAGACGCTGAAGGCCTGACCGTCCGCACCGATCTGGCCATTCGGATGCTCGTCGTTGAGCAACACGTTGCCCGCGACCAAGCTAACGCCATCTTCGACAAGGCTGGATGGCTCATCGTCCATCGCGTTAGGCACATCGTCTGTGATATCGATTACCAACGACACAGTAGGGGATACATCTGCATCGCCGTCGATCACCCGCACCGGGAAGATCTGCTGGCTCTGGTCATCGGCGCCATGTGAAGCGCTGCGGTCGAGGGTAAACACCCAACCGCCTCCCGGGGAGACGATCAAGGTGCCGTACTCACCACGAACGATGCCGCCGCCGGTGACATCCACCCAGTTGCCATCCTTGTCGAGGACCTGCAACGCGGCGATACCATCCGGTGAGCTGATGCTCACCCGGCCATGGGAAACCTGCGCAACGCTCCCTTGCTGGCTGCCCCCCAGAAGTGCGGCCTCATCCACGAAACCGCGCTCCGTCAGAACCTGCCCCGTAGGGTCGGCAAAGTATTCGACTCGAAGCGAGGGAATGGTATCCGGCGTCTCATCCGCCCCCTGCGGGAAAGTCTCTGGGAACAGCGGGGCAAACTCCAGCGGCCCCGTCGGATAGCCTATATTCGGATCTACCCGGTCGGCCGTCTCGTCCAGCAGCACGAAGGAGATACCGCCCCCGCCACTCCCAGCTCCTCCGGCACCGGCACCGGCGGCAGTGGCTGGCAGGCTGAGGCTCGGGTCGACACCGGCGGCGATGGCTTGCTGAACCTCCTCGACTTCGGCCAGGTCCTGGGCAGTGGGTGCATATTCGGGGGTAGCGGGTTGAATCGCGGCGCGAGCGCCCTCGCCCGCCAGCAGCTGGTTATCCAGCAGCAGCGAACTGTCACGCCCCACGGTGAGCTCGCCGCCATTGACCAGGCGAATGGCTACGGCGCCCCCGGCACCGGTGAGCAGTTGCTCACCGGCATAGACTCGATCCCCCTCACCCAGCTCACGCTTGCCCCCATCCGCGGCTACGGCAAAAACCTCTCCGACCACCACCCTGACAATACCGATCAACGTAGCCATTACCCCACCCTCCATACAGCCGCAACTGGCGGCTGTCATGCGTCGCTGAATGCCCGAACAGGGCCGAACAGCTGCTTACAGGGTGGCTACTGCAGAGGTTTGTGGTCGTGCGTCCCGTCTAGCGCAGCAAAAATGACGTAAAACCGTCATTCCCGTGACCGTTTTCTCCACGCTGCAGCTTTCCCCCTGTTTGCGCTCTCCCTGCATCCGACCGCTCTTGTGAAATCTGCAAAATCAAAATCTGGCTTAACCGGATTTCCATTGATTGTTCCCCTTAAACAATGTGGTGCTTTTTTCATGACACATAAGATCTTTTATACATAACTATTATGAAAAAACAATCTAAGCAAATCGTGACAGATGTTCTTACATACTTAATTAGGAATAAAAAATAGCGCCAGCTCGCAGCGGAAGTCATTTATTTGGCGCACGACCATTAAGCAAGTGGACACCAATGGAAAAGGAGATACCCATGCGCCTCTCATCTATGTGGGTGGGACTGCTGCTGGCAGCAGGTTTCAACCCAGCCTCGGCCATGACACTCACGGAAGCGATCCAGAGCACCATCGACAGCCACCCTGAGGTCCATGCCGGCAGCAACAGCCGCTTGGCGGCTGATGAGTCGCTGAAGATTGCCAAGGGCGGCTATCTGCCAACGGTCGACATGTTGGCAAGCTATGGGCGGGAGCAGAGCGACAGCGTAAGCACCCGGGCTTTCGGCGATCACAACACGGAAACCCTGAATGCTCGCACCGCAGAATTGCGCTTGCGGCAGATGGTCTTCGATGGGTTCAACACCCCCAATGAAGTGGCGCGCAACGAAGCAGTGGTCAACTCACTCGCCTACCGTCTACTGGGCGCCACGGAAAGCCTGGCTCTGCGCACCGTCGAGGTGTACCTGGATGTGCTAATGCGCCGCGAGATGGTGGCCCTGGCGGAAAACAACCTGCAGGCGCACCGGCGCATCCACGACCAGATCAGCCTGCGCTCCGAGCGGGGAGTTGGCAGCAATGCCGACCGTGACCAGTCGCAAGCCCGCTTGGCCCTGGCAGAGAACAACCTCTACACCGAGCAGGTGAACCTGGCCGATGCCGAGGCCAACTTCTTCAGCGCCGTCGGCCGCATGCCCGACGAGCTGGAAACCCCGGCCTCGATTCGCAGCCAGATGCCCGCCAGTCTGGCCAGCGCTCGCGACCAGGTCATGGCCAACAACCCGCTGCTCAAGTCGGCCCAGGCCGATGTACATGCCGCCGAAAAACAGTACGAGGCGGCCAAATCCAAGTTCTATCCGCGCTTCGATGTCGAGCTGTCGGGCAATGCCGACGACAACATCAGTGGCGACGAAGGTCACTACAATCGCTGGTATGCCGGCGTGGTGATGAACTACAACCTGTTCAACGGCATGCGCGACAAGGCTCTGCTGCAGTCAGGCGCTCACCAGATCAACGAATCGATGGACATCCGCAACAATGCCCTGCGGGTGCTCAACGAAAACCTGATGCTGTCGTGGAACGCGATGGAAAACGCCCGTCTGCAGACCCCCATAGCCCTCGATTACGCCAGCAATACCACCAAGGTACGTGGGGCGTATCAGGAGCAGTTCTCCCTGAGCCAGCGCACCCTGCTCGACCTACTCGACAGCGAGAACGAGCTGTTCACCGCCAACCGCCGCTATACCGAGGTGCGCTACACCGAGGAGTTCTCCATGTACCGGGTCCTGGCGGTCATGGGCGATCTGCTGCGCAAGCACAACGTCGTCCCCCCAAGCGAAGCGCTGGCCCTGACCGAGGTGAGGAGCGAAGCACGTCTGCCCAGCATGAAATAGAGAATAACAATGATGACTCACTTGCTGTACGGGGGAAGTTGCCGTGACGACCATGGAACAGGTGGGCCTAGCCAATGAGCAGCGACAAAGCTTCGATGATCCGCTGCTCGACGGACTGCTGATACTCAGCAAACTGCATGGACGCACGACCAGCCGGGCCAGCCTCAGCGCTGGCCTGCCCTTGCCCGACCAGCGCCTCACCGCCGACTTGCTGCCACGAGCAGCCGCCCGCGCGGGTCTGCAGGCCCGCCTGCTGCGCCGGCCGCTAGCCGCCATTTCAGCGCTCAACCTGCCGGTACTGCTGCTGCTCAAGAACGGGCGCAGTGCCGTGCTGTGTCGCTGGGACGAACAGGGCCGCGCGCTGATCCTGCCCTGCGAAACGGCCGGTGGCGAACAGTGGGTGGAGCGCGAGGAGCTGGCCGGCGAATACGCCGGCCAGGCACTGTTTGCCCGCCCGCGCCACGAGCTGGAGGAGCTGCGCTCGCCTTTGGTCCCCCGCGTCAAGTCGTGGTTTCGCGACACCCTCAAGCTGTCGCGCTGGCTGTACACCGACGCCCTGCTCGCCAGCCTGCTGATCAACCTGCTCGGCCTGATGGTGCCGCTGTTCGTCATGCAGACCTACGACCGCGTGGTACCCAACCAGGCGCTCTCCACCCTGTGGGTGCTGACCATCGGCCTGCTGGTCGGTACCCTGTTCGAACTGCTGCTGCGCGTCCTGCGCTTTCGCCTGCTCGACATCGCCGGCAAGAAGACCGATGTGGTGCTCTCCGCCACCCTGTTCGAACGTATCACCGGGATGATGATGAAGGCCCGGCCCGCCAGCATCGGCGGCTTCGCCCAGAGCATTCACGACTTCCAGGGCCTGCGCGAGTTTCTCACTGCGGTAACCCTGACCAGCCTGATCGACCTGCCCTTCGCCCTGCTGATGACCGTGGTGATCGGCCTGCTCGGCGGCTGGCTGGTGGTCATTCCGCTGCTGGCCTTCCCCATCACCGCCCTGTTCGCCTTCGTCATCCAGCGCCGCCTGCGCGACACCGTACAGCGCAGCCTGGCGCTGGGAGCCGAGCGACAGGCCCTGCTGATCGAAACCCTCGGCGGTCTGGAAACCCTGAAAAGCTGCGGCGCCGAGAGCGAGCGCCAGCACCAGTGGGAAAGCACCCACGGCGCCCTGACCCGGCTCGATGCCCACGCCCGCCTGCTCTCGGCCATCGCCCTCAATGGCACGCTGTTCCTCCAGCAGATGGCCGGGGTGGCCATGATCGTCGGCGGCGTGTACGGCATCATCGCCGGCAACCTTAGCGTGGGTGCTCTGATCGCCTGCTACATGCTCAATGGCCGGATCATGGCGCCGCTGGGGCAGATCGCCAGCCTGATCACCCGCCATCAGCAAGCCCAGCTGACCATGAAGAGCACCGATGCGCTGATGTCCCTGCCGCAGGAACGCGACAGCCAGCAACGGCCGCTGGAGCACACCCGTCTGAAAGGCGCGCTGGAACTGCGCCAGGTGAGCTTCAGCTACGCGGAGCAGAGCACTCCGGCGCTGCAGGGCGTCAACCTGCGCATCGCCCCCGGCGAGAAGGTCGGCATCATCGGCCGCAGCGGTTCGGGCAAGAGCACCCTGGCCCGCCTGCTGATGGGCTTCTACAGCCCGAGCGAGGGACAGATCCTGTTCGACGGCCTCGACCAACGGCAGATCGACGTCGCCGACCTGCGCCACCAGATCGGCTACGTCGCCCACGACCTGCCGCTGCTTGCCGGCACCCTGCGCAGCAACATGACCTTGGGCGCACGCTACATCAGCGACGAGCGCCTGCTCGAGGTGGCCGAACTGAGCGGCGTCAGCGAGCTGGCCCGCCAGCATCCGCAAGGCTTCGAGCGCCCGGTCGGCGAGCGCGGACAACTACTCTCCGGCGGCCAGCGCCAGGCTGTGCTGCTGGCCCGCGCCCTGCTGCTCAATCCGCCACTGCTGCTGCTCGACGAGCCGACCAGCTCGATGGACAACAGCAGCGAGGAAGTACTGCGCAGCCGCCTGCGTGACTGGAGTCGCAACAAGACCCTGCTGCTGATTACCCATCGCACCGCCATGCTCAGCCTGGTCGATCGCCTGATCGTGCTGGATGGCGGCAAGATCGTCGCCGACGGACCGAAGGAAGCGGTCATCGAAGCTCTGCGCAAGGGCCGCGTCGGTCCGGTATCGGTCTAGGAGACGATCATGGGTAATCTCAACGCATTGAGCGACTACCTGAAACCGCTGCGCCAGGTGCGCGACACCGAGTTCATGCCGGAGGTCCAGGGGGCGCTGGTGGAGGACTCCACCGCACTGACCCGCCTGACCGTCTGGCTGATCGCCCTGTTGCTGTTCGCGGCGCTGCTGTGGGCCTACTTCGCCGTGCTCGATGAAGTCACCACCGGCGAAGGCAAGGCGATTCCCTCGAGCAAGGTGCAGACCATCCAGAACCTGGAGGGCGGCATTGTCGCGGAGATCTTCGTCCGCGAAGGGCAGATCGTCGACAAGGGCGACCGGCTGCTGCGCCTCGACGACACCCGCTTCGTCTCCAACATGGGCGAAAGCGAAGCCGACCGCCTCGCCCTGCTGGCCCGTGTCGAGCGCCTGAGTGCCGAGGGCGAAGGCCGCCCGCTGCAGCTGCCGGAAGAAATCGCCAAGGCCGCTCCGGGCCTGGCCGCCGATGAGGAGGCCCTGTACCGCTCGCGCCAGCAGGGGCTGACCAGCGAGGTCAGCATCCTGCAGGAGCAGCTGCAGCAGAAGATCCAGGAACTGGCGGAGTTCCGCTCCAAGGTGCAGCAATACCGCTCCAGCCTCGGCCTGATCCAGAGCGAGCTGAACATGTCCGAGCCGCTGGTGGCCAGCGGCGCCATTTCCCAGGTCGAGGTGCTGCGCCTGCGCCGCAGTGCGGTGGAAACCCGCGGCTCGCTGAATGCCACCACCCTGGCCATCCCGCGGGCGGAGGCCGGGGTCAAGGAGGTCGAGCGCAAGATCGAGGAAGCCCAGCTGCGCTTTCGCACCGAAGCCCTGCGGGAACTCAACGAGGTGCGTACCGAGCTGAGCAAGATCACCGCCTCCAGTCGCGCCATCGAGGATCGGGTCAGCCGTACCGGCGTGGTTTCCCCGGTGCGCGGCATCGTCAAGCAGCTCAAGGTCAACACCATCGGCGGCGTGGTGCAGCCCGGCAGCGACCTGCTGGAAATCGTGCCGCTGGAAGACAACCTGCTGATCGAGGCGCGCATCCGTCCGCAGGATGTCGCCTTCCTGCACCCCGGCCAGGAAGCGATGGTCAAGTTCACCGCCTATGACTACACCATCTACGGCGGCCTCAAGGCCAAGCTGGAGATGATCGGCGCCGACACCATCACCGACGAGGACGGCAACAGCTTCTACCTGATCCAGCTGCGCACCGATCAGAGCCATCTGGGCAGTGCGGACAAGCCGCTGCTGATCATCCCCGGCATGGTCGCCAACGTCGACATCATCACCGGCCAGAAGAGCGTGCTCGACTACCTGCTCAAGCCGGTACTCAAGGCGCGCGCCGAGGCGCTGCGCGAGCGCTGAAGCTCAGTCCGCCGGAGTCTCGCCCAGATGGTTGCGTCGGTAGGTTTCCTCGCCCATCGCGGCGATCTGCGCGTCGATCAGCGCCTCGAACGGGCGCAGCAGTGCATCGAAACGCCCGGCCCCCTCCAGCGTATTCAAGCAATGCACGATGGCCTCGAGAGTCGACAGCGCACCCGGCCCCGGCGCCTTGCGCAGCCGATAACGGCTGACCAGCCCCTCGCCCAGACTCAGGCGCGGCAACTGGGCCAGCCACGGATTGCAGTGGAGGATGCGCCGCGCCTTGCGCCAGGTGCCGTCCGGCACGATCAGCAGCCGCTCTGCCGAAGTTGCCGTGGCGGCCAGCTCGCTAACGCACGCCGCCTGCTCGCCGGGAAACAGCAGCCAGGCCTCGCACCCGGCCAGCTCGCTCTCCAGCTCGGGAAACCGCTCGCCGACGCGCAGTTCGGCATTGGCCAGGCCGAGGGCAGCCAGTCGCGCCGTATTCAGCGCATGGCGCACCTCGTCCGGGTGCTGCAGGATCAGCACCCGGGTGCGGTTTTCCAGATGGGGAATCAGCGGGCACAGGCAGTGGCTCTGTGGCCGCATGCAGCGGGGGCATTGGGCTCGGGACATGGCGCGCATTGTCGCACGCCCCGCTTGCCTCAGCCCAGCGACTGGCGGGACGGCTCCCGGCGCAGCACGCGGCGCCACCAGCCGTCGGCGCTGACCATGGTGATCCCCAGCAGCACCAGCACCCCGCCGCATACGAAGAAGACGTCGATGCGCTCGTCGAGCAGCCAGACACCGAATACCACGCCGAACAGCGGGGTCATGAAGGAAAACACCCCCAGACGCGAGGCCAGGTAGCGGCGCAGCAGCCAGAACCAGGTGAGGAAGGCGACGAAGGACACCAGCACGCTCTGGTACAGCAGGCTGCCCCACACCACCGGAGTCAGACGCACGGTATCCAGCTGGCCGCTCAGCCAGGCCAGCGGCACCAGCAGGCAGGCACAGAGCAACTGGTAGAGCAGGGTCTTGGCCGGTGCAGCCCGAGACAGAGAGCTGCAGCGCACGGCGACCGTGGTCATGCCCCAGAACAGTCCGGCCAGCAGGGCCAGGGCGTCGCCGAGCAGCACTTCGCGGGAGATGCTCTGCTGCAGGGCGCCCGCGCCGAAGGCGATCACGATGCCACCGAAGGCCAGGACGATGCCCAGCCACTGCAGGCGGCGCAGGCGCTCGCTGGGCAGCATCAGGTGCAGACCGAGGGCCGCGAAGATCGGCGCGGTATACAGCAGCACCACCACGTGCGCGGCACTGGTGTAGCGCAGCCCCTCGGCGACGAACAGGAACTCCAGGGCGAACAGCAGTCCGGCCAGCAGCCCCGGGCGCAGCGTGCCGTCGCCCAGGGCCAGCGGCTGGCGCTGCCAGAGCATGAACACCACCACCAGCACGGCGGCCACCATCGAGCGCAGGCCGATCTGCAGCATCGGCGCCATGTCCGGCGCGGCCAGCTTGATCACCACCTGCTGCAGGCCCCAGATGATGCACAGCACCACCATCAGCTGGACGGCAAAGCCGTCCACACCCAGCCGGGTATCCGACATGTTCCACTCCCATGAAAAGAAACGGCCCGCAGCTGCTCGCTGCGGGCCCGATACGGCCGCTGCCGGCCACGGCGAACTTCAGTTGGCGGCCAGAAAGCGCATGCCCTCCTCCAGCCCCGCCGGCGTCAGCGGGTACATGCGCTCGTGCACCAGCTCGCGGACCAGATTGGTGGAGGTACTGTATTTCCACACGTCCTGCGGATAGGGGTTGATCCAGATGAGCTTCTTGTAGGTGTCCATGAAGCGCTGCATCCAGAGGTAGCCCGGCTCCTCGTTCCAGTGCTCGACGCTGCCGCCGGCATGGGTGATCTCGTAGGGGCCCATCGAGGCGTCGCCGACGAACACCACCTTGTAGTCCGGACCGTACTTGTGCAGCAGGTCGACGGTGGCGAGGCGCTCGCTCATGCGCCGCTGGTTGTCCTTCCACACCCCCTCGTAGATGAAGTTGTGGAAGTAGAAGTACTCGAGGTGCTTGAACTCGGTGCGGCAGGCGGAGAACAGCTCCTCGCAGACCTTGACGTGGCTGTCCATCGAACCGCCGATGTCGAACAGCAGCAGGAGCTTCACGGCGTTGCGCCGCTCGGGGCGCATGCGGATGTTGAGCAGGCCGGCATCGCGCGCGGTGTGCTCGATGGTGCCGTCGAGATCGAACTCCTCGGCCGCCCCTTCGCGGGCGAACTTGCGCAGCCGGCGCAGGGCCAACTGGATGTTGCGCGAGCCCAGCTCCATCTGGTCGTCGAGATTGCGGTACTCGCGCTGCTCCCAGACCTTGGCCGCTCGGCCCTGGCGCTGTCCGGCATCGCCGACGCGAATGCCCTCGGGATGATAGCCGCCGGAGCCGAACGGGCTGGTGCCGCCGGTACCGATCCACTTGTTGCCGCCGGCATGGCGCTCCTTCTGCTCGGCCAGGCGCTGCTTGAACGCTTCGAGCAGTTGGTCCAGGCCGCCGAGACTCTTGAGCTGGGCCTTGTCCTCCTCACTGAGAAAGCGCTCGAACTCCTTGCGCAGCCAGTCCTCGGGGATCAGCGCCTCGAGCGCCGCATCGAGACTCTGCAGGCCGTTGAAGTAGCTGGCGAAGGCGCGGTCGAACTTGTCGAAATGCCGCTCGTCCTTCACCAGCACCGTGCGCGCCAGATAATAGAAGGCGTCCATGTCGGCGAACACCACCTGACGCTCGAGCGCCTCGAGCAGGTCGAGCAACTCGCGCAGCGACACCGGCACCCTGGCCGCGCGCAGTTCGTTGAACAGGTTGAGCAGCATGAAGGTGCCCTCAGCGCCCGGCGCGCCGGCTCATGAACGCCAGTCGCTCGAGCAGCTGCACGTCCTGCTCGTTCTTCACCAGCGCACCGGCCAGCGGCGGGATGGCCTTGGTCGGATCGCGCTCGCGCAGCAGCGCCTCGC
>RCUR01000320.1_pt1 | contig 17137 bp, 7 predicted proteins | sample 2166151 | NCBI WGS metagenome assembly RCUR01 (sample SAMN09932785, study PRJNA488358) | compost metagenome | isolation source: compost soil in an enriched community | place: Germany: Experimental Botanical Garden
TGAACGATCAGGTCGGCCAGCGCGAAGCGATCATCGGCACCCAGGAAATCAGTTTTGAAGCGTTGGTTGCCGAGCAGCGTAATGCCGATGCCAGCATCGAACGCTTGCGCGATGGGCATCACGATCTCTCTGAACGCTTCAATCTGGTGCAAGGGCGCTTCTATTCGGTCGGTGGCGACATCGCCCGGGTCGAGCAGAGCATCCAGCACGGCCAGCAGCGCCTGCGGCAATTGCAGGAGGATTTGAAAGAGGCCGAACGCTCGCGCCTGGAAACCGAATCGCATCTGGGCCATGACCGCACCTTGCTGGCGACCCTGGGCGAAGAATTGGCCATGCTCGAACCCGAGCAGGAAATGACCAGCGCTGCCGCCGAAGAGGCCGCCGCCGCTTTGGAAGAGTCCGAAAGCACCATGCACGGTTGGCAGGAACAATGGGACACCTTCAATACCCGTTCAGCCGAACCCCGGCGCCAGGCCGAAGTGCAGCAGTCGCGCATCCAGCAGTTGGACCAGAGCATGGAGCGCTTGGCCGAGCGCCAACGCCGCCTTGGTGAAGAGCTGCAACTGCTGGCGGCCGATCCTGAGGATGCGGCCATCCTCGAACTGAGCGAGCAACTGGCCAGCAGCGAGTTGCTCCTGGAAGAGTTGCACGCCCGCGAAGAGCAGCAGGTCGAGCGTCTGGAACAGCTGCGTGGTGCCTTGCAGCAAGCGACCCAGGCCCAGCAACAGGCCCAGGGCGAATTGCAGCGCCTCAACGGGCGCCTGGCCTCACTTGAAGCCTTGCAGCAAGCAGCGCTCGACCCAGGCACCGGGACGGCCCAGTGGCTGGCCGAGCAGGGGTTGGAGCAGCGTCCGCGACTGGCTGAAGGGTTGCGGGTGGAATCCGGTTGGGAACTGGCGATGGAAACGGTACTCGGTGCCGACCTGCAGGCGGTACTGGTCGATGACTTCGCCGGTTTCGACCTGGCCGGGTTCGCCCAGGGCGACTTGCGCCTGGTAAGCCCGGGCCAGGATAGCGTGCGAAAGCCTGGCAGCCTGCTCGAAAAGGTCGAAAGCTCGCTCGATCTGGCGCCCTGGCTGGCACAGGTCAAACCCGTCGAGGATCTCGACGCGGCATTGGCCTTGCGTTGCAGCCTGCAGCCCGGCGAAAGCCTGATCAGTCGCGACGGTTACTGGGTTGGCCGGAATTTCCTGCGGGTTTGCCGGGCCAGCGATGCCCAGAGCGGGGTACTGGCCCGTGGTCAGGAATTGCAAAGCCTGGGACTGGAACAGGTGGAGCGTGAAGCGGCACTGGCCACCTTTGAGGAACAATTGCAAAGCCTGCGCGAGCAGCAACAGCAGGAAGAAGAGAGCCGCGAGCAACTGCGCCGGCGCTTGCAGGAAGAATCGCGTCAACAAGGTGAGCTCAAGGCGCAGCTATCGGCGGGCAAGGCCAAGGTCGAACAGTTGACCCTGCGCCGCCGCCGCCTGGATGAAGAATTGACCGAGTTGGCCGAGCAGCGCGCTATCGAGCACGAACAACTGGGTGAGGCGCGCCTGCAATTGCAGGACGCCCTCGACATCATGGCCCAGGACACCGAACAGCGTGAGCTGTTGCTGGCTCAGCGCGACAGCCTGCGCGAGCGCCTCGACCGGGTGCGTCAGGAAGCCCGTCAGCACAAGGATCATGCTCATCAGTTGGCGGTGCGCCTGGGCTCGCTGCGAGCCCAGCACGATTCCACCCGTCAGGCCCTTGAGCGCCTGGAACTGCAATCCGAGCGCCTGAGCGAGAAACGCGAGCAGCTGTGCCTGAACCTGGAGGAGGGCGAGGCCCCCCTCGAAGAATTGCGCCTGAAGCTCGAAGAGCTGCTGGAGCGGCGCATGGCCGTCGACGACGAAATGCGCCAGGCGCGCATGCACATGGAAGATGCCGACCGTGAACTGCGCGATGCCGAGAAGCGCCGCAGCCAGGCCGAGCAACAATCGCAACTGCTGCGTGGCCAACTCGAACAGCACCGCATGGAATGGCAGGGGCTGACCGTCCGGCGCAAGGCCCTGCAAGAACAACTCCATGAAGACGGCTATGACTTGCATGGGGTGCTCGCCACCTTGGGCGAACAGGCCAACGAGCAGGAAGCCGAACAGGAACTCGAACGCATCGACGCGCGAATTCAGCGCCTGGGCCCGATCAACCTGGCGGCTATCGACGAGTACCAGCAGCAGTCCGAGCGCAAGCGTTATCTCGACGCCCAGGACGCCGACCTGGTTGAGGCGCTCGATACGCTGGAAAACGTTATCCGCAAGATCGACAAGGAAACCCGCAACCGCTTCAAGGATACCTTTGATCAGATCAATGGCGGTTTACAGGCGCTTTTCCCAAAAGTTTTCGGTGGAGGCCGCGCGTATTTGGAACTGACGGGCGAAGATCTACTCGATACAGGGGTAACGATCATGGCGCAGCCGCCAGGAAAGAAGAACAGCACCATCCATTTGCTCTCCGGTGGCGAAAAAGCCCTGACCGCATTGGCCCTGGTTTTTGCGATCTTCAAGTTGAACCCGGCGCCGTTCTGCATGCTCGATGAGGTTGACGCGCCACTGGATGACGCTAACGTTGGACGCTACGCGCGATTGGTAAAAGAGATGTCACAGACAGTGCAGTTCATCTATATCACCCACAACAAGATCGCCATGGAAATGGCTGAACAACTGATGGGTGTGACGATGCACGAACCCGGTTGTTCACGTCTGGTGGCCGTGGATGTCGAGGAGGCGATGGCGATGGTGGATGCCTGAGTCGTGGTTGCAGGAAAGGGTGTTTACGGTATGTAGGACTCTTTTCCTTGCTTCGACTTGCTGGCCAATCGACATATTCGCGCTAGCCAACGTGGTAGACGGTGTAAAGTTGCCTTTGGTCGTGCTAGTTTAATGTCAATTTTTCGTATACGTGGGCAAAACGCCTGTCAGAACATAGAGTTGGCGCCACGTTTTAAAGCGGTTTGCAGGTTGTAAACCCCTTATTTTTCAGCATTTTTTATAGAGGCACGGGATTACATGGAAATCGGTCTGCGCGAGTGGCTGATCGTCATCGGCATCATTGTCATTGCCGGTATTCTTTTCGATGGCTGGCGCCGCATGCGCGGCGGCAAGGGTAAATTGAAATTCAGGCTGGACCGCAGCTTCTCCAACACGCAGGACGAAGAAACCAGCAGCGCTGCCGAAGTGCTGGGGCCGCCCCGTGTACTGGATGATCACAGGGAGCCGCAACTGGACGAGCATGACCTGCCGTCGATGAGTGCGCCTGTGCGCGAAAATGGCAAGCGCAAACGCACCGCCGAACCTGCCCAGGGTGACCTGAACCTGAAACTGGACCTGGATGAGCCGAGCTTCTCCAGCCGCGATACCGACTTCCCGGACGAAACCAAGCCGGTCACCTTCAGCAACGAAGGCAAGGAGCAGGCCCCGGTCGAGGAAGTGTTGGTCATCAGCGTGATTTCCCGCGATGAAGGCGGCTTCAAGGGCCCGGCACTGCTGCAAAATATCCTGGAAAGCGGCCTGCGCTTCGGCGAGATGGATATTTTCCATCGTCACGAAAGCATGGCCGGCAATGGCGAAGTACTGTTCTCCATGGCTAACGCGGTCAAGCCGGGGGTTTTCGACCTGGACGACATCGACCATTTCAGCACTCGCGCCGTGAGCTTCTTCCTCGGCTTGCCAGGCCCGCGTCATCCCAAGCAGGCGTTCGATGTCATGGTGGCTGCCGCACGCAAACTGGCCCATGAACTCAATGGCGAGCTCAAGGATGACCAGCGCAGCGTGATGACTGCACAGACCATCGAGCACTACCGTCAGCGCATTGTTGAATTTGAACGTCGTGCTTTGACCCAGAAGCGCTAGGCTCTGGATTTGCGGTGAACCCGATCGCGGGCAAGCCCGCTCTTGTAGGAGCGGGCTTGCCCGCGATCAGATTCACCACAAACTCAGAGTGAAAAAACACAAAGAGCAGCCCCGGCTGCTCTTTTGCTTTACGAGAGACCACCGACCATGACCGCCCCTCAAACCCGTATCCTCGAACTTCGCGCCGAACTCGACCTGCACAACTACCGCTACCACGTCCTCGACGAGCCCAGTATCCCTGACGCCGAATACGACCGGTTGTTCCGCGAACTCAAGGAACTCGAAGCGCAGCATCCGGAACTGGTCAGCAGCGATTCGCCGACCCAGCGCGTAGGCAGTGCGGCGCTGACCGCGTTCACCCAGGTGCGTCACGAAGTGCCGATGCTGAGCCTGGGCAACGCCTTCGAAGAGAGCGACCTGCGCGAATTCGACCGGCGCGTTGTCGAAGGCCTGGACCTGCCCACCGGCGACCTGTTCGGTGCGGGTGCGGCGGTCGAATACAGCTGCGAGCCCAAGCTCGATGGCCTGGCGGTCAGCCTGTTGTACCGCGATGGCTTGTTGGTTCAGGGCGCAACCCGTGGCGATGGCACCACTGGTGAAGACATCAGCGTCAACGTGCGCACTGTGCGCAACATTCCCCTCAAGCTGCACGGCAGCGGTTGGCCGGCGGTGCTGGAGGTGCGTGGCGAAGTGTTCATGTCCAAGGCCGGTTTCGAGCGCCTGAATGCAACCCAGGCAGAAGTCGGTGGCAAGACCTTCGCCAACCCGCGCAATGCCGCTGCCGGCAGCCTGCGCCAGCTGGACTCGAAAATCACCGCCAGCCGCCCGCTGGAGTTTTGCTGCTACGGTTTGGGCCAGGTATCGGCAAACATTGCCGACACCCACATCGGTATCCTCGAACAGCTCAAGGCCTGGGGCATGCCGATCAGCCGTGAACTGAAGTTGGCCAACGGCATTGGTGAATGCCTGGATTATTACCATGACATCGGCATGCGTCGTAACGACCTGGCGTATGAGATCGATGGCGTGGTGTTCAAGGTCAACAGCCTGGCCGCCCAGCGCGAGCTGGGCTTTCGTGCCCGTGAGCCGCGTTGGGCAATTGCCCACAAGTTTCCGGCCATGGAAGAGCTTACCGAACTGCTGGACGTGGAGTTCCAGGTCGGCCGCACCGGTGCGGTCACGCCGGTGGCGCGGCTCAAGCCGGTCAAGGTTGCCGGTGTCACCGTGGCCAATGCCACCTTGCACAATATGGACGAAGTTGCACGTTTGGGTGTGATGATCGGCGATACGGTGATCATTCGCCGTGCTGGTGATGTGATCCCCCAGGTCATGCAGGTGGTAATGGACCGCCGCCCTGATAACGCCCGGCCCGTGCACGTGCCCGAGCAGTGCCCGGTGTGCGGGTCGCAGGTCGAGCGCACGCAGCTGGTCAAACGCAGCAAGGGCAAGGAAACCGTCAGCGAAGGTGCCGTGTACCGCTGCGTAGGCCGCTTGGCCTGTGCCGCCCAGCTCAAGCAGGCGATCATTCACTTCGTTTCGCGCCGGGCCATGGATATCGAAGGGCTGGGCGAGAAGAGCGTCGAGCAATTGGTCGACGAAGGCCTGGTGTCATCGCCCGCCGACCTTTACACCCTGGGTTTCGAGCAGATTGTCGACCTGGAAGGGTTTGCCGAACTGTCGACCAGGAACTTGCTCAAGGCCATTGATGACAGCAAGCGGCCGAGCCTGGCGCGGTTCATCTACGCCCTGGGGATTCCCGATGTCGGCGAGGAAACCGCCAAGGTCCTGGCTCGCTCACTGGGTTCGCTGGAGCGGATCATGGCGGCGCTGCCGCAGGTCTTGATCGAGCTGCCGGATATCGGCCTGGAAGTGGCCCATGAGATCCACAGCTTCTTCGAGGACGAGCACAACCGCACGGTGATCGCCCAACTGCTCGAGCGTGGCCTGGAGCTGCAGGACCAAGGCGAGGTACACCCGGAATTTGCCGCCAGTACCACCCTGGCCGGGCTCATCGCCAAACTGGACATCGCTTCTGTGGGGCCGACCGGTGCGCAAAAGCTGGTGGACAAGCTCGGCAGCCTGGACAAGATCATCGCCGCCGACGGCATCGACCTGCGCCAGGCCCTCAATGCCAAGCAGGCAGACGCTGTGCGTGAGTACTTCAGGGTTCCGGATAACGCCGAGCGGGCCAAGGCAGTGGAGGCGCAGCTGCAAGCCTTCGGCATGCACTGGGCCAGCGAGAAAAAAGTCATCGCCGGCTTGCCCCTGACCGGCCAGACCTGGGTACTGACCGGCTCGCTGGAGCACATGAGCCGCGACGTGGCCAAGGACAGGCTCGAAAGCCTCGGCGCCAAGGTGGCCGGTTCTGTATCGGCCAAGACCCATTGCGTGGTGGCGGGCCCCGGGGCGGGCTCCAAGCTGGCCAAGGCCAACGAGCTGGGTTTGAAGGTGCTCGACGAAGACGCCTTCATTGATTTTCTCGGTGAGCACGGCATCAGTGCATAAGGTTGAACCTGCGCGTGCCTGCCATGATCTAGTCTAGGCAGGCACCGCCGGGGGAAACCGCCATGCACCGTTTTTTCGACCAGCTCAGTTGCAGGATCACAGCGCCGTTCATTGGCCAGGAAAGCCGCCAGGGCAAGGTCTGGCAGTGCCAGTGCGGCCAGACCCTCTTCTTTCGCAACAGCACGTGCCTGGCCTGCGGTGCAGCGTTGGGTTATTGGCCCGGGCACAATGTCCTGTCATCGCTGCAGTCTGGTGCGCAACCCGATTGTTGGCAATTGGCTTCGCAACCTGAGGCGGGAACCTTTCGTCGCTGCGCTAACCTCGACACCCCAGCGGCATGCAATTGGCTGGTTGCGAGCGCGGCACCCCAGGCCTTTTGCGTTGCCTGCGATTTGAACCGCACTATCCCGGACCTTTGCATCCCACAAAACCCTGAACGCTGGCGCAAGGTCGAGACGGCCAAGCGGCGGATGGTCGCGCAATTGCTGAACCTGGGGTTGCCGGTGGTTTCGAAGAACCAGGATGAACATACGGGCCTGGCTTTTGACTTCATCGGTATCGATCTGGAAGGGCAGGCACCGGTTACCGGCCATGCCAATGGCCTGATCACCCTGGATATCAAAGAGGCCGACGATGCGCACCGGGAGAAAGTCCGGCAGCAGTTGCGCGAGCCTTATCGGACCCTGCTGGGGCATTTTCGTCATGAAGTGGGGCACTACTACTGGGACCGATTGGTTGCCGGCAGCGGCTGGCTCGATGACTTCAGGCTGCTGTTCGGTGACGAGCGCGCCAGTTATGCCCAGGCGCTGGAGCGCCACTATGCCGACGGTGCTCCAGTTGATTGGTCGGCGACGCATGTCAGTGCCTATGCCAGCATGCACCCTTGGGAAGATTGGGCAGAAACCTGGGCCCACTACCTGCACATGATGGACGCCGTGGATACCGCGCTGGGGCTGGGCATGAACGCGCAAACCCTGGGGCTCGACTACCAACCTTTTACGGCGCAGAGCTTGTATCGGCCACAGGCGCCCGGCAGTGCGGCGTTCCTGTCATTTATCAATGCCTGGATCGAGCTGTCGGGCATGCTCAACGAGTTGTCGCGCAGCATGGGGCAGCAGGATTTTTATCCCTTCGTGCTGTCTGCAGCTGTCATTGCAAAATTGCATTTCATTCATTTGGTCATCGAACACGTCGCAGACCGGACAGAGCAACAGTGAATATAGCGAAAGACGGAAGCGGCATAACTATGTGTGGCTCGTCGGTGGGGGGCAGTCTTTAGGATCGGTGCTTTCCAACTGTCCAAGGATTGAGCATGAGTACCGAACAAGCGGTTGATGTAACAGCCGAGCACACCCGACACGTTGAGAATCTCAAGATTGTCCAGCGGGCACTACCCCAATGGTTAACCAAGGCGTCGGTCGACATCCGTCAGGCTTATAGCCGAAGCCTTGCGGCTTCACACACGGCCAGCCGAGCTGCCAATACCGTGTTGAGTAAGCTGGAGGGGCTCGACGATTTTGCTGCCAAGCAACTGACCGAGGCGGTGGAGGAGAAATTCAAGATCAAGCTGGATGTGCGTTCCGCGATCTTCAAGATTTTTTTTGAGCGAAATTATGAATACATTGGGTACCAAAAAATTCATTTCTTCCGCTTACATTCACAAGGCAGTCTGCTGCATGTTGCCTTGAAAAACTCCTCCGCAGCGTCTGACTCGCCGACCTACATGAGAGGCGCTGGGGTCTACATAGGTAAACGTTACGTTAAAAAAATTGATCCAGTTGCCTTTGTTAGCTTGGTCCGAACGTTGGATGTGGGGGGGAAGTATCAGAATAAGTTGCATGCGGTGTTCACGCCCGATGCAGACGACCAGGGTGTGCCTGGGCCGCGCACCCAGGCAATCGTAGCAAAGCTGGCGTCGGCGCGGCGTTACAAGCTCGAGGTAGCAGCGCATACCGCCTATATGAAAGGTCGTGTCGACTGGCAGGCGTACCAGGTGTTGTTGCAGGTTTGCGAAAACCCGTCCGACACTGTTTTTGGTTCCACCAACGTTGAGTGCAGGAAAGTCACCCTGTTCGAACATGAGCTTTGCGCAATCCTGATCTTCCAACGAGACCCGAGTTCAACCAAGCGGGTGTTGTACCTGCCCGATGATCCCGTCGATGAACTGTATGAGTTCGAGAGCCTGGCGGCGCTGACGCAATCGTTGCGCGAGCGTTTGAAAAATGAAAAACTCCGGGAGTACCTGATCAAGCATGCGCCGATTGCTGAACAGGTTGGCCTCAAACAACGATTGCAGCGGGAGTTTTCCTTCGAGGAAGGCGCGGAGCTAGGCCGCGAGCATCTGTTTAATGAACTCGTCCGGCAGCAGACCTTACGCATTGCCGAAGACAGCCGTTTTTTGGCCGTACCCACTGCGGATATGGACGATGCGTTGCAGCAGCGTATTGCCAAATTGCAAAGCGTCGGTTTCCTGTTGGTTAACCTGGCATCTTTCGTTGTGCCCGTGCTCAACCAGTTAATGCTGGTCGCCGCGACCAAACAGTTGATGTCCGAGGTTTACCAGGGTGTCGAAGACTGGAGCGAAGGGCGCAACGATGAAGCGCTGGGGCACCTGACGTCGGCGATCGAGACCCTGGGCGTCGCGGCTGTTGCCGGCGTGGTGGGTTACCGGGTCAATCTTTGGGTTAACAAGTCCGAGTTTTTTCAAAGCCTGCGGGCAGTGAAACTGTTCAACGGTACGGTGAAGCTTCGGTCACCGGATCTTGCGCCTTATCGTCGTTCCGTCGACCTGACCGATGCCACTGACTTGGTAGATGGTCGTTATCAGCTGGATAACGAACATTACATCACCATTGACGAGCATCATTACTTGATAGAGCTGGATGACGCATTGGGTAAATGGCGCGTTATTCATCCTTCACGCTATGAAGAAGTCCCGCCTTTATTGCTGAGTAATGGCCGGGGGGCGTGGCGTTTCGAGTATGAAGCGCCCTGGCAGTGGCCGTCGGTACGCTACCTGTTTCGCCGGTTGGGTGGCGTGGCACGGGGGCTGGACGATCAAGGGGTCGACGAGGTATTGGCAGTCAGTGGTGTGGATGACGCGCTATTGTGCCGTGTGCATGTGGACCAGGCGCACATACCGGCCAGGCTTGCGGTCGCCTTGAAGCGTTGGCAGCTTGAGCAGGATATCGACCGGTTCATCGAGCTGTTGCGAAAAAGCCAGCAAGTTTCTGATGAGGCAATGTCGCTTTACCTCCAGCCGGGGCTGAGTGAGGTGGTGCCGGCAGAGGATGCGGAGCCTGCGGTCAAAGTGCGGTGGGCACAGGCCATGGCCGATGCTGCGAGCACCAACCGCGCTGATTTGTTCGAGCATTGCGTCTCCCTCCACGACCCGGAGCCGGCCCCGGAAACAGCTTTGATCCTCAAGGATTTTCCGGGCCTGCCGCAGGAGATGGCCGAAGAGGTGATCGAGCAAGCGTCTGATGCGCAATTGGCGCGCATGGCCAAAGAGGAGCGCGTCCCGTTGGCGTTGGCGGAGCAGGCCCGCTGGCACCTGCGTGATTTTCATTTGATGCGCGCCCTTGAAGGCTTCTATCAGCCTTATCGAGCAGAGCTGCACTTCGAGAAACTGGCGCTGGGGCTAATCGAGCACCTGCCGGACTGGACGAGCGGAACTTACGTTGAACGGGTCGATGTGGGGCCGACCGGCAAACTGATCGCCAAGGGGGGCAAGGGCGAGGTCGTCAAGACGATGCGGATATTGGAGGAGGAGCAAAGCGGCTATGAACTCTTCGATAGCGAGGGCAAATCGAAGGGCAAGTACAGCAACCTGTTTGAAGTCCTGAGTGCGGTAGATGGGCAGATGACGGCAGCTGATTTGCAGAGCCAGCTGAGCGCTTTGGCCATCGCCGACCGCCCACGCGCCTCGGCGTTGGTCAGCAAAGGGGAGGGGCAGCCCTGGTTCAGAATGCCCGCGCGTATGCATGACAAACGCTTGGGCTACCCGATGGGGGGCACGGGAGCAGTAGGGAAGCATTCGGGCTTTTATCTGCAAGCATTCAAGACTCTCTATCCGAGAATGACCAACCAGGAAATCTCCGCTCACCTGGATCAGTTAACGGCATCGGGCCTGAATTTACGGCTCCTGCTGGATGAAAAAAACCAGGAGCTGCAGACATTGCAGGAAACTCTGGTGGAGTGGGTCAGTTGGGAAGAAAACGTCCCGGGGCAAGGGCGCATGGCGGGGCGCCGTCGAATAGCCGACACCCTGGAGGCTGCCTGGAGACGCCAAGGCGCGCGTATGTTCAACGTGCGCGGCGAGCTGATAGGGTATCGCGTGGACTTGCAGGGTGCCGACCTTCGTCAGCTCCCGGTCTTTCCAGGCGAGATCGACTTTAGCCACGTGCTGCAACTTTCACTGCGTAATACCGGTTTGACCGATGTTCCCACCGGCTTCCTCGAAGCATTCAGTAAATTGAAGATACTCGATTTGGGTGCAAATCAATTGACCGAATTGCCGCGTATGGTGGGTGACATGGGTGCGCTGGAGGAACTGAATTGTGAATCCAATGCGATTGTCTTGAGTGCGCAGACTGCTCAGGCGATCAGTTCCTTGCGCCGGTTGGAGCATCTCAAGCTCAACGGTAATCCTATTGGGCTCGTACCTGATGTGCACTTGATGCGAGGGCTGCGAATACTTGAACTGCGTAATACGGGGATCAGCAGCTTGCCAGTGGGGTTGCTGCAGCTCTCACGCCTGGAGTTGGTCGATCTGCGCGAAAATCAACTTCGCGAACTGGAGGCAGATGTATATAAGTCGACTGGTCGGCAAGTACGTAGTCTTCTGCTGCAAGACAATCCGTTTACCCCTGAAACCCTGGCGCAAATAGGAAGCTACCAAGAACGTACCGGGGTCAACCTGGGAAGGCTGGCCGACTCAATGATGGATGAAACCAGGCCTGAACTTTTCTGGGGATCCAATCCCGATCCAATCGAGACACAGCTACGTGAAAAACAGTGGTTTGCGCTGCGTCGAGAGCCAGACTCCCTGGAGTTTTTCAGGTTGCTGAACGCCCTGGTTGCAACATCCGACTATGAAAAAGCCCATGAAGACTTGGTGAGCAGGGTCTGGGGAGTCATCGATGCGGCTTGTTCGAGCAGTGCGTTGCGTGAAGAGGTGTTCAAGGTGGCCGGGGATGGGCGCACCTGTGGTGACAATATTGCGAATATTTTCAGCATCGTCGAAGTCGAGGTCGAAAGCTTCAAGGCGCGTGCACTGGGCAACACTGCACACGCCAAGGGGCGTTTGCTGGAATTGGCAAAGGGGCTGTTCCGCTTGGAAAAACTGGCGGTGTTCGTCGAGTTGGAAGTAAAGGCGCTCGGGGGTGAGGCACTGCGCGAAGCGGTTGAATACAGCCTTGCCTATCGTACCCGCCTGGCCAGCAAATGGGGGTTACCGGGCCAGCCCAAGCACATGTTGTTCCCTGATCTGCCGCGTGTAACGGAGGACGATATAAAAAGGGCGGAGAAAGCGATCGTGGATGCCGAGCGCAATGGCGATGCTTTGGCGCAGTTCGTGGTCGAGCAGGGGTTCTGGAGCGATTGGCTGAGGAAACAGTACGCCGATGACTTCGAGCAGCTGCGTATAAATATGGAAAGCGAAGAGCAAGCGCTGGATGCGCGGAATTTTGATAGCAAAAGCCCGGAATATGAAGAGGAATACAAGAAAATTTCCCGCGCCTATCTGAAGCAGGAAACCGCATGGTTACTGCGCAAGACCAAAACACTTCTGGCTGAGCACCAGGCGGGGGGTAGCCTGGCCCGCAACGATTCAAGTACTTGAGACTCCTGCATTTTTTATTGCCTCAAGAGGTTGTAACTTCGCGCAGGACCGGTACAATGGCGCGGCTCGCCAACAGGCGGGCTGCGTTATGGTGACCCCATCGGTCCCCCCGCAACGATCAGCCGTGAACCCGGTCAGGCCTGGAAGGGAGCAGCCGCAGCGGTGACATTGTGTGCCGGGGTGTGGCTGATGGGGTCGCCACCTATCTTTAAGTCCTTGAATTCTCAAGGCTTTCTCAGTAAAAAATCTCGAAGTGTGACAGCATTCAGGTACACCTATGTGGTGCACTGTGCGTTGCATTCTAGTCGGCTCAATTTCTCCTTCCAAGCCGGCATTTCCTTGGTCCTCCCTCCTGCAGGGTAGTTAGGGGCTTCACTGGCGAGGAAGACCCGCTGGTTCCATTCCAGCAGGTCTTGGGTAGGCCACAATTATTAGTGGCAGTGATACGGCTGCGATCCGGCATGGCAGCACTGACCCTGAGGTGAGTCCTTGCGGCAGCCACCACCATGTTCAACAATTGTTGCATCACTCACAGTAGGCGCGAGAAATACCTCTTTAGCTAACCCGGCTTGACTCGCGATGGCCAATACTGCGAAGACCACAGCTACAGATAACTTTCTTGCAAGCATTTTGCCTCCTGACGGGACCTTGTGGCCTGCTAAGCGAGCCTGAGCAGGCTCCTGTTTTGTAGCATGGTGAGCACTACCCTCCTTGATGCACATCAAACGCTATTTATGGAGCGACATCCGGTAGTCGGATTGCTCAGGCTCTAGAGTCCCCAAAATCCAGCAGTGGGAATGAGCTCTGGCGAAAGTGACGGACTTGGTGAGTATGTGATGTGATGGGGGCGTGCGAGGGGATAGGCGCTAAGCTCAAGAGATCTTCCCGAAGGGACTCATCATGAAGACTCTGATCTCTGTGGTATGGCTGATGCTGTGGAGCACGATGTCTATTGCCGCCACGTTTGACGGCTATGAATGTACGGATGACTGCTCGGGTCATCAGGCGGGATACGACTGGGCTGAGGAGAATGACATTGATGATGAGGATTCGTGTGACACGCCATCCCAATCATTCAATGAAGGTTGTCAGTCTTACGTTGATGGCGGCAGCGGGGTTACTTTATCGGATGACGAAGATGACGAATGAGTGATGCGGCTGTTTCTGGCAGTGCTTCCATTCCACAAAGCCTGCCCGTGCAAGTGACACCTACGGCGCCAGAGGTGATCACCTGCATGTTCTGACCGGTGCTATTCCACTCGATCCTCATCGAGTTTGCTACACCCGTACTCAGTCTCCTTGCGAAAGGGCGGCAATGCCTTCGTCAATCGTCCGTTGTGTGCGGTCGAGGTGATCTAGGCAATCCCTGATGTGTCTTCCTACCTGCCCTGTCCCGCTTGGCCATTCAACATCCGTTGTTGAAGAGTGGCATACTCCACTGCCTGGCATCGAGAGGGTGGCTATGGCCAGGATCGACCCCGTGATGTGTCTTCTCCTGGCTGCGAGGTTGTATGCGCCCTGAACATTTTGATTTATCCAGCCCTGTGTTTTTGCCCATCACGGATGAAACGTGTGCGGACTTGTTAGGTGCTGATGGCGCAAAAGCGCTCGTCGCCTTGACGGATCCAGAGCTGGCGGCGGTTTTGGTCATCCAGAATTTGGCACAAACGACAGAAAAAGACCTGACCTGTGATGCGGCAGAGAGGGTTCTGGCCAAGCTCATTGCGTGGGCCGTTGATGCCCAGCATTCAGCAACCGTAGGGTTGTTGTCAGAGGCACAGCGGTTGTTCGACCCCCGGAAGCTTTACTTCGGTCTAAACGTCGTTAAAAGTTTGAACCTGCGTTTTCTCCAGGCCGATGAAGTGTCGGCGCGCGATTACCTGTTGCCCAGTGGTAAATGGGATGACGGGTACAAGGTCCGCCACCTTCGGGGCAACAATCCGTTCAGCAAACAGATGGTGACCCCCAGGCACCGCGAGCGTTGGTTGAGCACTGCACAAGACAAGCTGGTCAGAACCTTTCGCGCCAATCTGGACGAAGACCTGCATGTTCAAGGCTACGCCGGGATAGGAAAGAGTCACCTGCTAGGTGCCTTGATGGAGTACCTGCGACCGGAAAGGACGTTGTTGCTGGCACGCACGCCTGGAAAGTTGGAGGCCCTTCGCGAGCGCATGGGCGGGGCGCGCGACAGGAAAGCAGGCTTGACCTTCAAGGCCTTTGCGCAGGGCCTTTTGCACGGCCCAAGACCTCAACCTGCGAGTACGCCGGCCAGGGTCCCGAGCAAGCAGGCATTGTCGCAGGAGCTGAATATCCTCGGTTTTAGTGGTCATGATGCGCAGGCGACCCTGAACGTTTGCCTCAAGGTGCTCGAGCGCTATTGCCAATCCTGGGATTACAGCCTGTCGGCCAGGCATCTGCCTCATTTCAAGCAGCCCTTGTCCAACCTGGATGCCAGGGTGCTGCTTGAATACTCGAGCCGCCTGTGGGCCTACCTTGAGGCAAACCCGGTTTGGGGTAGCCAGGTCGGGTTCGAGGTGTTGTTGATGATAAAACGGGCAAGCCTGGCGGGCTGTGAGGTGCCGCCCCGTTACACACACGTGCTGATTGACGAAAGCCAGGACGTTCCCGCGTCCCTGCTGCAGATCATCGAGCGGGGTCGTCAGGTACTGATCACCCTGGGGGATGAGTATCAACAGGCCAGAGGCGCGATGGTCAAACGAAAGCGGGAGATCCGGCAAAGCGACGTCGGATACTCCGTTCGCTCGGGCCGCAATGTCGAGCGCCTGGTCAATCCGTTGATCTGTCTGCATTCGCACAAGAGCAAGATTCCTTTCGAAGGCGCTCGCGATGCGGACGTCGGTATCGAGCTGTATCCTCAAGGTTTCGTGCCGCCCGAGGGCTGCGTGGTGCTGACCGCATCCCGCTGGGACACGATGAAGTGGGTCATCCAGCTGCATAACGCCAGCTGCGCGTGGAGGTTCCCGAACAAAGTGGCGCAGCTGGATCTCCAGCATTTCATGAGTACTGCCATCGCACTGTTCAAACCTGACTTCTACAGTGCCGAGCACAGCGCGGATGGGCCGCATCCGTATTTCAGCGAGATGCCCGATTGGCAACAGGTGCGTGACGCCAACCAGTTCGATGAGTCGTTTCTCTGGGTGGAGGCTGAGCTGGAAAAAGGCTTCAGCGTTGCCGACTTGACCCGGTTGAACAGGATGATCGGCCACCCCGACAAGAGTTGCATGTTGATGATGGCTGAAGCAGCAGGTGGGATGGAGTTTGACCGCGTCCTGCTGACACCCGAGCTACTCACCAACGTGAAGTTCAGAGATGCCTATGAGTTCGATCAACGAATCTGCGCCGTGTACATCGCGATTTCTCGGGCCAAACAGCAGCTCTACGTTCCTTACGATGTGGTCGACTGGATCGAGTACCACAACTACCAGAAATTCCGCGAGTCGCACGGTTACTGATTTCACCCTTGCCGCGCTTGGCGACGATCAGCCATAGATATCTAACGCAGTCCCTCTTTGCCCCCTCGATAAGGTTTGAGCTCCTGAACCCAGAAAACACTGATCTGGGCAGGGCCTTCCATTATCAAGGAGAACGGCTGGGGATGATCGCGCGATACCCTATTTTTGCGCCGAGGCGATAAAAGAAAAGTTCCATGAGGAAACCAGGCTTGCGCTGTACAGCAAGGCGATCAGCCAGGAGCAATTCGATTGGTTGGAAACGCTTTACCTTGAGTCGCATCAACGCGACAGTGCACAAGCAGGCTAGTTGCGCACCGATATACTCATGCTGGTCAACTCTGGCGGTAGTGAAGTCGAACTGGTCGGCACATTATTGATCAGCAGCAATGATGAAAACGACAGGAGTGTGTTTTTTTTCATGCCCACCCTGGGCCTGAAAGCCTATAACAGTCGCCACCATCTTAATCAGGTGTTGGCCGGCATGATGGCCGATACCGTGCAACGCAGTTGGTGCGGAAATTGAACATCGCCCGGAGTTTCGAAAACAGGCCTTGAACAATCGCTTACGCCGCTCAAGCTCCTCTCCCGCTGCCTGCACCTTGGCCGTGAGCCAGTGGCTAACAGTTGCAATGGCCGAATGACGACTGTCGGCTTTCGTGCATCTCCAGGACTCGAGTAAAAGTGTTTTTCTCTCGGACCTTTTTTTGACCTGCCATTCGAGTCTGAGCTTGATCTGGTCCCGGGTGCCGATCCCACCAAGGTGATCGACCCTTGTCGAGCCAGTATTCTTATCCATGAATTCTCTCATCAGGAACTCCACGCCAGCGATATTGCGTATATCAATGCGGCCTATCCATTTGCCGATCAATTAGCCGAGATATGGCCGGTGTAGCTGAACAAGAGACAGGGCTGTCTCATCGAACGCCGCGAGAGAAATTATTCAAGGTTTACGATGAAGGCACTCACGACTGGGTGGACTTACCCGACGATATCGCTTCGGGCAAGGCGAAGGTACTAAGTCTCACCAATACCTCAACATTGTCGCAGGCACGAGTAGCATTCCTGTCCGATGAAATCAAACGAATAGGTGTCATGCTGCAAAACGCCGATCGCTGGCCATGTTGATCAGCCTGCTCGGGCGCCATCCCTACAGCATGACCACCAATGCATGAAAGGCTGTTCTTCGGTTCAACGCTGGTAACGCGCAATGATCCTATCGATCTCACCCGACTGTTTCATGCGTTGTAATGTTTGCAGGATGGGTTGTACGGGAACCGAGGGGGCATTGCGCACATAGCAGCCCAGAGTCTGCTCTTCGAGTACGGCAAGGCTGTGCAGTTGTTGGTCAGCCGGCAATTGGTGGTTGAACCAGTCCAGCGACAACTGATTGCTGACGGCGTACTCGAAGCGTCCAGCCTGGAGCTTCTGTAATACCTGCAATTGAT
>RCUR01000322.1_pt1 | contig 17122 bp, 13 predicted proteins | sample 2166151 | NCBI WGS metagenome assembly RCUR01 (sample SAMN09932785, study PRJNA488358) | compost metagenome | isolation source: compost soil in an enriched community | place: Germany: Experimental Botanical Garden
TGATCAGCATCTCGCCGAAGTCCATGCCCAGCGATTCGCCGCGCTCGCCGAGAATCCCAACCACCCGGAAACGCCGGTCGCCGGCGCGCAGCCACTCGCCTAGGGCAGGCCCGCTGCCGAACAACTCGCGCCTGAGGCCGAGGCCGATCACGCAGACCGCCTCGGCCTGATCCAGGGCCAGCGCCGGCAGGATCTGCCCCTGGGCCACGTCGAGCTGGCGGATGGCGAAGAATTCGTGACTGGTGCCCAGGGTGAAGGCCTCGCGCACCCGGTTGCCGACGCTGACCTCGACCTGCCCGGCCTGCAGCGGCGCGACCCGCCGCACGCTGGGCAGGCGGCCGATGGCCTCGGCGTCGCCGAGGGTCAGGTCGCGGGTCGCCAGCCCGGTGATCGGCGGCATGCCGCCGCTGGTTTCCTTGCGCCCCGGCAGCACGATCAGGGTGTTGCGCCCGAGCAGGGAGAATTCGCCGATGACGAACTGCCGCGCGCCCTCGGCCAAACCGGTGAGCAGGTTCACCGCGACCACGCCGATGGCCATGGCGAGCAGCAGCATCAGGCTGCGCGAGCGGTGCCCGCGCAGCGCGCCGAGCATCAGCCCGAGGCCGTCAGCCGCGCGCATCGTCCGGGCCCTGCAGGATGTCGTCGATGATCTGGCCGTCGCGCATGCTCAGGCGCCGCCGTGCCCGCCCGCCGATGGCGGGATCGTGGGTCACCACCAGCAGGGTCAGGCCCTCGCCGTTGAGTTCTTCGAGCAGCCTGATCACTTCGGCGCCGGAATGGCTGTCGAGGTTGCCGGTGGGCTCGTCCGCCAGCAGCAGCGCCGGCTGCATGACCATGGCGCGGGCGATCGCCACCCGCTGGCGCTGGCCGCCGGACAGCTCGGCCGGACGGTGCCGGACCCGGTCGCCGAGGTCCAGCCGCTCGACCAGACGCGCGCTGCGCCGGTGGCGCTCGGCCGGCTCGAGTCCGGCCAGGAGCATCGGCAGTTCGATGTTCTCCAGGGCAGTCAGGCGCGGGATCAAATGATAGGACTGGAAGACGAAGCCGATGTGGCGGCTGCGCAGTTCGGCCCGGCGGTTCTCGTCGAGCGCCGCGGTGGCCTCGCCGTTCAGCCAGTACTCGCCGCTGTCCGGCGCATCGAGCAGGCCGAGGATATTCAGCAGGGTCGACTTGCCCGAGCCGGACGGCCCCATCACCGCCAGGTACTCGCCGGGGCTGACCTGCAGATCGACCCGATCCAAACCCTTGACCTGCTGATCGCCGAGGATGAAACAACGGCTGACCCCGCTCAGGCGGATCATGGCGCGGCCTCATCCTCGGCAATCACCGCCACCCCATCGGCCAGGCCGTCCTGCTCCAGACTGGCGAGAATCCGCTCGCCTTCGCTCAGCCCATCGAGCACCTCGGTCCAGCGCCAGTTGCTCAGCCCGGTGCGCAAACGCACCTCGCGCAGCACCCCGTCCGCGGCGTCATAACGCAGCACCCGGCGTCCTTCCAGCAGGCTTTCGGTCGGAATGCGCAGGGCCTGCGGGCGCTGCTCGATAATGACTTCCACGTCGGCGCTGTAGCCGGTCAGCAGCGCCAGATCGCTCGGCACCGGGTCGAAGCGCGCCTCCACATCGACGGTGCGCGCCTGGCGTTCGAGGTCGCGGACGAAGGGCGCGATGCGGCTGACCTTGCCGGCGAACTGCTGGCCGCGAAAGGCGTCCAGGCCGATGCGTACCGGCATGCCCGGCTTGACCCGCGCCGCATCCACCTCGTCGATCGGCGCCTCGACATACAGGCAGCTGTCATCGATCAGATCCACCGCCGGCGGCGTCGGAATGCCCGGCGGCGAAGGCGTGACGAACTCGCCGACCTCGCCGTTGATCTCGGCGATGATGCCGGCGAAGGGCGCGCGCAGGGTGGCCTGATCGAGCAGCGCGCGCTGCAGGGCCAGGTTCGCCTCGGTCTCGCGGATCGTCATGGCGGCGGCGCTGCAGGCCAACGCCGACAGCCGTGCGCGGGTGGCGCTCTGATCGACCCGGTCCGCGGCCACCAACTGACGCTCCTGCAGGCGTGCCAGACGCTCATGGTCGCGGCGCTCCAGATCGGCCTGCAGGCAACGCTGCTCACGTTGATTGCCCAAGCCCTGCAGGCGCGCCTCGACCTCGCGCACGCGGGCCTGCAATTCGTCCTGGCGCAGGCGCATCAACACCTGACCGGCCGCCACCCGCTGGCCCTCCTCGACCAGGCGCTCGCTGACCTGGGCGCCCAGGTTGAACGACAGCTGGGTGCGCCGGCAGGCCTTGAGCGTACCGGCGCGGGTATTGGCCACCAGGGCCTCGACCGGACCGCGCTCCACCACGACCAGACGCACCGGCAGCGGCTGCGGTCGGCTCCACCACCAGAACACCGCCGCCAGGCCCAGCAACAGCGGCACAGCCAGCAACATCTTGCGCATCGCAGCCTCCCTTCACTCGGGTTCAGCCTAGGCCAGAGGGAGGCGGGCAACAATGCGCCAAGTCAGGGAATCAGTGGTCTGGCCTTTGCCGGCACAGCGGTTCACACTTTCCCCAAGAAGAGCAAACGAGGAGCGCAAGCATGAACGGAACCGGACAACGTCCACAGGCGGAGCGGGTGGAAATCAACCAGCTGACCTGCTGGCGCGTGCGCAGCGCCAACGCCGAACTGCTGGTCGCGCAACAGGGCGCGCAGATTCTCAGCTACCAACGCGATGGCGAACAGCCGCTGATCTGGCTCAGCGAGCAAGCCGAATTCAAGCAAGGCCAGGGCGTGCGCGGTGGAGTGCCGGTGTGCTGGCCCTGGTTCGGCGACCTGCGGCGCAACCCGGAGCAGGTGCAGGCCATGCATCAGCCCGGGCAGATGATAGTGCCGGCCCACGGCCTGGTACGGTCGCTGGACTGGCAACTGCTCGGCATCGACAGCCAGGACCACGGCGTGGTCCTCGAATTCGCCTTCAACAGTGTCGAACAGCCGCTGGCGGAATGGCCGCACGCCGCCGAACTGAAGCTGCGCATCCGCCTCGACGAGCAGCTGCACCTCGAACTCGAGACGCGCAACCTTGGCGACACGCCCCTGGCCTTCAGCCAGGCCCTGCACAGCTACTTCGCCGTCAGCGATATCCGCCAGGTGCGGGTCGAGGGACTGAGAGACTGCCGCTACATCGACACCCTGGACAACTGGCTGGAACGGCAACAGAGCGACACCCTGAGCTTCCACGGCGAAACCGACCGCATCTACCTGGAGACCCCGGCGCAACTGAGCATCGTCGACCCCGCCTGGCAGCGGCGCATCCGGCTGCGCAGCAGCGGCTCAGGCTCGGCCGTGCTGTGGAATCCCTGGATCGACAAGGCCCGGCGCCTCTCGCAATTCGCCGAAGACGCCTGGCAAGGCATGCTCTGCATCGAACACGCCAACGTCCTCGACGATCACGTCCTGCTCGCCCCCGGCGCCCAGCACCGGCTCAGCGTCAGCCTGTGGAGCGAAGCGTTGCCGGCCTGAGACGACAAACCGCTGACGGCTTGATTGCCGTCGGCGGCGTTTCGCGTGGCAGAAATAGAAAATCAAAGCCCACGCCTAATTCACATAAAAGAGTACAGAAATTTGAACTTTTGTGACGCGCCACTACTTTGCCAGTAAGTTATTTCCTACACGAAACGATCATGATCTCGCACGCACATAGAACACTTTAAAACTTGCGTGCTGGCTCGCAAAAACAAAAGGAACTATTGACCCGACAATTACTCAGCCAATCTTCCCCACTGCCAATCACCTCACACTTTCGATAGTTGCCCTTTGCCACCCATGCGACTAGGATGCCCAGCCCATAAGGACTGTGCGCAACTTGTTGCACATCGAAGTGCGCAAGAAGTTGCGCAACCCGGACAACTCAGGGACCGCGGCCATATATAAGCCATTACATCCCGAGTTACCTGGATCATTAGTCGAGTCATGGAATGACCTATTCGAACAAGCTCACCGCTCATTATCTGGAGCTGGCCAAACTCCCCATTAACGAAGGGGACTTCGCCGGCACAGACGTGCGTTATTCCAGCGAATACGAAGTACTGGAAAACGAGCTGGGTAAAGCCACCGCCCTGCATGAAACCGGCGGTATCGACTGGCAGAAAGTCCGCGAATACAGCGAGACCCTGCTCAGCGCCCATTCCAAGGATCTGCGCGTCGCCTCCTGGCTGATCTGGGGGCTCTATCAGCGCGAATCTTTCGCCGGCCTGCAAGCCGGCCTCAGTCTGCTGCACTACCTGTGCATCAACCACTGGAACGAGCTGCACCCGCGCAAGGCGCGTACCCGCGCCGCCGCCATCAGTTGGCTGATCCCACGCCTGGAACAGGCGCTGGCCGAACATGTGCCAATTGGCGAGCAACTGGCGCTGTTCCGCAGCCTGGCCGAGCAATTGCGCACCCTCGAAGGCTGCCTGTCCGAACACCTGGGCGCAGAAGCGCCGCTGCTGCTGCCACTGTGTCGACGCCTCGACGAGCTGGTCAAGCGCGCCAGCCAGGGCCAGCCGGAGCCGGGCAGCGTCGGTGCCGCATTGGCCCAGGTCAAACAGGCCGCCAGCCAGATGCTCACCCCTGGCGCCCCCATCGAAAACGAGAAAGAAGCGCACAAGAGCCTGCGCGGCCTGCAAGACCAGGCGCGGCCGCTGTGCGCCTACTGGCTCAAACAGAAGGCCAGCGATCTGCGCGCCCTGCGCCTGGCCCGCACCCTGCTGTGGTTGCCTATTGATGGCCTGCCGGAGCGCAACGCCGAACAGACCACCGCCCTGCGCGGCCTGCCGGCGGACAAACTGACCAGCTATCAGGAGCGCTACCAGAACGGCCAATACGCCGACCTGCTGGTCGACCTGGAAGCCAGCATCGCCCGCGCGCCCTTCTGGCTCGACGGCCAGCATCTGGTCTGGCAATGCCTGCAAGGCCTGGACGCCGAACAGGCGATGCGCGAAGTGGAAATCCAGCTGGCGCTGTTCATGCAGCGCATGAGCGGCCTGGAAGAACTGCGCTTTCACGATGGCAACGCCTTTGCCGACGCCCAGACCCGCGCCTGGCTCAGCTCCCATGTCATGCCGCACCTGCAGGCCCCGAGTACCGCCAGCGCCCCGCCGGCCAGCGAGGGCGGCAGCCAGCCGGCCTGGGAAGTCGCCCTGCAGGAAGTGCTGCCGAAGCTGCGCAAGGACGGCCTCAAATCCGCCGTGCAACAACTCAAACTCGGCCTGGCCAAAGCGCGCGGCGGCCGCGAACGTTTTTTCTGGCAACTGACCCTGGCGCGCCTGTGTTACAGCGCCAAGAAGTACGAGCTGGCCAAGACCCAACTCGAATCGCTCGACCAGACGCTAAGGGCCACCGGCCTCGGCGACTGGGAACCCGATCTCGCCCTGGACGTGCTGCGCATGCTGCACAGCTGCTGCGAGCTGCTGCCGCAGAACCACGCGGTGCGTGAAAGCAAGGAAGAGATCTACCGCAGGTTGTGCCACCTCGACCTCGAGGTGGTACTGGATTGAGGCCACAAGGCCCGCAAACGGAAAGGAGAACATCCATGGCCAAAGAAGGCTCGGTAGCCCCCAAGGAACGCATCAACGTCACTTTCAAACCCGCCACCGGCGGCCCTCAGGAAGAGATAGAACTGCCATTGAAACTGATGGTACTCGGCGATTTCACCCAGCGTACCGACGAGCGCACGATCGAAGAACGCAAGCCGATCGCCATCGACAAGAACAGCTTCGACGAAGTACTGGCCAAGCAGGAACTCAACCTGACCTTCGGCGTGCCGAACCGTCTGCAGGACGAGCCGAGCAACGACGAATTGGCCGTACAGCTGAACATCAACTCGATGAAGGACTTCAACCCGGCCAACCTTATCGAGCAAGTGCCGGAACTGCAGAAGCTGATGGAGCTGCGCGACGCCCTGGTCGCCCTGAAAGGCCCACTGGGCAATGCTCCGGCCTTTCGCAAGGCGATCGAAAGCGTACTCGCCGACGACGACTCGCGTGAGCGCGTACTCGGCGAACTCGGCCTGGCTGCCCAAGGCAAGCTGGACGCCTGATCCCAACTGACAAGGAAGCTGATCAATGAACACTAGTGCAGCAGTAGAAGGCAGTCGCAGCGCCGCCGAGCTTGGCATTCTCGAACGCATCATCGCCGAAACAAAACTGACCCCGGACGACGAAGCCTACGACATCGCCAAGCGTGGCGTGTCAGCCTTCATCGAAGAGTTGCTGAAGCCGCAGAACGAAAACGAGCCAGTGAAAAAGGCCATGGTCGACCGCATGATCGCCCAGATCGACGCCAAGCTCAGCCAGCAGATGGACGAAATCCTCCACAACGCCGAATTTCAGGCCCTGGAGTCTTCCTGGCGCGGCCTGCAGCTGCTGGTGGATCGCACCAACTTCTGCGAAAACATCAAGCTGGAGATCATCAACGCCTCCAAACAGGATCTGCTCGACGACTTCGAAGACAGCCCGGAGATCACCCAGTCCGGCCTGTACAAGCACATCTACACCGCCGAGTACGGCCAGTTCGGCGGCCAGCCGGTCGGCGCCCTGATCGCCAACTACTCCTTCGACCCGAGCGCCCCGGACATCAAGACCCTGCAGTACGTCGCCAGCGTCGCCAGCATGTCCCACGCGCCCTTCATCGCCGCCGCCGGGCCGAAATTCTTCGGCCTGGAAAGCTTCACCGGCCTGCCGGACCTGAAGGATCTGAAAGATCACTTCGAAGGCCCGCAGTTCGCCAAATGGCAGAGCTTCCGCGAGCAGGAAGACGCCCGTTACGTCGGCCTGACCGTACCGCGCTTCCTGCTGCGCAACCCCTACGACCCGGAAAACAACCCGGTCAAGAGCTTCGCCTACAAGGAAAATGTCGCCGGCAGCCACGAACACTACCTGTGGGGCAACACCGCCTACACCTTCGCCTCCAAGTTGACCGACAGCTTCGCCAAGTTCCGCTGGTGCCCGAACATCATCGGCCCGCAGAGCGGCGGCGCGGTGGATGACCTGCCGCTGCACCACTTCGAAAGCATGGGCGAAATCGAAACCAAGATCCCGACCGAAGTGCTGGTCTCCGACCGTCGCGAATACGAACTGGCCGAAGAGGGCTTTATCGCCCTGACCATGCGCAAGGGCAGCGACAACGCCGCGTTCTTCTCCGCCAACTCGGCGCAGAAGCCGAAGTTCTTCGGCACCGGCGCGGAAGGCAAGACCGCCGAGCTGAACTACAAGCTCGGCACCCAGCTGCCCTACCTGTTCATCGTCAACCGCCTGGCCCATTACCTGAAAGTGCTGCAGCGCGAGCAGATCGGCGCCTGGAAGGAACGCACCGACCTCGAACTGGAACTCAACAAGTGGATCCGCCAGTTCGTCGCCGACCAGGAAAACCCCAGCGCCGAAGTGCGTGGCCGTCGCCCGCTGCGCGCCGCCCAGGTGATCGTCAGCGATGTCGACGGCGAGCCGGGCTGGTACCGCGTCAGCCTCAACGTGCGCCCGCACTTCAAGTACATGGGTGCCGACTTCACCCTGTCGCTGGTCGGCAAGCTGGACAAGGAGTAAGCATCCTTATGGCCGGGTACGGAAGCCTGTTCGAACGCCTGAGTGGCGAGGCCAGCCAACGCGCCGGCTGGAGCCGCGAGGTGGCCGCCATGGCGTCGGTGGCTACCCACCTGGCGAAAATGCTCAGCACCCGGGCGGGCAGCGTGCAAACGCTGCCCGACTACGGGTTACCCGATCTCAACGATATGCGTCTGTCGCTGCACGATTCGCTGCAACAGGCGCGTATCGCCATCGAACGCTTTATCGAAGCGTACGAACCACGTTTACGCGAGGTGCGGGTGATTGCCCTGCCCCGCCACCACGATCCGCTCAACCTGTGCTTCGCCATCGAAGGCCTGCTGGAAATCGAAGGCTGCAAACGCCAGGTGAGCTTCTCCGCGAGCCTGGACGGCAGCGGACAGGTCAAGGTCAATTAAGGAGAGCCCCATGTCCGGTAAACCCGCCGCCCGCCTCGGCGATCCCACCGCCTGCCCGATCCCCGGCCACGGCAGCAACCCGATCAGCGCCGGCTCGCCCGACGTGCTGTTCGACAACCTGCCGGCCGCCCGCCAAGGCGACCCGACCGCCTGCGGCAGCACACTGGCCAGCGCGGTGATCCCCAATGTGCTGATCAACGGCATGCCGGCGACCACCATTGGCACCGTGGGCAGCCATGGCAATGTGGTGGTGGGCGGCTCGGGGACGGTGATTATTGGGACGAGTGTGGTGATGGCTGAGTTCACCGAGCCGAGCCCCGTCTCCCTGACTGCCGGATTCGACCGCTTGTTCTCCCTTGAGACGGAGGACGGTCAGCCCTTGAAGAACCTTGCTTACCGCATCGTATCCAAGAGCGGCATCGTCAAGCAGGGCGCCACGACCGGGGCCGGCATGACCGGCAACATCTCCACCGGTGGGCAGAAAGAAACCCTCACGCTGTACATCTCCGGAGAAGACTGATGGAAACCCTCATCACAATCGACGGAGTCCCCCATGCCTTCGAAACCAAGGATGGCAGAACCGAGCTCAAGGTGCAGTCCGAGAGCACGCCGAGCGAGGACAAGAAGCCGCCGAACGTCAAGGTCCCCAACGTCTGGCTGATCACGCGCAAGAACGGTTTCCCCCTGTTCGCCGTTCGGCCGAAGCAGGGCGAAAAGCCGTTCCGCATCATCACGGCCGACAAGCTTTACTCGGAAAAAATCCAATGGTTCGAACCGCTGGCTGACAACTATCGGGAGCAGATCTGGCTGCATCCGGATTCGTCCAAGCCGGGCTCCGAAGCCTATTCAGCCTACAAGCATTTCAGTTGGAAACAGATTATCGATTTCGCCATCGTTGATCGGTGGTCTATTAGCTTCACGAAAGGTCTTCCCGGTGACTGGAAAGCCAATTCGGAAGGAGGCGCCGGCTTCCTGATGGTCGTGGTCGAAAACGCCCTCTACTGGACCGATGGAGTCGGACAGATTCCGTTCGCCGTTGATACGTTCAGGATTTACTTCGAAGAGCTGCGGAGCAAACCCGCCGCAATCAGCAAAACAGTGCGGACCGGCATGGAATACGGGGATGGCAATCCGTTCGCGCCAGAGAACGATGCAACCAGTGAGTACGACAACTACATGGTGCTCCGCGGCGCGCTCTGGGCTTCCGAGAATTTCCAGCTAGTCATCAAGAAGGAATTGCTACAGACCCCGAACACTGCCCGGATGGTCGAGAAGGCAAGTACCGTCTACCAACCGGGGTCTATGCCTTACCTGCAACAACCCATCTCTGCGAGTTCCCTTGCGCAATATGGAGAGTGGAAGAAATGAGCCGGCAACGAATCATGGCCTTCACCTGCCACGGAGCAGCGTGCCTGCTATTTCCTGTGGTTACAACTCTCGGCTTTCAGCTTTACACCGTCTTATTTGGCGCGCCGTTCGCACGAGGCGTTGCGATCGGCCTGGCCGCCCAGCTCATCTTCATCGTCTTCGCCTTGACCAACGGCCTGATTGCTTTGGTATCCGGAATGAAAGCGAAAGTTGCTCTCGCCGTCGTGTTGGTGGTTGCAGTTCTTGTTTATCTGCTTCCGGAGCATCCTTTGCGGGCGCTGTTTTTTGCCGGACTGTCTGGCGGACTGTCGTTCTCGGCCATCTACGCATCAAGACGGCTGGCACACACGGGAAAGAGCGCATGACTCCCTTTCTACCGAACAACCTCCCAATGCGAAGAGCAGTATGGGGCATCGGCTTAACCTCAGCCTTGGCAATTATGTTTTGGGGACAGATAAATGCCTTGGACAATCGCCAAGCCAGCCTTGTAGGGCGGGTACAATCCACCGAGTTTGTTGAAAACTGGCGGGTTACACCCGCCCTACAGGACTACAAGAACCTGACAACGGGGGCGACCCGTGAAGATTTTCTGAAGATATTTCAGCTATATCGCTGGAACTTTATGGGGTTCAATCAAGCATGAATCTTCCAGGCTATTTAGCTGTCGTTGCGGACAGTGACTTGTTTGGCCTGCTGGCCATTTATTGTTTTGTCGTCGCCATAGTTGGGCTATTCGAAAAACCCCGAAACACTCGGGCATATCGCGTGATGGTATTTTGCGGACTATCGATAGTTCCAGTTTTTCATGCCGTTGGGACCTACTTTCTCAATCAGGCTCCAGCCTGATGCATATCCATGCAGGGGAATATTCGGGGACAGACCACGATTCTTCGGGACTATGGCTACGCAAATCGTGCGTCTGTCCCCTTATTACTTAAAAAACCAAAGAAAAAAATAGTTAACCCGTCATTACAACTCCTCTACACGAACCAGGGATGGCCGGCTTAGATGTCCTTCAACCACTACTACCAGAGCGAACTCACCGCCCTGCGCCAACTGGGCAAGCGCTTTGCCGAGCGCAGCCCGGCGTTGGCGCCGTTTCTCGGGCAGAGCGGGCGCGACCCGGATGTCGAGCGGCTGCTGGAGGGTTTCGCCTTTCTCACCGGGCGCCTGCGGCAGAAACTCGACGACGAGCTGCCGGAGCTGACCCATTCGCTGATGCACCTGTTGTGGCCGAACTATATGCGCCCGCTGCCGGCGTTCAGCATGCTGCAGTTCGATCCGCTCAAGCGCCCCGGGCCGGCGCTGCCGGTGCCGCGCCATACGCCGGTGGAATCCAAGCCGATCCAGGGCGTGACCTGCCGCTTCCGCACCTGCTATGCCACCGAGGTGCTGCCGTTGGCACTCAACGGCCTGGATTACTCGGTCAAGGGCGACGGTGCGCTGCTCAGCCTGCGTCTGGCGATGAGCGCCGACGGTCACTTGGGCGATCTCGACCTCAAGCAGCTGCGCCTGCACCTGGCCGGTGAGCGTTATATCAGCCAGTTACTCTACCTCAGCCTGCTGAATCACCTGGGCGGCATCCAGTTGGTGCTGCTGGATGGCGCCGGCAAGTCGCTGGTGGATGCCTTCGAGCAGCCGGTCGCGGCCTTGAAGTTACCCGCAAGCAGCGTGCAGCCGGTGGGTTTTGCCGAAGACGAAGCCTTGATTCCCTATCCGCTGAACACCTTCCGCGGCTACCGCTACCTGCAGGAATACTTCGCCTTCCAGGACAAGTTCCTGTTCGTCGACCTTATGGGCCTGGACGCGCTCAAGCGTCTGCCGGCGGATCTGCTCAAGCAGGCGCGCGGCATCGAGCTGCGTTTCGATATCCACAAGGGCGGGGTGCAGCGCATTCGCCCGACTCTGGACAACGTACGCCTGTACTGCACGCCAGTGGTCAACCTGTTCGCCCACGACGCCATCCCGATCCGCCTGGACGGCAAGCAGGATCAGTATTTGCTGCTGCCGTCCGAGTTCGATTCGCAGCACTGCGGGGTGTTCTCGGTGGATCGGGTCACCGGCTGGAAGCCCGGTGGCAAGGGTTATGAAGAGTACGTGCCGTTCGAATCCTTCGAGCACGACGCCAGCTTCGACGTGCCCCACGCCCGTCCGCATTACAGCGTGCGCCAGCAACCCTCGATGCTCGGCGACGGCCTGGAGACCTACCTGAGCTTCGGCCTGCGCAACCTCGATCAGCACGAGACGCTGTCGATCGAGTTGACCTGCACCAACCAGAACCTGCCGCGCCAACTGGGCCTGGGCGACATCTGCCTGCCCAGCGAGGACACCCCGGAGTTCCTTACCTTCCGCAATATCAGCGCGGTTACACCGAGCTACGCGCCGCCGCTGCACCGCGATTTTCTGTGGAAGCTGATCAGCAACATGTCGCTGAACTACCTGTCGCTGGCCAACGTCGAGGCGCTCAAGGTGATCCTCGAGACCTACGACCTGCCGCGCTACTACGACCAGCACGCGGAAAAGGTCAGCAAGCGTCTGCTCGACGGTCTGAAGAAGATCGGCCATGAGCACGTCGACCGCCTGCACCGCGGCCTGCCGGTGCGCGGGGTGCGCACCGAACTGACGATCAACCCCGAGGGCTATGTGGGCGAGGGCGACTTGTTCCTCTTCGCCTCGGTACTCAATGAATTTTTCGCCCTGTACGCCAGCTTGAACTCGTATCACGAGCTGCGCGTGCAGAGCACACAGGGAGAGGTGTACCAATGGACGCCGCGCATGGGGCAACAACCCCTGCTCTAAGCCGCTTGAGTCGGGGCATCCGCGAATACAGCCTGTTCCAGGGTGTGCAGCTGGTGCTGGAACGCTTGCAGGCCGCCCATCCCGAATTGGATGAAGAGGCGCTGTATCAGCGCCTGGAACTGCAGGCCAATCCGAGCCTGGGCTTTCCCGGCAGCGATATCGATCGCGTGCAGTTCTTCGAAGAGCACGGCGAGCTGCGCGCGAGCCTGCGCATCAACCTGGTCAGCCTGTTCGGTGCCGGCTCGCCGTTGCCGGCCTTCTATGGCGAGCAGGCCCTGGGTGACAGTGTCGACGGCAACCCGACCCGGGATTTCCTCGACCTGTTCAACAACCGTCTGCAGCGCCTGCTGCTGCCTATCCGGCAGAAGTACCGCTACCACGCACGCTTCCAGAGCGGTGCGCTGGACCCCCTCTCCGAGCAACTGTTCGCCCTGGTCGGCCTCGGCGGTGTGCAGATCCGCGCCGCCTCGGAGCTGAACTGGAAGCGCCTGCTGCCCTACCTCGGCCTGCTCAGTCTGCGCGCCCATTCGGCGGCGCTGATCGAGTCGGTGCTGCGTTACTACTTCAAGCACGCCGCGCTGCATATCGAGCAATGCCTGGAGCGCCAGGTAGAAATCCTCGGCGAGCAACGCAACCGCCTCGGCCTGGCCAACAGCCAACTGGGCGAGAGCCTGGTGCTCGGCGAGTTCGTGCGCGATCGCGGCGGCAAATTCCGCATCCATGTGCAGCAGCTCAACTGGGAGCGCTTCCACGAATTCCTGCCGACCGGCAACGGCTACCAGCCGCTGTGCGCGCTGGTGCGCTTCACCCTGCGCGACCCGCTGGATTACGACATCCGCCTGGAACTGCACCAAGACGAAATTCGCGAACTGCGCCTCGGCGCCGACAACCCCTGCCTGCTGGGCTGGACAACCTGGCTGGGGCGGGATAACGCCGACGGCGTGGTCACCCTCGGCAGCCAAACTCACTAGGGAAAGAGAGAGCAATGATCAACGTCGATCTGCAACAGCTGGTACAGGCCCTCGACGCCGCCACCAAGAACGATCTGGAACTCGCCGCCGAGCGCTGCGTGGTCCGTGGCGGCAGCAAGATACTGGTCGAAGACCTGCTGCTCGGCCTGCTCGAGCGCCCGGACGGCCTGCTCGGCCGCGCCCTGCAGGATGCCGACGTCGACGCCTTTGATCTGGCCAGCGCGCTGCAACCGCGCGGCGAGCACAACGAATCGCGCAACCCGGTGTTCTCCACCGAACTGGTGCAATGGCTACAGGACGCCCTGCTGGTGGCCAACCTGGAACTCGGCCAGAACCAGGTCGACCAGGCCGCGCTGATCCTCGCCCTGCTGCGCAACCCGATGCGTTATGCCGGCAGCCATTACCAGGCGCTGCTGGCCAAGCTCAACCCCGAGCGCCTGCGCGATTTCGCCATGGCCCAGCAGCCGCAGGAAACCGCCGGTAAAACCGCGGCGGGCGGCGAGTCGAACCTCAAGCGCTTTACCCACAACTTCACCCAGCAAGCCCGCGACGGCAAGCTCGACCCGGTGCTGTGCCGCGACGCGGCGATCCGCCAGATGATCGACATCCTCGCCCGCCGGCGCAAAAGCAACCCGATCGTGGTCGGCGAAGCCGGTGTCGGCAAGACCGCCATCGTCGAAGGTCTGGCCCTGCGCATCGCCGCGGGTGAAGTGCCGGACGCGCTCAAGGGCGTCGAACTGCTGTGCCTGGACCTCGGCCTGCTGCAAGCCGGTGCCAGCGTCAAAGGCGAATTCGAACGCCGACTGCAGGGCGTGATCGATGAAGTCAAAGGCTCACCCAAGCCGATCATCCTGTTTATCGACGAAGCCCACACCCTGATCGGCGCCGGCGGCCAGGCCGGTGGCAGCGACGCGGCCAACCTGCTCAAGCCGGCTCTGGCCCGTGGCGAACTGCGCACCATCGCCGCCACCACCTGGAGCGAATACAAGAAGTACTTCGAGAAAGACCCGGCCCTCGCCCGGCGCTTCCAGCCGGTGCAGTTGCTCGAACCCACGGTCTTTGAGGCGGTGACCATCCTCCGCGGCCTGGCCCCGGTGTACGAGAAGAGCCATGGCATCTACCTGCGCGACGATGCGGTGGTCGCCGCCGCCGAGCTGTCCGCACGCTATCTGGCCGGCCGGCAACTGCCCGATAAGGCCGTCGATGTGCTGGATACCGCCTGCGCCCGGGTGCGCATCAGCCTGGCCGCCGCACCGGAAGCGCTGGAGCGTTTGCGCGGCGAAATCGCCGAAGGCGAGCGTCAGGGCGAGGCCATGGGCCGCGATCTGGACGCCGGCCTGAATATCGATAGCGACGCCCTCGAACAACTGGAACAGCGCCTGAGCGAAGCGCGCGCCGAGCTGGAGCAGATCGAAACCCGCTGGGCCATTCAGCGCGACCTCGCCACCCGCCTGCTCGAGCTGCGCAAGCAGTGCGCCAGCGCGCGCGCAGCCACCACCGCAGAGAACCCGGAGCAAGCGGCCGATCTGCAACAGCTGGAGGCCGAACTGCGCGAAGTGCAGATCGAACTGGCCGCAGCCCGGGCCAACGAGCGCCTGGTCAGCTTCGAAGTCTGCCCGCGCCTGGTCGCCGAAGTGATCAGCCACTGGACCGGCGTACCGCTGAGCCAGTTGGCCCGCGAACACAACAGCAAGGTGCTGAGCTTCGCCAGCGACCTGCGCCAGCGCCTGCGTGGCCAGGAACAGGCCATCGAAGCCCTGGACCGCTCGATGCGCGCCACCGCCGCCGGCCTCAACCGCGCCGACGCGCCGGTCGGGGTGTTCCTGCTGGTCGGCCCCAGCGGCGTCGGCAAGACCGAAACCGCCCTGGCCCTGGCCGACCTGCTGTACGGCGGCGAGCGTTTCCTCACCACCATCAACATGTCCGAGTTCCAGGAAAAGCACAGCGTCTCGCGCCTGATCGGCGCGCCGCCCGGCTATGTCGGTTATGGCGAGGGCGGCATGCTCACCGAAGCCGTAAGGCAGAAACCCTACTCGGTGGTGTTGCTCGACGAGGTGGAAAAAGCCGACCCGGACGTGATGAACGTCTTCTATCAGATCTTCGACAAGGGCGTGGCCAACGACGGCGAAGGGCGCGAGATCAACTTCCGCAACTGCCTGATCCTGATGACCAGCAACCTCGCCAGCGAGCGCATCGCCAGCCTCTGCCAGGGCGGCCAGCGTCCAGCTGCAGAAGACCTGGAACAGGCGATTCGCCCGACTCTGTCGCAGCACTTCAAGCCGGCGCTGCTCGGCCGTATGCGCGTGGTGCCTTACTACCCGATCGACGGCGAAGTGCTCAATGAGCTGGTCGGCCTCAAGCTCGCGCGTTTCGCCGAGCGCCTGGCCCGCCGCCAGTTGCAGTTCAGCCATTGCCCGGCGCTGCTGGCAAACCTCGCCGAACGCTGCAGCCACAGCGACAGCGGCGCGCGGCTGATCGACCACCTGATCGACCAGCACCTGCAACCGCTGGTGGTCGACCGCCTGCTGGCCGCCATGGCCAACGGCGCAAGCCTGCAACGCGTGCACGCCACCCTCGACGGTGAAGGGGCGGTGGTCTGTGAGTTCGCTTAGGGTCCCGCCGATGTTCCATCAGGTGCCGCAGCCGCTGCGCTATGCCGAGGCGTTGCTCGAACGCTTCGCCGGCCTGGCGCAAGCGGCCAGTGGCGATGCTCTGCTCGGCGGCCTGGTCGAGGCCGCCGCGCAGCTTTCTGGCTGTACGTTGAGCCAGCTGTACCTACTCGACGAAACCCATACCCGCTTGACCCTGTGCGCCGAATGGCAGGACGGCCTGCTGCAACCGCGCGAAGCGGCCAGCCTGCCGAGCGAATACGACGGCGAGCAGCTGCTGCAGTATTGCCTGTGCCAGAACCAGGTACTCAGCCTCGACGAACTGGACGGCAGCCTGCATCAGATCGGCTTCCTACCGGACGCCAGTCAGTCCTGGCGCAGCCTGCTGTGCCTGCCGCTGCTCGACGAGCAGAAGCGGGTCAACGGCCTGCTGCTGATCGCCAGCCAGATCGGCCGCGACCTGCAGGGCTTCGCCGGTTCTCTGGGGCACCTCGGCGGCTTCGTCATCGCCCAGTTGCACCTGCTGCAACGCCTGCGCGCGCCCCGCATGGAAGCGCTCGCCAGCAGCACCACGGCCTGCGCCAGCGGCTACGGCCTGATCGGCGACAGCGCGCCCATGCGCGAGCTGTACCAGATGATCGGCAAGGTGCTGCACAACCCGGTCAGCGTGCTGCTGACCGGCGAAACCGGCACCGGCAAGGAACTGGTGGCCCGCGCCATCCATTATTGCGGCTTGCGCCGCAGCAAGGCCTTCGTCGTGCAGAACTGCGCTTCGCTGCCGGAAAATCTACTGGAAAGCGAGCTGTTCGGTTACCGCAAAGGCGCCTTCACCGGCGCCGACCGCGATCATCAGGGCCTGTTCGATGCGGCCGATAGCGGCACCCTGTTTCTCGACGAAATCGGCGACATGCCCCTGGCCCTGCAAGCCAAATTGTTGCGCGTGCTGCAGGAAGGCGAAGTACGCCCGCTGGGCTGCAACGAAACCCACAAGGTCGATGTGCGCATAGTCGCCGCCACCCATTGCGCGCTGCGCGAGCAAGTGGAAGCGGGGCGTTTCCGCGAAGACCTGTTCTATCGCCTGGCGCAATTCCCTATCGAACTGCCACCCTTGCGCGAGCGCGATCAGGACATTCTGACCCTGGCCCGGCATTTCGCCGACAAGGCCAGCGCCCTGCTCCAGCGCGACCCCTGCCGCTGGGCCGAGAGCACCCTGGAACACCTTAGCGGCTATGCCTTCCCCGGCAATGTGCGCGAACTCAAAGGAGTGGTCGAGCGTGCCATATTGCTCTGCGAAGGCGGCGAACTGCTGCCCGCGCATTTCAACCTGCGCCAGGACCATAACGCAGACGACACCGGCATGAACCTGCGCGAACGCATGGAGCGAGTCGAACGCA
>RCUR01000325.1_pt1 | contig 17088 bp, 17 predicted proteins | sample 2166151 | NCBI WGS metagenome assembly RCUR01 (sample SAMN09932785, study PRJNA488358) | compost metagenome | isolation source: compost soil in an enriched community | place: Germany: Experimental Botanical Garden
CGAGGGGCTGCTGCCTCATCGTCTCCTCCGGCGGCCCCCTGGCCCCGGCGGATGCAGCCAAGGCCCGCGAGCTGCTCGGCCAGTTGCCGGTGGAGATCTTCGGCAGCAGCGAGACCGGCGGCATCGCCTGGCGCCAGAGCCCGGCGCCTGACACCCCCTGGCGGCCCATGCCGGGCGTCAGGGTCGCGCTGTCGGATAAGGATGGCCTGCTGCTGCACTCCCCCTTCCTGCCCGATGGCGCACCGCTGCTCTGCGCCGATCGCATCCGGCTGACCGACAGAGGTTTTCATCTGCTGGGGCGGGGGGATCGGCTGGTGAAGATCGAGGAGAAACGCATCTCCCTCGATGAGGTCGAGAGCCGGCTCATGGTGCTGCCCTGGGTGGCGGCGGCGGCCGTGCTGCCGCTGACGGTAGGGAGCCGGCAGCTGCTCGGCGCCGTGCTGGTGTTGACGCCAGAGGGCCAGGCCCGGTGGCAGGCGCTGGGGCCGGGCCGCTTTCTCATCGCCCTGCGCGAGGGGCTCAGACCCTGGCTCGAGCCGGTGGCGCTGCCGCGTCGGGTGCGTATCCAGCCGGCCCTGCCCCTCAACAGCCAGGGCAAACGGCCCTGGGCCGAGTTGAAGGCGCTGTTTGACGAGGCGCCAGCTGATGTACAAAACACGGACTCGCCACAGGCTGATGTGCAACATAAGGACAAGATGGATCAACAGGGATCCGTCCCCATGCAGATAAGCGGGCTACCCACCCTGCTCGAGCAGCGCTGGCTGGACGGCACCCTGGTGCTGCGTCTGCGGCTGGAGCCGGACTTGCCCTGGTTTGTCGGCCACTTTCCCGGCGCCCCCCTGCTGCCCGGGGTGACTCAGGTGCACTGGGCCATGCACTATGGCCGCGCGCTGCTCGGCCTGACCGGCGCCTTCGGCGGCATGAGCCAGCTCAAGTTTCAGCGCCCCTTGCGCCCGGATCAGGAGTGCGAGCTGCACCTGAGCTGGCAGGCAGACAAGGAGCAACTGCTGTTCAGCTACCGGCTCGGGAATGAACATGCCAGCAGCGGTCGGGTGCGGCTATGTCCCTGAATCCCTGCCTCCTCATTCCCTGTTACAACCATGCGGCCCCCCTGGCCGGAGTGCTGGCCAGGCTGAAGCCCCTGGGGCTGCCCTGCCTGCTGATCGATGACGGCAGCGAGCCCGTCGCGGCGGCGGCCCTCGACGCCCTGGCAAAGGAGCATGGGGATTGGCTCAGCCTGCTGCGCCATCCCGAAAACCTCGGCAAGGGGGCCGCCGTGATGACCGGGCTCAGGGCCGCACTGGCACACGGCTTCAGCCATGGGGTGCAGATAGACGCGGACGGCCAGCACGAGCTGTCCGACGTGCCTCGCCTGCTGGCGGAGGCGGCGGCTCACCCGGCTGCCCTGGTGTCGGGTCGCCCCCTCTATGACGACTCTGTGCCCAAGGGGCGCCTCTATGGCCGCTATGTCACCCATGTCTGGGTCTGGATAGAGACCCTCTCCTTCGCCATCGAAGACAGCATGTGCGGCTTTCGGGTCTACCCCTTGGCGGCGAGCTGCGCCCTGTTTGACGAGGTGCGCCTCGGCCGGCGGATGGATTTCGACACAGAGGTGATGGTGCGCCTCCATTGGCGCGGGGTGCCGGTGCGCTTCGTGCCGACCCGGGTCATCTATCCCCAGGACGGCAGCTCCCACTTCCGGCTCTGGCGAGACAACCTGGCCATCTCCTGGATGCACACCCGGCTGGTGTGCCGCCTGCTCTGGGATCTGCTGTTGAAGGTACTGAGCTGGCCGGCCCGGCTCTGGCAACAGGGCAAGCGTTATTGGTCGGACTCCCCAGACAGGGAGGGCTCCCGCCCCCCTGGAATGGACGGTTCTCATACCGGTGTAAAAGGCTGGCTGGCCTGGGGCAAGCGCCACTGGTCACGCACCCCCGAGCGGGGCTCCTGGCTCGGCATGCAGATCATGCTGGCCAGCTATCGGCTGCTCGGCCGGGGCGGCTTCAAGGCGCTGCTCTACCCCGTCATCGGCTACTTCTGGCTGACCGGGCGCCGCCAGCGGGCGGCCTCGGAGCAGTATCTGGCCCGGCTCGAGGCGTTTGCGGCGGCCAACGACATTCCACTGCCCGCGGGACCGAGATCCAGCTTTCGCCACTTCCTGCGCTTTGGCGAGGCGGCGCTGGACAAGCTGGCGGGCTGGCGCGGCGACATCCCCCCCGAACAGGTCGAGCTGGTGGGGCGCGAACACTATGAGGCGGCGCTCGCCTCGGGCCGCGGCCTGCTGCTGCTCGGCTCCCACCTCGGGGATCTCGAGCTGTGCCGGGCGCTCGGCACCCGGGACGGCCAGGTGCGCATCAATGCCCTGGTGTTCACCCGTCACGCGGCGCGCTTCAATGCCCTGCTCAAGCAGATCAACCCGGGCGCCAGCCTCAATCTCATCCAGGTACAGGAGATGGGGGCCGACACCGCCATCCTGCTCAAGGAGAAGATAGAGGCGGGGGAGTGGGTGGTGATCGTCGGGGATCGCACCTCGGTGACGCGGGAGAAGCGGGTAGTCTGGGCCGATTTTCTCGGCCAGCCGGCCCCCTTTCCCCTCGGCCCCTTCGCCCTGGCCAGCGTCTTGGCCTGCCCCGTCTACCTGATGTTCGGCCTCAAGGAGCGGGGGCGTTTTCGCGTCCATTTCGAGCCCTTCGCCGAGCGCCTGCTGCTGCCCCGTGCACAGCGGGAGGCGGCCCTGCGCCACTGGGTGCAGGCCTATGCCGACCGCCTGCAGCACCACTGCCTGCAGGCGCCGCTGGACTGGTTCAACTTCTTCGATTTCTGGCAGCTGACTCATGATGAACCCTGATCTCCCCCCCTCCCAGCAGGCCGATGAGGCCCTGGTCACCTTTGGCGCAGGCCGGCTCACCATAGAGCAGGTGGTGGCCCTGGCCGAGGGGCGTGCCAAGCCGGTGCTCAACCCGGATCCCGCCTTTATGGCCCGCATCCAGCGCGGCGCCGACTTTCTCGACCGGCTGCTGGCGGAGGAGGGGGTCATCTACGGGGTGACCACCGGCTATGGCGATTCCGTGACCCGGGCCGTGCCGCCGGCCCTGGTGGCCGAGCTGCCCCTGCACCTGACCCGCTTCCATGGCTGCGGCCTGGGGGAGGATCTCGATGTGACGGCCGGGCGCGCCGTGCTGGCGACCCGGCTCTGCTCCCTGGCCCAGGGGGTCTCCGGGGTCAGCCCGGCCCTGCTCGAGCGGCTCTGCTGGCTGCTGGAGCAGGATCTGATCCCGCGCATCCCCGAGGAGGGGTCGGTCGGCGCCAGTGGCGATCTCACCCCGCTCTCCTACGTGGCCGCCGTGCTGGTGGGGGAGCGCGAGCTCTATCGGGACGGTCGGCTGGCGAGCACCGCCGCGGTCTATCAGGCCCTGGGTGTCAGCCCCCTGACGTTGAGACCCAAGGAGGGGCTGGCGCTGATGAACGGCACCTCTGTGATGACGGCGCTCGCCTGTCTGGCCTATGCCCGCACCGACTACCTGATGCGGCTGGCGACCCGGATCACCGCCCTGGTCAGCGTCGCCATGGCCGGCAATGCCTTCCACTTCGACGAGCGGCTGTTCGCCGCCAAGCCGCACCCCGGCATGCAGGGCATCGCCGCCTGGCTGCGCGCCGATCTGCAGAGCGGGGAATTGCCGCGCCACAGCGACCGGCTGCAGGACAGATATTCCCTGCGCTGCGCCCCCCACGTCATCGGCGTGGTGGCCGACAGCCTGCCCTGGTGGCGCCAGCTCATCGAGAACGAGCTCAACAGCGCCAACGACAACCCGCTCATCGATGGTGAGGGCGAGCATGTGATGCATGGCGGCCACTTCTATGGTGGCCACATCGCCATGGCCATGGACAGCATGAAGACGGCGGTGGCGAACCTGGCGGATCTGCTCGATCGCCAGCTGGCGCAGCTGGTGGACACCAAGTTCAACGGCGGCCTGCCGAGCAACCTCTCCGGCGCCAGCGGCGAGCGGCGCATGATCAACCACGGCTTCAAGGCGGTGCAGATCGGGGTCTCCGCCTGGACCGCCGAGGCGCTCAAGCTGACCATGCCCGCCAGCGTCTTCTCCCGCTCCACCGAGTGCCACAACCAGGACAAGGTGAGCATGGGCACCATAGCGGCGCGGGATGCCCTGCGGGTGCTGACCCTCTGCGAGCAAGTCGGCGCCGCCTGCCTGCTGGCGGCGGTGCAGGGGGTCGAGCTGCGCCTTGGCTTGCAGCAACGCAGCCTGGAGGAATTGAGCCAGCCGTTGCAAGGGATGGTGCTGGCGGTGCGCGTCCATCATCCGGCGCTGGTGGAGGACAGGGCGCTGGAGCAGGAGCTCAGGGCGCTGATCGCCCGACTGCAAGCCCGCTATTATCCGCTTTATGGAGATGAGCCCCATGCAAAATGAACCCTGGATGCTAAGCCACAGCATCGACATCGACATCGACATCGACATCGAAATCCCGTTCCACGACATCGACATGATGGCTGCGGATGTCTGGCACGGCCCGATGGAGAGCCTGTATGCAGCATGAACCCTGGATGTTGAGTCACAGCATCGAGATCGAGATCCCGTTCCACGATATCGACATGATGGCGGTGGCCTGGCATGGCCACTACGTGCGTTACATCGAGCTGGCCCGCTGCGCCCTGCTCGAGCGGATCGACTACAACTACCCCCAGATGGCGGCCTCCGGCTACCACTGGCCCGTCATCGACCTGCGGCTCAAGTACATGGCGCCGCTGCGCTTTGGCCAGAGGGTGCGGGTCGAGGCCAGATTCAGCGAGTACCAGAACCGGCTCAAGATCGAGTACCAGCTGTTCGATGCCATCAGCGGGGTGCGCACCAGCAAGGGCTACAGCATCCAGGTGGCGGTGAACCAGGAGAGCGGCGAGATGTGCCTCGCCTCGCCCAGGGTGCTGCTCGACAAGCTGGGAGTGAGTGAATGAGGCGGCTCTTGATGAAGGGAATGCGCGGCTGGCTCTGTGCCTGTCTGTGGCTGATGTTGCCGGGGGTGGTGCAGGCTGCCTCCATGACCCAGGCCGAGGTGCGCGAGCTGCTGAGTGCGCAGCCGGCCCAGCGAGCTCGCTTCGAGCAGGAGAAGCAGGTGGCCGGGCTGGCCCAGCCCCTGAAAGCCAGCGGCGAGCTGCTGCTGGCGCGCGGCCAGGGGCTCTGGTGGCATCAGTTGCAGCCCTTTGAACTGGCGCTGAGTCTGACTGCCCAGCGCATGCGTCAGCAGGTTGGCCAGGGGCCTGTTCAGGTTATCGACAATCCCCAACTGCTCGAATTCAGCGGCATGCTGCTGGCCCTGTTCGGTTCGGATGAGCAGGCGCTGACCCGCTATTTTGCCCTCGACTTCCAGTCCACCGAGCAGAGCTGGACCCTGGTGCTGACGCCGCTGGCGGCGCCACTGAACAAGGTATTTGCCAGTCTGACGTTAGGCGGTGGCAAGCAGCTGGATCGGCTCGTGATCGCCGATCGCCAGGGGGATGAGACCCGCATCCGCTTCTCTCACTGGCAGGCGGTGAGTCTCCCCCTCTCTGCCGAGGAGCAGGCCCATTTTGTCCCCTGAAAACCCTGGCGACGCCGCATCCTCTCCCGCACGGCCATCCCCCGTCCGGGGCTGGAGCGAGCCGACCTGGCGCCGGCTCTCCTGCCTCTGGCTGCTGCTCAGCCTGTTGGCGCTGGCGCTGCTCGGCTGGCAGCTCTCTCACAGCCGCATCAATACCAGCCTGATGGATCTCCTGCCCCACGAGGAGAGATCCACACTGGATCCGGCTCTGCGCGGTGGCCTGCTGCGCCAGCTCGACAAACAGCTGGTCTGGATGCTGAGCCTGCCGGCGGGGCAGGATGGTCGCGTCGTGGCAGAGGAGTGGGCAAAGGCCCTGAGCGCCTTGCCCGAGCTCAGCGCGGTGCGCGGTGCCCAGCCAGAGCTGGCCCCCGCCTGGCAAGGCTTCATCTATGACTATGCCTGGCAGCGCCTCGATGAGGGCAGCCGGGCCCGGCTGGCCGCAGGGCCCGAGGCCTGGAGCCAGTGGGTGCTCGGCCAGATCTACAGCCCCTTCGGTGGCGTCTCCCGCCCCGAGTGGCAAGCCGATCCCCTGCTGCTGACCCGCGCCGGCGTGCAGGGTCAGGCGGCCACGGCCCTGCGCCTCGATCAGGGCTGGTTGATGAGCCGGGACGAGGCGGGGCGGCAGTGGTTTCTGCTGCGAGCCGAGCTGGACCTCTCGGCCTTCGATCTCTCTCGCAATAGCGAGCTGCTGGCCCGGCTCAACGCGGCAGAGCAGAGCCTCAAGGCCCAGTATCCCGGGCTGGAGCTGCTGCGCCGTGGCACCCTCTTCTACAGCCAGCATGCCAGTGACCTGGCTCAGGAGGATATCTCCACCATAGGGCTCGGCTCCACGTTCGGGGTCTTGCTGCTGATGTGGTTGGCGTTCCGCTCGGGTCGTGCGCTCTGGATCTCCCTGCTGCCCATCGCCATCGGCCTCGCCTGGGGGGTGTTGGCCGTGCTGCTGTGGTTTGGCGAGGTGCACCTGTTCACTCTGGTGATCAGCTCCAGCCTGGTCGGCGTCATCGATTACGGGATCCATTTCCTGACCGAGCGGCGCCTGCACGGGGACCAGGAGAGCCCCCACCAGACTCGCGCCCGCTTGTTGCCAAGCCTCTCGATGGCGCTGTTCGCCACCCTGGTGGGCTATGGCCTGCTCTGGCTCGCTCCCTTCCCCGGCTTGCAGCAGATGGCGCTGTGTGCCCTGGTGGGGCTGACGGCCTCGTTTATTACCGTGCTCTGCCTGTTCCCACTCTGGCTCGGTGACTTGCCCCAGCGGGAAGCGCGCATCCTGGTGCCGATGGCGCTCTGGCTCAAGTGGTGGCGCGAGATCCGTGCCTTGCGCTGGGGCGTCCCACTGCTCTGGCTGATCCTGATAGGGGTGGGATTGAACCGGCTGGAGGTCGATGACGACATAGCCCGGCTGCAGCCGCTGCCCACCGAGCTGCAGGCACAGGAGCGGCAGATCCAGCACCTCACCGGCCAGCAGGGGGGCATGACGGGTTTCCTGGTGACGGCGGCGGATGGCGAGACCGCCTTGCAGCGGCTCGAAGCCATGAGTCATAAGCTGGCTCAGGCCAGGGCGCAGGGTCAGCTGGCAGGTTTCGTTTCGCTGGCGCAGTGGCTGCCGTCCCAGGCACAGCAGCGGGCGGATCATGCCGCCCTCACTCGGCTGTTGCCCGAGGTGGTGGCGCGGCTCAATCAGGCCGGCGTGCCGGTCGAGGCCAAGCCGAGATCCTGGCATCCCCTGACTCCCGAGCAGTGGCTGGCCAGCCCGGTCAGCGAGGGCAGCCGACTACTCTGGCATGGGTTGCCAGATGGTCGGGTGGCGCTCTGGCTGCCGGTGAACGGGGTGACGGAGGTTGCCGCCGTGGCAAAGCTGGCGCAGGGGCAGGAGGGGGTCTTCTGGCAGGATCCGCGCAACCAGTGGAGTGAGCTGTTTGCCCACTACCGCATCAAGCTGACCGAGCTGCTGCTGGTGGCCATCGCCCTGGTGGGTCTGCTGCTCTGGGTCCGGTTTGGCTGGCGCAAGAGCGTGCGGATCCTGCTGATCAGCGGATTTTCGCTGGGGGCCGGTCTGGCCCTGCTCGCCGCCTGTGGCCAGCCGCTCACCCTGTTCGGGGTGCTGGCCATGAGCCTCATCTTTGGCATCGGCATCGACTACAGCCTCTTCTTCGCCTACAGCGGCGGGGATCCCCTGCGCCAACGCTCGACCATGTTCGCCATCTTGCTGGCGAACCTGACCACCCAGCTGTCGTTCGGCCTGCTGGCCCTGAGCCACACCTCGGCCATCGCCGGCTTCGGTCTGGTGCTCAGCGGCGGTATCTTCACCGCATTCCTGCTCTCACCACTGGTACTGGAGAGGCGATGACCCCATGACCACTAGCCACCACAGCTCTTCGGGAGCCATGATGAAGTTGTTCTTGTCCCTGTTGTTCGCCACCTTGCTGAGCGCCTGCGCCAGCCAGCCCGTGCCCGATAATCGTGCCTTCCTGAGCCCGGACACCAGCCTGCTGCTGCCGGCCCCGGTGCGGGCTCAGCCGCTCTATCGCCAGCAACTGCTGAGTGCCACGAGCAAGGGCGGCCAGCATCAGCTGCTGACCGTGCTGGAGGCCGATGGCCACCGGCTCACCCTGGTGGGGCTGACCCCCAGCGGGATCCGGCTGTTTCGGCTGAGTTATGACGGCGAGCGGATCCAAACCGAGCAGCTCTCCAGCCTGCTGGGAGGGGCGGCCCTGCCCCCGGTGGCCCAGGTGCTGGCCGACGTGATGCTGAGCTACTGGCCCATCGCCGCCTGGCAGCCACAGCTGCCCAAGGGCTGGCGACTCGAGGACGAAGGCATGGTGCGCCGTCTGACCGATCCCGATGGCCGGCTGGTGAGCGAGATCCACTACCGGCAGATCGCCGGGGAGCGTGAGCCGGTGCGGCTGATCCAGCACGCCTTCGATTACCAGTTGCAGATGGAGAAATTGGCGCCATGAGCCCGAATCGGAAGGAGAACCCGCCGGTTGCCCCCTGCTACATCCGGGACTACGGGCTGATCTGCGCCCTGGGGGAGGGCAAGGCGGCGGTGTCTGCGGCCCTGGCCCGCTGGCAGGGGCAGGGCATCAGCCCACTGGATGCGGAGTCGCAGGCCCTGAGCGATGGCCGGCTCACCCCGGTCGGCCGGGTGAGCGCGGCGCTGCCCCCAGTGCCCGTGGCGCTCTCGGCCTACGACTCGCGCAACAATCGGTTGCTGCTGGCGGCCCTTGCCCAGATCCGGCCAGGGTTCGATGAGCTCAAAGCCCGGCTGGGGGCGGATCGCATCGCCATAGTGCTGGGCACCAGCACCTCTGGGATCGCCGAGGCCGAGGTGGCGGTCGCCGCCGCACAAGCTGGTCAGCCGCTGCCGGCCGGATTCGACTATCGTCAGCAGGAGCTGGGCTCGCCCAGCGAGTTTCTGGCCCGCCACTTGGCCCTGACCGGCCCGGCCTACACCCTTTCCACCGCCTGCTCCTCGAGCGCCCGCGCCTTCATCAGCGGCCAGCGCCTGCTGGCGGCCGGGCTGGCGGATGCGGTCATCGTCGGCGGCGTCGACAGCCTGTGCGGCCTGACCCTCAACGGCTTCGACAGCCTGGAGTCCCTCAGCCTGGCGCGCTGCCGCCCCTTCGCCGCCGAGCGGTGTGGCATCAACATCGGGGAGGGGGCCGCCCTCTTCCTGCTGACCCGGGAGCACGCCGGGCTCGCCCTGCTCGGCACGGGCGAGTCGTCCGATGCCTGGCATATCTCGGCGCCTCATCCTGAGGGGCTGGGGGCCGAGGCCGCCATGCGCATGGCGCTGCTCCAGGGGGGCATCGAGGCCAAAGCGCTCGACTACATCAACCTGCACGGCACCGCGACCAAGCTCAACGACGAGATGGAGAGCAAGGCGCTGGCCCGGCTGTTTGGCGCGGGCGAGACGGCGCCCTGCAGCTCCAGCAAGATGCTGACCGGCCACACTCTTGGGGCGGCCGGCGCCATCGAGGCGGCGCTCTGCTGCCTGCTGATGGAGCAGGCACTGCCGCCGCCCCCGCAGGGGGAGGCGCAGGATCCGGCCCTGGCCCCCATCCGGCTGGTGCGGGCAGGGGAGGCGGGCAGACCGCTGGCCCGGGTGCTGTCGAACTCCTTCGCCTTCGGTGGCAATAACGTCAGCCTGCTGTTGGGGCGTATCATCTCGGGGAAGGAAGGAGAACCGCCCCATGAATGAGATAGCCATCGCCGAGTTGCTGCCCCATCAGGCGCCCATGTTGCTGCTGGATCGGTTGCTCGATTACCGGGGGCAGCGGGTGCGCTGCGAGACCCGGGTCGGTGCGCGCCACGGCCTGCTGCTCGATGAACAGGGCAACCTGCCCGCCTGGGTCGGCCTGGAGCTGATGGCCCAGACCATAGCCGCCTGGGCGGGGATGCGGGGGCGTGAGCGGGGCGAGCCGGTGCGCATCGGCATGCTGCTCGGCAGCCGCCAGTATCGCTGCCAGGTGCCGGCGTTCGCGGCCGGGGAGCTGCTGGTGATCGAGGCCGAGTGCCTGCTGGAAGATGGCGGCATGGCCAGTTTTGAGTGCCGGATCCTGCGGGGCGACGAGCCCTGCGCCGAGGCGCGCCTCAGCACCTACCTGCCCGGCGATGCCGAGCTGGCCGAGTTGCTGGCACAGCCCTAGCCCCGGCCAAAGCGCTGGGCGAAGAGACTGATTATCTGAATCTGTTAGAGAAGGATCGAATATGAGTTCCACCGTATTGGTGACGGGCGCCAGCAAGGGCATAGGCCGCGCCATCGCCCTGAAGCTGGCCGCCGATGGCTTTCACATAGTGGTGCACTATCACGGCGACAGCGCCGGCGCCGAGGCGACCCTGGCCGCCATAGTGGCGGCGGGAGGAGAGGGGCGGCTGATCCAGTTCGATATCTCGGATCGGGCGCAGTGTCGCAACCGGCTCGAGTCCGATATCGAGGCCCATGGCGCCTACTACGGCGTGGTCAGCAACGCCGGGGTGATCCGCGATGGCGCCTTCCCGGCCCTGACCGACGAGGACTGGGACGGGGTGCTGCACACCAACCTGGACGGTTTCTACAACCTGCTCAAACCCTGCATCATGCCGATGATAGGGCTGCGCCGGGGGGGGCGCATCGTCACCCTGTCATCGGTGTCCGGCATCATGGGCAATCGCGGCCAGGTCAACTACAGCGCCGCCAAGGCGGGCATCATAGGGGCCAGCAAGGCCCTGGCGCTGGAGCTGGCCAAGCGCAAGATCACGGTCAACTGCGTGGCCCCCGGCCTCATCGACACCGGCATGGTCAATGCCGAGGTGGAGGCCGAGGCCATGAAGATGATCCCCCTCAAACGCATGGGCCAGGCCGAGGAGGTGGCGGGGCTGGTCTCCTACCTGATGTCTGATATCGCCGCCTATGTGACCCGCCAGGTCATTTCTATTAATGGAGGCATGGCATGAAGGGTATGAAGCGAATGGGACTGGTCTCCTACCCGCAGTCAAATTCAGACATCGCCGGTTATGTCACCCGCCAGGTCATTTCTATTAATGGAGGCATGGCATGAAGGGTATGAAGCGAATGGGACTGGTCTCCTACCCGCAGTCAAATTCAGACATCGCCGGTTATGTCACCCGCCAGGTGATCTCGATCAACGGGGGCATGGTATGAGCGGGGATGTGAGACTATGGGGCCAACTTGAGCAGGCAGAGTGGAGCAGAGCAGCATGAAGCGTGTCGTAGTCACCGGCATGGCCGGAGTGACCGCCTTCGGTAACGACTGGCAGAGCGTGGGGCCACGCCTGCGGCAGGAGCACAACGCCGTGCGCCAGATGCCGGAGTGGGATGTCTATGAGGGGCTCAACACCCGACTGGCGGCGCCCATCCTGGATTTCGCGCTGCCGGCCCATTACCCGCGCAAGAAGACCCGGGCCATGGGGCGGGTCTCCGAGCTCGCGACCGTGGCGACCGAGCTGGCCCTGACCCGGGCCGGGCTCATCGATCATCCGGTCCTGACCGGCGGTCGCACCGGCATCGCCTACGGCTCCTCCATCGGCAGCACGGGGCCCATCAGCGACTTCGGGGCCATGCTCAACGACAAGACCACCGCCAGCATCACGGCCACCACCTATGTGCAGATGATGCCCCACACGGCGGCGGTCAATACCGGCCTCTTCTTCGGCCTGCGCGGCCGGGTAATCCCTACCTCCAGCGCCTGCACCTCCGGCAGCCAGGGCATAGGCTACGCCTACGAGTCCATCAAGCACGGCTATCAGGATCTGATGGTGGCCGGGGGCGCCGAGGAGCTCTGCCCCTCGGAGGCGGTGGTATTCGACACCCTGTTCGCCACCAGCCTGATGAATGACAGCCCGGCGCTGAGCCCCAGGCCCTTCGATCGGGACCGCGATGGCCTGGTGATCGGGGAGGGGGCGGGCAGCCTGATCCTGGAGGAGCTGGAGCATGCCCTGGCGCGCGGCGCACCCATCTTCGCCGAGCTGGTGGGCTTTGCCACCAACTGCGATGCGGCCCATGTCACCCAGCCCCAGCAGGAGACGATGCAGCTCTGCATGGCGCTGGCGCTGGCCGATGCCGGCCTGCAGGCCGGGGACATCGGCTACATCAGCGCCCATGGCACGGCCACCGAGCGGGGCGACATCGCCGAGAGCCACGCCACCTCGGCCCTGTTCGGGGACAAGACCCCGATCTCCTCCCTCAAGAGCTACTTAGGCCACACCCTGGGGGCCTGCGGCGCCATCGAGGCCTGGCTCTCCCTCGAGATGATGGCCGAGGGCTGGTTTGCCCCCACCCTCAACCTGAACGAGCCGGATCCCGCCTGCGCGCCGCTGGATCATATCCGCAGCGGCGGCCGGGAGCTGAAGGTGGACTATCTGATGTCCAACAACTTCGCCTTTGGCGGCATCAATACCTCCCTCATCTTCAAGCGCTGGCCCTAGCCGCCGGCCAACAGGCTGGAAATAAAAAGAGGCGCCCAGGGGCGCCTCTTTTTATGGGTGATGAGCAGAGCTCATTTCTTGGGACGAAATGGCTTGATGACGCTCTCGTCGCACTCGAGATAGGGGCCGTCCATCAGATCGATGCAGTAAGGAATGGCGGGGAAGACCGCATCCAGACACTCGCGGATCGACTTGGGTTTGCCCGGCAGGTTGACGATGAGCGAACTGCCACGCAGGCCGGCGGTCTGGCGGGAGAGGATGGCGGTGGGCACGAACTTGAGGGACTCGGCCCGCATCAGCTCGCCAAAGCCCGGCATCATGCGATCGCACACCGCCTCTGTGGCCTCCGGGGTGACATCCCGCTTGGCCGGCCCGGTGCCGCCTGTGGTGACGATGAGGCAGCACTGCTCCTCATCCGCGAGTGCAATCAGGGTCGCCTCAATCTGATCCTGCTCATCCGGGATGAGCCGATAGACGGGCTCCCACTCAGAGGTCAGGTAGCTGCCCAGGGTGTCTATGATGGCCTTGCCGGACAGGTCTTCGTAGATGCCCGCGCTGGCGCGATCGCTGACGGTGACGATACCGATTCTTGCCTTGCTCATGCTCTGCCCTTGCTCATTCGAAAAAGTGGTAAATAAAATAACATAATCAGATAGATATGTTAAATCAGCGGGGCGGGTATAGGGAGGATCGCCAGAATGGAGAGCCGAACGAAAAACCGATCCGCCCCCACCGATGAATAGGGAATAAGGGCGGGTATATAAACATGTAAAATTTATAAAAAAACTGACGCAGGCCGAATGCCGATAATTACATGAATCATAAAGAATAAATGTTTAGCCTCGCCAACATATCGCCCCACTGATAGGGAAATGGACTCCTGTGGCACGGGGCAGGCCGAACCAGAATCGCCGTCATCTTATATAACCATCCTTACGGACAGTGAAATTATGTGCTGAGCGTAGTCGTGGAAGTGTCACACATGAGGCTTCTGGCCAGGAGGGCATATGGAGCTGCCTGATTTCGATACTCTGAAACACTGGGCCCTCGACGAGCCGGAGCGGCTCGATGAGCTGTTGCACCAGCAAATAGATGCCCTGATCGCGCAGGTGGGGCCGGATCGGCAACGGCGGCTGCGGGGCCTGCAATTTCGCATCGATTGCCAGCGGCGTCTGGCCCGGAATAATCTGGATAGCTGCATCCGGATCGCCAACATGATGCACGACTCTTTCTATGCCATGCGCCGTCATATGAGCCAGCTGCAGGAGGAGTCATCGACACGGGAAGAGGCGCGGCCGCCGCTGAATAATGTGATTCAACTGTCGGATCATAGGCGCAATAAATAAGGTATTGGCACCCGGCTCTCTTTATTCCCCCGCATATTCTTGCAGGCAAACCACCCGATGTTAATTAGTTGGGTGGTTTGTTTGTTATTTGCTGCCAGTCGACGCTGGGCGCCGGATAAATAACATCTGGGCTGGCTAAATCATCAGATATGGGTGAAGGACTATACCGTTTGGGGTAGTATCTCGGCACATTTCATCTTGCTACGACTCTAAGGGATTATGAGAAGTATCACGCCAAGAAGGGTGCTGTCACCGGAACAACAGACAGAGATCACCCGGATCATCGTCAAGGTGGGCCAGCTGCTGGCTCAACATGGGGCCGAGGGGCGCATCATAGAGCAGACCACGGTCCGGCTCGGGTTGGCACTCGGGTTGGAGAGCGTCGAGATGGCGATCTCCGCCAGCGCCATAGTGCTGACCAGCCTCTATCAGGGCAACTGCGTCACCACCACTCGCCGGGTGCGGGATCAGGGCATCAACATGCAGGTGGTGTGCGAGGTTCAGCGCCTCTGCATCCTGGCGGAGAAGGAGCTTGTCGGGGTGCGGGAGGTACGCCAGCGGCTCGACGGCATAGTGCCATTCCACTATCACCCCTGGCTGGTGGTGCCCATGGTGGGGCTCTCCTGCGGTGCCTTCAGCCTGCTGTTCGGCGGCGACTGGCCCATCTTCCTGGTGACCTTCGTCGCTTCTGCGGTGGCGATGCGGGTGCGCCAGCTGATGGCCCGCCATCATCACAGCCCGCTCATCAACTTCGCCGTGACCGGGTTTGTCGCCACCCTGATCGCCTCCAGCGCCACCTACTTCCAGTGGGGAGACCAACCCTATCTCACCATGGCGGCCAGCGTGCTGTTGCTGGTGCCGGGCTTCCCGCTCATCAACGCCGTGTCCGACATGGTGAAGGGCTACTTCAATCTGGGGCTGGCCCGCTGGGGCACGGCGACCCTGCTCACCGTCAGCGCCGTCATCGGCATAGTGCTGGCCATGTCGGTCACCGGGATCTGGGGCTGGAAGCTGTGGTGGGACTCGATATGAGGCGAAATGAAAGGGCCTGCGGGCCAGGGCCATCCCCCCTAGGTGCAGCGCTTATCCGCCGCCAGCAGTTGCCGGTTCGGCTGGGGGAAACGCCATGATGGATCTGCTCCTGCTGCTGGCCAGGGATGCGTTCTGGTCGGCCATCCCGGCGGTGGGCTTCGCCATGCTGTTCAACGTGCCGCCGCGCATGCTGAAGTATTGCGCCATGGGCGGTGCCCTGGCCCACAGCCTGCGCACCCTGCTGATCCATCATGGCATGCCCATCGAGTGGGCCACCCTGGCGGCGTCCACCACGGTGGGCTTTGTCTGCGTCTACTGGTCGCAGCGTCTGCTGGCCCCCCGGCCGGTGTTCAGCGTCGCCTCCATCATCCCCATGATCCCCGGCAGCTATGCGTTCAAGACCATGATCGCCGTGGTGGAGCTCAACATCTCGGGGGTGACCACCGAGCTCATCCATCATGCGGTGACCAATGGCCTCAAGGTGTTGTTTATCGTGGGGGCGCTCAGTTTCGGTTTGGCGATCCCCTCCCTGGTCGTGTACCGTAACCGGCCCATTGTCTGAGACAGGCTGCAAGAGGCTGAACCCATGCAAATTTCCATGATTGCCGCCATGGCGCAGGATCGCGTTATCGGGCTGGACAACCAGATGCCCTGGCATCTGCCCGCCGATCTGGCCCACTTCAAGCGGGTCACGCTCGGCAAGCCGGTGCTGATGGGGCGCAAGACCTTCGAGTCCATCGGTCGGCCGCTGCCCGGGCGCCGCAACCTGGTGATCAGCCGCAACCCCGATTACCGGGTCGATGGGGTGGAGGTGGTCGATTCGGTCGAGGCCGCGCTGGCGCTGCTGGCGAGCGGCGAGGCGGTGGATGAGCTGATGGTGATCGGCGGTGGCCATCTCTATGGCCAACTGCTGCCGAGGGCGGATCGTCTCTACCTGACCCGGATCGAGCTGGCGGTCCCGGGGGACACCCGTTTCCCCGCCTTCGATGAGGGGGAGTGGCAGTGCCTCGAGCGCGAGGCGCATCCGGCGGACGAGAAGAACCCGCACCCCTACCGCTTCGAGACCTGGCAGCGACGCTAGTCCACTCGCACCAAGCAGGCCCCTCCCGTTGCGAGGGGCTTTTTTTTGCGGCTTGGCCGTCGCACCCGGCATAGGTTCTCGCTCTGCCCAACCCCCTCCGAGTGTTCCCCTCATAGCGATTAAATATAGTTAGTATTGTAATCATTTAAGGGCCCTTCATGGGAGGCAGCCATCCACCCGGGAGTGGCCCTCCGCCATGACCTTCACTCGCTTGATTTTGCTCATTAAATGGAATGATTATGGATTTTTATTGCAAGGATCTCATATTTTTTCGGTGTTATTCGGTCATCTGTTGAATTTTTGTTGCTGTAAATAAGTTATAAAAATCAGTTATTTATGACTGAAGTAATTTGTTGGGACTCTTATGATTCTTTTGTTATTCATGTAAATTGTTTAGTGTAGAAAGTAATTGGTTCGCGTTCGGCAGGCTAATCACCCAGATGTCGACCATGAAAAAAGGACAGTATGACAGTCAAACTCGAAGTCAAATCACTCTATAAAATCTTCGGAGAACAGCCGGAAAAGGCCTTCAAATTGCTGGCGAAAGGCCACGATCGCGCCAGCATTCTGCAAAAGACCGGGCAGACCCTGGGGGTCCAGGATGTCAATCTGGCCATCCACGAGGGGGAGATCTTCGTGGTGATGGGCCTCTCCGGCTCGGGCAAATCCACCCTGGTGCGCCTCTTCAACCGCCTCATCGAGCCGACCCGTGGTCAGGTGCTGATCGACGGCGAGGACATAGCCGCCATCTCGGACAGCGAGCTGCGCCAGGTGCGGCGCAAGAAGATCAGCATGGTGTTTCAATCCTTCGCCCTGATGCCCCACCTGAGCGTGCTGGAAAATACCGCCTTTGGCCTGGAGCTGGCCGGGGTGCCGCTGGCGGAGCGCCAGCAGAGTGCCCGTCAGGCGCTGCACCAGGTGGGCCTGGGGCAGTGGATTGACGCCTACCCCGATGCCCTCTCCGGCGGCATGAAGCAGCGGGTCGGCCTGGCCAGGGCGCTGGCCAATGACCCCGACATCCTGCTGATGGACGAGGCCTTCTCCGCGCTGGATCCGCTGATCCGCACCGAGATGCAGGACGAGCTGCTCAAGCTGCAGGCGAGCCAGCAGC
>RCUR01000327.1_pt1 | contig 17044 bp, 16 predicted proteins | sample 2166151 | NCBI WGS metagenome assembly RCUR01 (sample SAMN09932785, study PRJNA488358) | compost metagenome | isolation source: compost soil in an enriched community | place: Germany: Experimental Botanical Garden
CAATCATGTTGTGTCCTGCTAATCGTGAGTCGAGGATCGTAAGTCGTGAGTCGATTCACCATTCACACGCCAAGATCTCAGCCAGCATTCTATCCACTCCGACTGTCCAGTCTGGCAGCACTAGATCGAAGGTGCGCTGGAATTTGCTGGTATCAAGGCGGGAGTTGTGGGGGCGTTTGGCCGGGGTTGGGAAGGCGCTGGTCGGCACCGCATTGAGTTGCGTCACCGCCAGTTCAACCCCGGCTTCTCTGGCTTTGGCAAACACCCGCTGGGCGTAGTCAAACCAGCTGGTAGTACCGGAGGCAATCAGATGGTACAGCCCGGCGACCTCGGGTTTGCTCTGCGCCACGCGGATCGCATGGGCGGTGCAATCGGCCAGCAACTCGGCACCGGTTGGCGCGCCGAACTGGTCATTGATAACCGACATCTCGCTACGCTGTTTGCTAACACGCAACATGGTCTTGGCAAAGTTGGTACCACGGGCGGCGTAGACCCAGCTGGTGCGAAAAATCAGGTGACGAGCGCAGAGAGCGACGGCTTGTTCCCCCGCCAGCTTGGTTGCGCCATAGACATTGAGCGGGACGGTCGCATCGGTTTCTAGCCAAGGGCGCTCACCGCTGCCATCAAACACATAGTCGGTGGAGTAATGCACCAACCAGGCACCCAGGGCCTCTGCCTCTTTGGCAATCACCGCCACAGTGGTGGCGTTGAGCAGCTCGGCAAACTCCCGCTCGCTCTGTGCCTTATCAACTGCGGTATGGGCTGCGGCGTTGACAATCACGTCGGGTTTGAGCAGCCGAACCGTGTCGGCCACCCCGGCCGGGTTGCTGAAATCACCGCAATAGTCGGTGGAGTCAAAATCAACGGCGGTGATGCGGCCCAACGGCGCCAGCGCTCGTTGCAGCTCCCATCCCACCTGGCCGTTTTTGCCAAACAGCAGAATATGCATCAGCCGCGCTCCCCATCGTTTTGTTCAATCGAGGAATAGTGCTGCTCAATCCACGACTGATAGGCACCGCTTTTAACGTTGTTAACCCACTGCTGGTTATCCAGATACCACTGCACGGTTTTGCGAATGCCTGACTCGAAAGTTTCCTCTGGCTGCCAGTTAAGTTCACGGCTCATCTTACTGGCATCAATGGCATAGCGGCGATCGTGACCGGGGCGGTCGGTCACGTAAGTGATTTGATCGCGGTAGCTACGAGAGCCGGGATTCGGGAATCGGGATCCGCATCATCAGGATGGGGCAGATCACCATAGACTTCATCGGTGGAGATATGGTGAAAGCGAAAAGCGGCCTTGCGGCTTTGATCCAGACCATTCCAATAGGCGCGGCCCGCTTCCAGCAAGATATAGGTGCCGACGATATTGGTTTCGATAAAATCGGCCGGGCCGGTGATGGAGCGATCAACATGACTCTCGGCGGCCAGGTGCATCACCGCATCGGGTTGATGCAGGGCAAATACCCGATCCAGCTCGGCTCGGTTGCAAATATCGACTTGCTCAAAGGCATAACGATCGCTGGTCGATACCTCAGCCAATGATTCCAGGTTGCCGGCATAGGTGAGTTTATCGAGGTTTATTACGGCATCTTGGGTATCACGGATGATATGGCGCACAACGGCAGAGCCGATAAAGCCTGCGCCACCGGTAACGAGAATTTTCATGAATATTGTACGAGAACCCTCGCCCTGTTAGAACGAGGAGGGATAGCATGGCGTCTGGTGCGCCCCAATTCTCGTGCCTCCGTTAAGTCAGCGCTATCTATAGAGTCATTCTGGCATTCAGTTGCGTATATGTCTCAGCGTGGGCAAGCCTTGCGCTTAGCCACCAAAGCGCAATAGCGCTCAGTCACACAGTCACCGTTGATGACTGAAAACCGATCAAGCTACCCCATTAATGCATCGGCTGATGACTTTCTGAATTCAGAAAATCAATATCTTCGACCACACTCAGGCAGGGTTGATGCGGCAAGGTGTTTTTTGCCTGCCATACCAGATCACAGATACCATCGGTTGGGTTAAAACCGGTCGGCATGCTTAGCAGCAGGCTGCGGATCTGTTCATGATCAAAGCGGAAACAGGCATTGTCGAGCTCGGCCAAAAACACCCGCAATTGCGGCCACGGCAGCATCAACTCGGAGGCTTTCATGATCCGGGGGTGAGCAGTACCCTCAACCTGTTCACCAATCAATAATTCTTCAAATAACTTTTCACCCGGACGCAGCCCGGTGATCTTCACTTCAATATCACCACCAGGATAAACCTCGCTCTTGAGCTTGAGGCCACTCAAACGGATCATTCGGTGAGCCAAATCAATGATCTTGACCGGTGCCCCCATATCCAACACAAACACATCGCCACCCTGCCCCATCGCACCGGCCTGAATAACCAGTTGTGATGCCTCAGGAATGGTCATGAAATAACGAATGATGTCGGGATGTGTCACCGTCAATGGGCCGCCATCGCGAATTTGCTGGCGAAATAACGGCACCACCGAGCCAGACGAGCCAAGCACATTGCCAAAACGCACCATACAAAAACGCGTTTGACTTTGCGCAGCAGCCAAGGCTTGCAATACCAGCTCAGCCAATCGCTTGGTGGTGCCCATGGTGTTGGTAGGGCGTACCGCCTTATCGGTAGAAATCAGCACAAAGGTTTCAACCTTGGCTCTAATCGCAACCTGCGCGCAATACAGCGTGCCAAACACATTGTTGCGCACCCCCTCCACCACATTGTATTCAACCAAAGGCACATGTTTATAGGCTGCAGCATGATAAACAGTCTGGATCTGGAAGGTACTCATCACCGCTTGCAAACGATGTTGCCGCTGCACCGACCCCAGTAATGGCACAATTTCAACCTGTAACCCTTCCGTCTGGTTAATTTCATTGATCTCTTTATCGATGGAATACAGACCGTATTCCGACAGCTCAAACAACACCAGCTGGGCAGGCTTGCAACGAATGATCTGGCGACACAATTCAGATCCGATAGAACCACCGGCACCCGTCACCATCACCCGTTTACCCGATATATTGGCATTGAGCAACTCAGGAATGGGGGCAACCGCATCACGCCCTAACAGATCTTCAATACTGACTTCTTTCAACTCATCGATATGGGCCTGACCGGCCACCAGATCGGCCATGCCAGGTATCGACAATACCTCACAAGGACACAATTCTAGCCGGTTGATCACCGCTTGTCTGACACTGCGCGATGCACTCGGCATCGCCAACAAAATCTTTTTAATCTCGAAACGTTCAATCAACGTCTCGATCATATCGGTGCTATAAACATTCACCCCTTGGATCACAGCTTTCACCAATGCCCGATCATCATCGACGAACGCCACCGGCAGATATTCTTGCCCCTGATTCAACGCCAACTGCAATTGCCGGCCAGAAGACCCGGCACCGTAGATCAATACCGCCACCCGTTGCTGACCACTGCGCTGTACCAATGCCCGAAAAAATAGCCGCACCCCCCCGATCAACAAGACCGCGAAAGCAAAATAAATCACTGATACCGTTCTAGGTAGTGGCACCTCCATAAAAAATGCCAGCATGACCAAAGACATGGTAGAGAGAAGCACGCCCAGTGACACCGTCCACAACACCTTGAACCCGACATAGCGCAATACCGCGCGATAGAGCCCCAAGCGCATAAAAATAACAATGGTGATCGGCAGTAACAGCACCAGCATTTGCCAATGAATCGCACTCTGTAACGGGATATTAGCATCCAGCCGCACCCAATAACCGCCCCAGAACGCCAGCGAGAGCAATACCATATCGGCACAAATACTAATCACACGTTTGTAGACACGTGGTATAGCCAAAAAAGAGGTCAGCATAATGACACCATGCAGTTAACAACGGTGAAAAGGATAACGTGAAACCGTTAAAATGAAATACTATTTTGGCCCAACAGCATCACCTGCACCACTACCGGTTGCGGTCATGAGAATGTAACGAAAATAGTGGGCTAGCGTGAGGGTATCAATCATCTGCCGATCGGTCTTAGCAAGCAATGCCGGGGTTGACATATCAATATTCTGCACCTGTGCCAAGCCGGTAATGCCAGGTAACACCTGATATACACCCAAGGCATCACGCTCTTGGATAAGTTCTGCCTGATTAAAGAGATTAGGCCGAGGCCCCACAAGACTCATCTCACCTTTGAGCACATTGATCAGTTGTGGCAGTTCATCAATTTTAGTCTTGCGTAAAAATGCCCCCAACTTGGTGATCGAACTTGTGCTCGCCAAGTGGCTTGCCACCGACTGAGTATCGACTGACATGGTGCGAAATTTAATCAGTTTGAATGGCTTTTTGTAACGCCCCACCCGCTCTTGCACAAAAATGGGCGAACCGGTATCAAACAAACCGATCAGAGTAACGACCAATAAGATAGGCCAAAGCAATAACAACCCAAAAAAAGCGGCACAAAAATCAAGCATTCTAATCAACATCTTTCTTTATCCTCAGAAAAACAACGTCTGATGCCTTCATCCACCGATATAGGTGGCTGCCAACCTAGCTTCTTTTTAGTATGGCTAATATCAACCTGCAGATCACCACAGAGTCGCTCAATCACGGCTTGTTTACCCGTCAGCTTACCGACTAATCGTAACCAACTCATTGGCACTACTAATAAACGCGGAAATTTACCCGCTGCGCGAGTCATCATTTCAAGCAACTGAGTGGTAGAAATATCCTGATCATCGCTGACCAGAAATGTCTGATTGGCAGCATGAGGGTGGGTAATACAGGTAATAATAAGATCAACTAAATTATCCAGTGCGACCATGCTACGTTGGTTATTGATAGCCCCCAAAGGCAACGGTAGATTTTTTTCAGCCACTGTAAGCAATGAACGAAAATTACCTTTAACACCCAGCCCATATACCAACGCTGGGCGAATAATCACCAACTCCATGCCCGTATTGGCCGCCAATTGTAACAGCCCATCCTCTGCCGCTTGCTTTGAGCGGCCATAATTATCTTCTGGAGCAGGCAGCGATGCATGGTTAAAAGGCTGTCTATTAGTGGTTGACTCGCCATTAACTTTAATGGAACTGATAAAGATAAATCGCTTCACGCCAGCAGCAATGGCCTGCCGTGCCAAATACAACGTGCCATCAACATTAATATCTCGATAAATATCCACCCCGTTATTATCTGAATTATTCATCACATGCGCTTGCGCTGCACAATGAATAACCACACCAACATCAACCAAGGCCGTGGCATAATCCGCCACTGTGCTAATCTCACCCGTAACATGACTAATAGCATCAGTAGCACGGTCAGTGTTCACCCCAACCGGCGCACGGCGACCATAAGAACGGATGGCCACATCAGGTTGCTGCATTAACTGCTTTAATACTGCATTACCCACAAACCCGGTGGCACCGGTTAGTAAAATCATAAGAATCCTCTAGTCAACTTAGTTTTGTTGTATACCATATTTTTTAAACGTCGCTAAATACTGTTCAATCACCAACTTTTCATCAAACGTCTCAGCCATAAAGCGGCGACCGACGGCGCCCATTTCAGCGCGCGATGCTGGCGCCATGGCAATAAATTGTGCACAGCAATCGGCCAAGGCTGCAGCATTTTTCACTGGGCAGATAAAGCCAGTTTGCAAAGGCTTGATCACATCACGGCAACCTGGCACATCGGTGACAATTAATGGCTTGGCCATGGCGGCGGCTTCTATCATGGTACGCGGAATACCTTCACGATAAGACGGCAACACCACACAATCGGCGTTGGCAATAACGGGCCGCACATCTGGCGTAGTGCCAAGGTATTCAACCAGCCCCTCCTCTTCCCACTGTGCAATTTGCGCGCGCTCAATCACGCTGGGGTTGGCCACCCCACAGGCACCAAGCAGTTGGAACACCGCGTGTGGGTATTGCTGGCGGACAATCCGCGCCGCCTCAACATATTCACCCACGCCTTTATCCCACAACATGCGGGCAATCAGCAAAAACCGTACCCTACCATCATTATCCAGCTTAGGTTGTGGTACAAAATGGATTAAATTCACCCCTTCACCATGCAGCAACACCGCTTTATTATCGGCGATGAGTTGATGTTGCAAAAACACCTGACGATCATCTTCATTTAAAAACCACACTTCCTTGGGGAAGCGAAAGGCCAACTTATATAAACCGCGCGCCACCTTAGCAACTAAGTTATCGTTAACAAAGGTGTACCCCAAACCTGTGGTGATAGCCAAAGAAGGAATGCCAGCCCATTTCGCAGCAAGTGAGCCATAAATATTGGGTTTGATGGTGTAGTGGATAATAAAATCAGGTGAAATTTGTTGATATATGCGGTGCAGGGTGTGGATCAATTTAAGATCTTGCAGCGGGTTGATGCCCTTGGCCGCTATCGGCACATCTATGACCTCACAGCCCATAGCCCGCAGCTTATCTGAGAATTCATCCTGTGCCGAAATAATGGTAAGCTGATAGCCATCATTAATTAAGCGACTCAATAAACCATGGCGAAAATTGAACATACACCAAGCGGTGTTGACAACGAGAGCAATTTTTTTATTGTTCATTTAAATTTTATACTTCCCTGATCACACAAGTGATTTCTTTAGGATTAGCTTTCCAAATATGCTCAAAGCCACTCGATAACATCACTTCCACTTTACCTTACGCCGATTTAATCAGCAAATAGCGATCGTGAGAATTATCATAAAACGAGGTTGGCGCAACGCACCATTTATCACAAATGGATTTCCTGATTACCTATGACTCTCAGCCAGCCTCAAGAGTCGATATGGCATCGGAGGGCTTGCCGCATGCCCCAATTCAACCAGCATACTCTGGAGGTCAAAACGGTGATGACACCGAAAGCAATATTCCGCCAATGTCTCGGGATATGCTTCTCACCAAGCGTATGACAACTGCCTGGTAGGGAGTTCTTCACATTCCCTATCATCGTATTCACCCAGTTGAACGCTGGGTGTTCCAGCAAATCAAGGTCGCCTCCCGTGACTACCCCCAGATGCTCACAATTGGCCTCCTTCACAGCCCTGAAACAGGCTAATCCATCGGATATCACCAAACTCCCGCTGGCAAGATGTCGTTTGGCCCACTCACCGATGGTCTTGGTTTTGAACCCGTCAACCACCGTCATCCGCATTTTGATAGGATGACCCTCGTTGAGGGCCACCACCGCTACAAAAAGCGTCTTGCCTGCTGCACCACGACCCCGTTTACCACCACGACGTTCACCACCCCATTAGACATCATCAAGTTGAATGATGCCGCTGATGGAGTGACTCCTTCATCGCTTGCAGCAGCTTGTGCTTGAGCATCCAGGCGGTGTCATATTTGACGCCCAGCTGGTGTTTTAACTCCATCGCTGACAAGCCTTTTTTGGTCTGCGACAGCAGGTGCATCGCCAAAAAACACTTGTTCAGGGGGCAGTTTGGTATTAGCTAAAATCGTATTGCCAGTCAGTGAAAGCTGATGGTGACTGTGATTGCATTGCAGCACACGCTGCCGGCTTTAAGGTCTTGTTGGCACACTCAGGGCAGACGAAACTGCGAGGAAAGCGCCAAGTGAACAGCACTTTTTCGCATTAAGCTTCGGAGCCATAGTCTTTGAGAAACTCAAACAGGACTGTAGCCTTTCTGCATTACTGAAAACTTTAAATCTCGCAAAAATATTTTAGTGCCTATCAGCAGCCTGTAAAATGAAAGGTCCGCCCCGTTCACTTCTATATATTTTTAGAACTCAATCTACCAATTATAAAAATCTATCACTTAAAAAGTTATTAGCAAAACCAGAATAAACCAGTTTGAAAAAAAACAATGAGGAAATGAAAACAACAAAGAGAACCCTTTTGTTTTTTTCTTTAAGTAAGAAGCAAATCAATTCATACATTAAAAAAACAGAAAAAAAATCAAATCCAGATAAAACCCTGGAAAAAGTATCAAACTTATAAACTAATGGCAACACCATTAGGTTAAATAATGAAAAATAGAACGACACCTCAAAGAAAAAACATCTTGTTTCATTTACTTTAGCACAAATAGCTTTTCTTAAGCGACCTGAGCAAACTGTAACAAAAAACGAGACCAAATATGAAAAACCGATATTAATCTCATTAGCCGCATAACCATCCACATAAAAATAAAATCTTGAAACAAAGCGCTCTGGCAAATATCCATTTAGATTTTTTATAAAAAAACCAAAAAGTGAAATAAGATCAAAATTTAAAACAAAAAGCAAAGCAGAAGTGATCAACAAAAAGAAATAATATTTAAATAAAAAGTCAACTAGCCTTCTATTAAATAGTAGAAGGGCCAACCCTTGAATAATTATTGTCGTATGGAACCCGGCCGCTGCGATTAAATAAAATAACACTGAAGGTGTTTTTCTTCTTTTTTTAGCAAAAATTGATGCGGAATAAACAACGAAAGAAAATGCAAGGCCATACCTTAAAATGTTTATAGAAAAAAGCCAAAAAAACAAATTTGAAATAATCAACAAAAACACAGCAAGGTTTTCTTTATAAATTCTACTTATTGAAAAAAATAAAAAGAAAAGATACACAAACGTTAATGATAGAAACCATATCTCGGTATCAACCTTCATCATCTTGAAAAAAGATGTATACCATGAAAATAATACCTCAAGATCACTATCCAATAAAGATGGTTTCCAAAATTGATAAATATCAGTGTATTGCTTCGTATCAGTTCCTAGAGTTATCGGGCGCAAGCCAATAAAAAACAATAGCAGTATAAAAAAGATGAAAATTGAAAAATCTTCGGTTCTTTTATTTAAAAGAAATGTGCTTGATAGTAAAATCAAAGACCATAAAATAAAGAAATCAATCAACGGATCACTCTCTTAATAAAGCCATGTAAATCGGCACTAGATAATATTTTGCTCCACTCAAATTTTTCTATACCAATAAAATGGTCCTCTTGATTTTTTATATCATCCATCTGATTTACTTGTCCTAAAAAAACACAGTGGCGTTCTTGTCCGTAAAAAAAACTCTCACTCCATTTGTATCTATTTGTCAAAACAATCAAGCCTGAAGCTAGATATTCTAGAGTTTTTGTGCTGGTTTGTAAATTGAATGGATATATATCAGGCGTAAAATTTAAACCAGCTCTACAATTTCTATAAATTTCAGGAAGTTCTTCTCTGGTTACTCTGCCAGTAAAAAAAACCTTCCTACCAAATTTAGAGAAAATGTTTCTTGTCCCAGGTGTAGATTCGCCAACAACTATTATCTTAAAACCATCCTCAGCCAGTTTATACATCTGCTCGACTAACCCTGGTCGGCCATTTATGGAACCACTATATATTATGTCGAAATCAGGATTTATTGATGGCTTTTGGTAAAAAGATTTATCAACTCCCATATCTCTACATATATATGGTACCTGATCATGTCCAAAATTAAGATTAGCCTTTACAATATCATTTAAGAAAATTCTACCTTGAGGTTTCCTATTGAATGTGGATTTAATATGATCTTTTATTTTTGCGAAAGGCGCCGTAGATAAACTTTGATACTCATGAATTTCCAGAGCCTTATTTTTTTTTCTGCCTACACGAAGCCCCATAAAAAAAACATTTAAATCATTGTCACCGCAAAGGGATTCTGCGTAGTCTAACTGAACACTCACACCTTTTGACATTAAATACTTCTCATAGGCGTAAGCCTCTGGTGTATAGGCTCCCCTCATAAGACTTATACCAACTTTCATGCATTCCTCATTAACTAAATATTAGAATTAAGAAATCTGAGTAAGAATTTCAATTTCAAAAAATACAAAACTGTAAAAATTTTCAAGCGCCAATGTCTGCTAGAAAAAAATAAAGCAATTGATGTCTCTGGGTATAGATTAAGAGAAAACACTACATCTTCTATATTGATAGCGTTCAAAACAGAAATTGACTTAACATTCAATTTTAAATGTAAAACATAATAATGGAAATCATCATAAACACCATTATCTTTGAAATAAGATTCTGTTAATGAAACCGTTTGTTTAATATCGCATAAATCTTTTTTTGTATACTTTTTAGTAAGAGCCGTTTCATTTTCTTGATTGTAATTATAAAGGCTTTCATTTATATGTGATACTTTGTTAGCTTTAAATAAAGTTTTGAGAGAAAAAACAAAATCCTCACCCATATTTAAATTGGTTTTAAAGGCAATATCATTGTGGTGAATAAAATCCAATCTTATTAACTTATTCCAATTCGCATTACATATACCATTTAAAATCATACTTCTGACACAATCAACGCCTTTATTAAAAACCTTTTGATGAATTACTTTTGAGCTATGATGATATATAAGTGAAAAATCACACACCACCACATCAGCATTTTCTTCGATAGCTTTGGTGTACATGGCTTCTAGCCAGTTGAGTTCGGCCCAGTCGTCGCTGTCGAGATGGATAACATAATCGCCGGCGGCAAGCTCCATGCCTTGGGCGCGGGTGGCTGCCACGCCGCGATTCTCACGGCTGATTAAGGTCACTTGCCCTTCGCGGGCAGGGTAACGGGCTATCACCTGCTTGATGATATTCAGTGAATTATCTTTGGATCCATCATCGATGATGATAAATTGTACGTCTTCTTGAAGGGTTTGTTCCATCAAGCTGATAATAGCACGTTCGACATACAGCTCGGTGTTATACACCGGAACGATTACAGAGACTTTTGGCATGATTTATCTTTACTGGCTATGAGTTCATCGATGCAATTGAAATGTTCTTTGGCAGTATGAATTTTAGTTTTATCAAATAAACTAGTTCCATCCGCAAACAAGAGCTCCAAAACTTCGTTTACATTAAAAGTTGAAATGTTCTCATACTTAATACCTGAAACATTACTTTTCATATCCAACAAAACATTTTCCATTTTTTCTGAATAACAGATTGGAAAATAATTTTGCTCGTACTTCATTGCAAGAATCATGGCATGAAAACGACTACAAATAACAGCATTGCACTGCTGAAACTTATTTAGATAATCAAACATATCAACATTCGGCGTATAATTGATTGCCTCAATAGTGCCGTCCTCAAGAGCAATTTTTACTCTATCATCGGCTAGTATTTTTTCAATCACATCACCATCATTCTCTAGCCCACCATCAAACCCCATAATCAACACTTTTCCAGATTGGTATTTAATTAAGTATTGGCAAATTAATTCACACATTTTTTCAACATAAACACCCTGAACATGCGGATGCCTTTTGGTATTGATTACTGAAATACCTAATGTATTATTTTCTTGCTTTCTTTTAGCGAATTCATCATTGTGCGAAAAAACAATGTCAGGTAAAACATCAAATGAACCAAGCTTCTTCCATTTTTTTAAAATATTAAATGAATGCAAGTCACGAACCGAAATATGATTAATCAAATTAAAATGCATCCATAATAAAAACTTTCCGATTTTAGTATTAAAAGGCCCAAGATTAGCGCCTAACACAAAAAAAGGTTTACCTGTTACAAAGCAAATGAAAGACTTGAGTAATCTAGACAACCATAATTTATGGAAGCCTTTATTTAGATCCATATAGACTGAGCCGCCAATTAAAATATGTGCATCAAAGCTGACCAATCTAAAAGCATTTTTTAAATTTATTGGTTTTATTGCACTTAAATTACTGTATCTTTTAAAATGCAAGTTTAAATGAGTAATGTGCTCAGGCACGCCAACATAAAATTCATGTTCAGGATACCGTTGCAATAAAGTATCTAAAAAAAGATCATCTCCCAGATTATGATCTAAATAAATCTCAACATAAAATTTCATTACCTATCCCTTTAAAATACCAACAAATTTGCTTTTAAGTACACTAGTGCAATACTGTCTCTCTACATCAGTTAATCCAACATAGAAGATTGCTATACATGCAACAATCAATGAAATCAGTGCTTTAACAAAAAACTCGCTAGGTTCAGCTAAATTTAATAATGGTACCAATGCACTAAAGACAAACATGAATAAAATGCATGTCAACATAGTTTTTATTGATGGGATAATTACATTCATAAAGAAATCAACCAAAGATAAATTTATCAGTCGTTGTAAAAAAACAAGCCTAGCTATTAATGCAAAGATGGAAACAGCTATGCTTACGTAATAAACCACGAATGGACTTGGATTCGAATATATGTTTAACAACGCAAAAGAAAGAGGAATATTCAACAATTGTAAGCCGCCTACAATTGCTTGATAGGCTTTGATCTTTCCAGTTGCCAGCGCTGATGTCATCAACGTTCCAGAAAGGCAGATAAAGCAAGCTTCAATTAACACCAACTTAATAAAAATATCTGCATGTTCGGGTACTGAGCCAAGCCAAATCTCAAGAATAGCTCTCGATTCAATAAAAACAGGGAAAGATAAAAACATCAAAAAATAAAATGAATATCTAGCGCCAGCAAAAACAAGTGTATGCATATACAACATATCATTAGCCGCGTAAGATTTTATTATTTGCGGATTTATCGACATCTGTAAACTATTTACAAAACCACCAATGGCACCATTGACCTGCATTGCAATGGCCCTTGCTGCATTTACAGGCGCACCAAAAAAAAGATTCAGCAATATATTTACGCCTTGGTTAGACATCACAACCGCTAAATTACCAAACAAATTCCAGCCAGTATAACTAAATAAGGTTTTAAATAATTCGGCATTCCAATACCAACTAAAGCGGGCTACCGTAAACTGCCAGCGAGCGTAGGCATAATAACAACCCAAGATCAACACACTGACCGCAGCCAACAGCAACGCATAAAACTGCAACTTGTCCCCTGTATGCGTCGCCAACAAAAACACTATGGTTAATTTAAGCAATACATCAACAATGCTAATATAGGCAAAAGCACTCATCTTTTCATGAGCGATAATCGCCGCATTATAGGGCGCCCCCAGCACAGTGCAGCAAAACGAAAACAACGCACATTGGAACACCCAATTAGAGGCAATTAACCGCTCGGGCGGGATCACCAGTTGGGTATTGACAAACCACAGCCCCAAGGTTTGTGCCACCAAAATTACTACTAGTACAATTAACCAATGAATATTTAGGCTCATCTTAAACACCTTGGCTAACTGCTCAAGGTTATTCTGGCCTAATTCAAACGCAAAAAAACGCTGCGTAGCCGATGACATAGCACCACTTAAAAATGCCATCATGGTCACAACCCCACCTACCACATTATAAATGCCGAAATCTTCCACTCCCAAATTATTGAGCACCACACGCGATGTATACAGGGTCACGGCGAGAGTTAACAGCATCCGAAAATAAAGAAAAAACGTATTTTTAACAATCCGTCGATTATTGGTGGTATTGGTCACATATCACCCGTGGCTTCAATTAGTCTATCAAAACTCGTAAGCATATTAGCTACACTACTTATGTCTTGCCGAAACGACTTATGCTGCTTGCCATTAGCATCTTTTTCCCTTATTACATAGCTAGGATTAAATATTGATATTACATTTTTATGCCAAGTGCCACGAAACGATGTCATTACAGATTTACCTAATAAAGACTTACACGCAAACAGCCATTTATATCTAATGGCAAACGAAACACTGCGTTAATAAACGTAATACTCGCTATATTTATATGAGCCTTTTGTAGCTCATGTTCTAAAAAAGCCCCTAAATTTCCGACGAATGGTACTCCAGTTTCATTCTCTTGATATCCCGGAGCTTCACAAATGATCAACAAATCAGGAATGAAAATCCCTTTTAAAAAAACAAGTTTTTTTAAAAGCCAACACATCATCAGTCATGGATGAACATTATTCTATTAGCGCTCTTGATTTATTATTTATTTATTTATTTATTTATTTATTTATTTTACTTGTTATAACTATAGCCTCGACTATATGCTATTTATTTCAAAGGCACGAACTAAGCGCAACCAATAATTAATAATCATTGCTTAAAAAATATATTTCCTAAACAATGACTACTCACCATTCACAATTAACTCTGTATCGCTGCTAAATCCAATTTTTATACGCACCGCTTTGCACGTTCTTGACCCAAGTCTGGTTATCCAGATACCACTCAACGGTTTTGCGGATACCGCTTTCAAAGGTTTCTTGTGGCTGCCAATTCAACTCGGCGCTCATCTTGCTGGCGTCAATGGCATAACGGCGATCGTGGCCGGGACGATCAGCCACATAGGTGATTTGATCGCGGTAAGAGCCCGCCTTGGGCACCATCTCATCGAGCAGATCGCAGATGGTGTGCACCACCTCCAGGTTCTGCTTCTCGTTATGGCCACCGATGTTGTAGGTCTCACCCATCACACCCGTGGTGACCACGGCATAGAGAGCGCGCGCATGATCTTCCACATAGAGCCAGTCACGGATCTGGTCGCCCTTGCCATACACCGGCAGCGGCTTGCCATCCAGCGCGTTCAAGATCACCAGCGGGATCAGCTTCTCGGGGAAGTGATAGGGGCCGTAGTTGTTGGAGCAGTTGGTGACCACGGTCGGCAGACCGTAAGTCCGACGCCAGGCGCGCACCAGATGGTCGCTGGAGGCCTTGGAGGCAGAATAGGGGCTGCTGGGAGCATAGGGGGTGGTTTCGGTAAAGAGCGGCAGTGGCTTATTCCACAAAGGATGGCCGGCACTCACCCCATCCGGGTGGGGCAGATCGCCATACACCTCATCGGTGGAAATATGGTGGAAGCGGAAAGCGCTCTTGCGCACCTCGTCCAGGCTGCTCCAATATGCGCGGGTAGCTTCCAGCAACATATAGGTGCCAACGATATTAGTCTCGATAAAATCGGCAGGCCCGGTGATGGAGCGATCGACGTGACTCTCTGCCGCTAGGTGCATCACTGCATCCGGTTGATGGGCTGAAAATACTCGGTCCAGCTCGGTGCGGTTGCAAATATCTACCAGCTCGAACGCATAGCGCTCGCTGGCCGAAACTTCAGCCAGTGACTCCAGATTGCCCGCATAGGTAAGTTTATCGAGGTTGACGACGGCATCCTGCGTATCACGGATGATAAAGCGAACCACGGCAGAGCCGATAAAGCCGGCACCACCAGTCACAAGGATTTTCATATCGATTAATGCTTTTGCAAGATAATTAAATTGAACGAAGAAGATGAGACACGATAAGAGAATGAATGATAATCATATCGCTGCAATGGCATAGCAAATCGGTAAAAGGGTACTATATAACGCTCTTATCCTGAGCGCTGCGTTGGCTACCGCCCCTGAGTTACAGCTCCCAGCATGCTCCCTTTAACCTGATTGTTCGCGCTGTTGGTCATCATATCCTCCAGCTTCTTGTCTTGATTGATGTTTAGCAATGATTCCCAATCACCTTCATCCGAAAATGCATGATGCGTGTATTGCTCACATCTTGGCCAAATAGGGCCATCAACCCGATTTAGCCTCAGATTCTATCTCGTTTCCCCCAAGGATGCACAGTCAAAAAATAGGGCGCCGACAACCCAATAATGCACATTAAAGAGGCATCATTCGAAAACCTGTAGGAGCAGGTTAAACCTGTACGCCCTCTAACCAGTCACACTATGCATCTGTACAAAAATACGAAAAACACCAATTTTTCAAATCGTTATAACCTTAACCTTTGCTGTGTAAGATGAACTAGGAAGCTACTTAACACATCAGGTTGCCCCACCTCCACCATCCATCAACTACCTATCTGCCAGCATTGACCATCGCTTTCATCGTCAGAGAATGACGCATCCTCTAAAGGGTTATGTGATTCAGTCCTGATACAGGGGTGACTGGTTAGGATCCGCATTGACTCTCCTTCCTATACACCCTCTAATTGACAGCCTGGACCCTCATAATCATGCATCTTATGAAAATTCTATTGGTCGAAGACGACAAGCTGCTCAATCACCATCTTACTACGCTGTTGACCGAGGCCCAGAATCAGGTCCACAGCACCGACAGCGCCCAGATTGCGCTGCACTATGCCCGCGACTATCCCATCGATGTGGCCATCATCGATCTCGGCCTGCCGGACATGGACGGTCTGCAACTCATCAGCCAGTTGAGGGAGCAACAGATCCCCTTCCCCATCATCGTCTTGACTGCCCGTGGCAACTGGCAGGACAAGGTAGAGGGGCTGGAGGCTGGTGCCGACGATTATCTGGTCAAGCCGTTCCAGAAAGACGAGCTGCTGGCCCGTCTCAACGCCCTGGTACGCCGCAGCGCCGGCTTCATTTCCCCCAGGGTGAAGGCGGGTGAATACGAGCTTGATCTGTCTCGCAAGGAGCTGAGCATCGCTGGGGAAGTCACTGTGCTGACCAGCTTCGAGTATCTGATCCTGGAGTACCTGATGCGCAATGCCCGCCAGGTGGTTTCCAAGCAGCAGTTGCTGGATCAGCTCTACGGTGATGGTGAAGGGGATCCGAATACCATAGAGGTCATGGTGAGCCGGCTGCGCAAGAAACTGGATCCGGAAGGAACTGTCTCCCCCATCTCAACCATCCGGCGTCAAGGCTATATCTTTAACCTTTCATGCAGTTGAGCGCCGCATCTTGCCGCCCTCTCCGCCAATGAGCGCCCTATGTATCTGATCAGCCGATCTCTCCATATCAAGCTGATGATGAGTGCCATGCTGGTCATCGCTATCATCATGTCCTTCTCGGTCTATATCCTCTACCTCGGCCACACCGAGGAGCAGGCCCAGAAGGCCAGCACCCGCATGCAGGAGAACCTCTCCAAGCTGTTCTCCTCCAAGCAACCGGATCCCCGTGCCATCACGGATCTCGGCAACATCACCCCGGATGCCATCGACCCCAACCTCGACACCCTCATCTGCCGGGCCGATGGAGAATTGAGCTGGTCCAGCCTGCATATACCTGAGGTGATCTCGGTCAAGAAGACCATCTGTCAGGATCTGATGAAACACCTGGGTGGGCTGGATCAGGACTACTTCTTCAAGCTCCACACCATCAAGAATGGCGAGAGCTACTTCATCTACAGTCTGCGCTTCCTGCGCA
>RCUR01000329.1_pt1 | contig 17020 bp, 11 predicted proteins | sample 2166151 | NCBI WGS metagenome assembly RCUR01 (sample SAMN09932785, study PRJNA488358) | compost metagenome | isolation source: compost soil in an enriched community | place: Germany: Experimental Botanical Garden
TGCTGGCGCTGGCCGGTTGCTCGACGCCAACGGTGGTGACGCTGCAGAACGGCACCCAGTATTTGACCAAGGACATGCCGGAAACCAAGACAAAGGATGGCTTCTTCGAGTTCGAAGATATTTCCGGGGCGAAAGTGAAAGTCAAGGCTGATGAAGTGGCCACGATTCGCAGGGAAGACTGAATTTCGCGTTATCGTTCATCGCGGGAAAGCCCGCTCCCACAGGGTATGCGCCAACCTTGCGGGAGTGGGCCTGGTCCGGGCGGCGCTCCGACGAAGAGGCCCTTACCGGCGCCAACTCACCATCAGGCGATCACAAACCCCGCACCCGACAAACTGTCCAGCCCGACCCCGACCAATGTCACTGAATCATTGCCAAACGTCAGCACGGTATCCTGCCCCACCACGGTGGCATGGTCCCGGAAGTCGTCGGCCGGCGTAACACCCTGTACCCCGAGAAACACCAGTTTGTCGTTCGACTGATAGCCCAACACCCGGTCGTGGCCAAACGCGCCGTTGAACAGGAACGTATCGATCCCGCCCCCCGATTCCAGCAGGTCGTTGCCGGCCCCGCCGATCAAGACGTCGTTGCCCTTGCCTGCGATCAAATGATCGTTGCCGTCGAGACCGAACAACCAATCGCCGACCGCCTGCGCCTTGAGCGTATCGTTCCCCATGCCCCCCTTTATCGACGACTCGTACCGGGTCAGCTGGTTGCCGTCCGCCAGCCCGTTTGCGGTGACGCTGTGGGTCACGTCATCCTTGACCAGCCCCCATAAAAAGCCCGGCTCCTTGCTCATGATGCTGCCGATGTCACGGGTGATACTGATGCCGCCATTGGCATCGCGGATGTACAGGTTGCCGGCGCCGTCGTTGGCAAAGTCGAAGTTTTTCACCGACTGCTGCAAGTCGAGCACGTTGTGCCCGTTGCCGCCCAAAAGGACGTTGTAGCCACCGGCATCACGGAAGGTGTCGTTGCCGTCGCGGCCTTCCAGATAGTCGTTGCCCTTGCCGCCCTGGATCAGGTCGTTGCCGTCACTGCCGATAATGAAAGTGCTGCCTTTGTGGATGTCGGCATTGCGGTTCAGGTCCTGGACCCAGGTGTTGGCCCGCGCCGGGTCCGAGAGGTTGGCAACAACAATGGTCGAGTCTTTGCTGGTGAGGTCGTAGAACCGTGACTCCAGCACCCGGGTCATGCCGTCGCCATAACCGGTCGGCAAGTGGGAAATCCAGGTCGGAATGTTGAGGATGGAAAACGGCAGCAGATTCCATGCGGTCGACGCGTAGTGGTCATTGAAGCTGACAATGTTGTTGGTGGCCGAGGCTTGATCGGCATCGTGCACACCGACCGATGCCAGGTTGAACGCCGAACCGTCCAGCGCGCGGAACACTGGATCGTTTTCATAGCCGACGTTCAGCACTTTGTCGCTGCTGCCTTGAGTTGGCGAGGCGTAGGCAATGTAGTTGGAATCCTGGAAGAAACCGCCCCATTTTTCGCGGCTCAAATCCGCCAGGCTATTGACTGCCAGCCCGCCGAGACTGTGACCACTGACCAGCACGTCATTACCGGACAACCCGTTGGCCCGGGCAAACGCCGCGACGTCGGCGAGCAGCTTGCCGAACGCTTCACCCACATAGTTTTTCGCGTAATCCTGTGGACCCAATGCCGCCAACAGGTCATTGATGACATCGCCGATGGAGTCACTGATCTGGCTTTCACGAGGGCCACTGGTGCCGCGAAAGGCGATGCCGATTTCCGTGAGGTGCCCTTGGGCGTCGTATTTACCGAGGATTTCCACCTGGGCGCTGGTATAGCCGGCCTTTTCACCGAAGAAGGTTCCCCGTGCATCGACTTTGCCGTCATAACCCAGCTGCGCGGCGGTGATGGGTGTCCAACCGGCTTTCTGTACCGCGTCCAGTGCGGCCTTTTCCGAATCGGGGTTCCAGGGGATACCGGGAATCACCCCTTGGGAGTCGGTGCCGCCAATCAGCGCGGTCACCAACGTTGCCGGCAGGCCCACGCCGAAACCGTTGTGCTGGTAACCGGTGGCAAAGCCGTTGTCGAGGTTGTGATAGGAGTACAGCGTGATTGCCATCGCGTCGGTGAACAACGCTTTGGCGTCTTCTGTACCAAGGTTCTTGTAGTCGTACACACCCATGGGTATTGCCTCTCTCTTTGTTGGAATTGTCAGAGATAGCTCACAGCCGGGACACCTCGATCGCGAGATGCCCGGAGCCTCCAGTGCTGTTACAAAAATCTGTCAGGCAAACACAAAACCGGAAGTCGACAGGTTATCCAGCCCCACCCCGACCAGGGTCACGGAAAAGTCGCCAACCTTCAGCACCGTGTCTTGACCGGCCTGGGAGACATGCTGTCGGTAGTCATAGCCCTGCCCCGCGTCTTCAACGCCCATGAACACCAGGGTGTCACTGCCCTGGTAGCCATTGATCGCATCAAATCCGAAAGCGCCGCTGAACAGGAAGGTATTGCTGCCGTCCCCGGTGGAATGCATCACGTCGTTGCCGTTGCCGCCGACGAAGGTCACGTGGCCCTTGTCGCTGCGCAATACGTCATCGCCGCCGTTGCCGAACAGCCAGTCGCCCTGGGCGTCGGCCAACAGCGTATTACCGAGGGCATCGCCGTTGAGCGAATGACTGTAGCGGGTCAGTTCGTTGCCGTTGAGCAGGCCGTTGCCGGTGACGGTCCAGGTGATGTCCCTGGTGCTCCACCATGATCCGGACTCCTGGCTCACCAGCGCGCCGATGTCCCGGGTCATGCTGATGCCGCCATAGGCGTCACGCACGAACAGCGTGCCATCGCCATCGTTGGCGAAGCTGAAGTTCTGCAGTGGCTTGAGCAGTTCGAACGTGTTGTTGCCCTTGCCGCCCAAAAGTATGTTGAAGCCGCCGTCGTCGCGGAAACGGTCGTTGCCGTCCCGGCCTTCGATGAAGTCATTGCCGGCGCCGCCCTTGAGCCAATCGGCGCTGTCGGTGCCGATGATAAACGTGCTGCCCGTGTGCGGCTCGCCACTGCGCCCGAGGTCCTCGACCCAGGTGGCGCCGCGAGACGACGCCGACAGGTTGGAGACGATCAGGGTCGAATCCTTCCCGGTCAGGTCATAGAAGGCAGAGTCGATCACCCGGTTCAGTCCGTCGGCGTAACCCGGCGATCCATGGGCCGACCAGTTCAGCGGGTTGAGAATGCTGAAGGGCACCAGGTTCTGCGCGGTGGAGGCGTACTGGTCATTGAAGTTGACGACGTTGTTGGTCGCTGAATCCTGATGACCATCGTGCTTGCCCAGTGAGCCACTGCTGAAGGTAGTGCCGTCGAGCACCCGAAACACCGGGTCGTTCTCATAACCGATGTTGAGCACATTGTTGCCGGTGGCGCTTTGGGTTGGCGAAGCGAAGGCGATGTAGTTGGCGTCCTTGAAGAAACCGCCCCAGTCATTGCCACTCAACTCCGCCAGGCTGTTGACCCCCAAACCGCCAAGGCTATGCCCGCTGACCACAACGTCCCTGGCACTCAGGCCGTGGGCGATGGCGAATGCAGCGACGCTCTTGAGCAGGCTGTCGAAAGCGTTTTTCGCGTAGTTGCTCGCATAATCCACCGGACCGACTGCGGCCAACAGGTTGTTTTTCATGTCGCCGAAGGTGTCGCTGTACCCCAGGCCACCGGTACCACGGAAGGCGATGCCCAGGCCGATCAGGTTCCCGGCCCCGTCGTATTTACCGAGGATTTCGGCTTCGGCGCTGGTGAAGCCGTCCTTCTCGCCATAGAAGGTACCTTGGGTGCCAACCTTGCCCTGATAGCCCAAGGCCGAGGCACCAATTGGCGCCCAGGCGGTCGCCGGGAGTGGCTGGCCGGTAGGCGTATACGCGTACAGCGCCAGCGCGATCGCGTCGGAGTACAACGCCTTGCCGGCCTCACTGCCGGCATTTTTGTAATCAAACAGTCCCATTTTCTTGCTTCCTTTGCGTCAAATCAGAACTGCCAGTCCAGGGTCAGGCCCACACCATGGTCTTTTTCCCGGGAGCCGAGCAGTCCGTTGTAGTCCAGGTTCAAGCGGGTATCGCGTCCCAGCGCCCAGCCGGCCCGGGCACCGACCACCGCGGCATTGCGGTCCATGGACACGCTTTGCACGCTGAACGCGGTGTTGCCATTGACGAAGGCCAGGTGGTCTTCGGAACGGGTGTTGCCCAGGTTGTGCTGCCAGCCGAGCGTGCCGGACAGTTCCAGTTGTTGCTGATCGGACAGCGCAATGGCTTTGCTCGCCCGCAGGCCAAGGGTCGAGAGCACCGCGTCGCGGTTGTTTTCACCGCCCTTGAGTGCGGCGGCGTCACCTTTTTCGCTGAAGCTGTCGCTGTTCAGGTGCACGTAAGCCAGGTTGACGAACGGCTCCAGTGCCAGCGGTTGCAGGTCCAGGCGATACGCCGCTTCGGTGAACAGTTGCGCGGTGGTCGCATCGCGTTTGGATTTCTGCTTGCCGCTGACGTCACCGAATTGCAGGTCGCGTTTGACGTCGATGCGATGCCAGCTGTAAGCACCGCCGACGCTCAGGCGCAGCGCGTCGATTTCGTGGCCCAGGTAGGCGCCCAAGTGGTAGCTGTCGACCGATGCCGACGAGTGCGTGCCATCGCCCATGCTCAACGAGCTGTCGCTATAACCGGTAACGAAACCCAGTCGTGTGTCTTCAGTGATCAAGCCATCGACGCCGGCCAGCAGCCCGCCGATGGAGCTGTTGGAACTGGCGTTGTCATTCCCGCCATCGCTCTTGCCCCAGGCGCCGAGCACTTTGAGCCAGGCATTGCTGCGGTCATCGGTCGGTGCGCTGGCGTCGAACAGATCACGCTCGCGCAGACGTTCGCCGACCGCATCGCGCAGGTAGCGGCTGTCGTTGATCAGCAGCGTGCCGATCGCCGGATGAATCTCACCGGACAGTTGCTGGAACGCTTGTTGCGCGACAGCGGCGGTCGGCGACAACAGCAGGGTTTCGTAGAGCCGATTGCCTGTGCCCAGTTGCTCGGCGGCAGCGGCCACGGCCCGTTGATTCGGGGTCAGGCCTACACTGGTGAAAGATGTCGCATTGCGCTCCACCGCCAGTTGAATGCTGTCCGTCGTGTAACCGAGGGTGCCACCGATAAACAGGTAGTCCGGCAACACCGCCCCGAAACGCCCTTCGATCCCGCCAGCGGCTTGCAGGATGTTGTACTGATTGCCCAGCAGGGTTTTCGCCTCGCCGGTGGTCAGCAGCGTTGGACTGTTTTCCAGGGTCAGGCTGACCGTTGCGCCTTCGATGGTGGCTGTGCCGCCGGCAATGATCTGGTCGCTGCGGGTGGGCGACACCTCTACGGCGTAGGTCGAGCCGGGCTCGAAGGTCATGTCGCCCGTCACCTGCAAGGTGCCGATGGAGTTGCCGGGCGCCACGGTACCGCCGCTTTTCGCAGTCAGTGCCGCGATACTGCCGTTACCACCGAGGATGCCATTGTCATTGACGGTGACGGCCGATAGCAGCGAACCGTTGACGGCCAATCGGCCCTGATTGACCAGGGTCTGGCCGGTGTAGGTGTTGGCTCCGGTCAGCACCAGCGTGCCGATGCCCTGCTTGGTCAGGCCGCCGTGGCCGGATATGTCGTTGCGCCAGACGTCGAGCCCGCAGTGCACGTCGTTGCACACACGCTCGGTGGGTTTGCCGGCGTCGATGATCGCGCCGATACCCGGCAAGTCCGCGACAAACTGACTGGAGCCGTAGGCGCCGTCGATGCGGAACTCTTCGGGAATGTCCTGCTCGGTGACGAGCATCGCCGGGCCGTCGATGCCTTTGCGCAGGTTGATCATGCCCCAGCCATACAGCGAATCGACGCCGGGTGCGCCGAGGTCGGTGGCGGTGGTACGCAGCACGCTGGCGACTTGTGCGCCGGTCATGTACGGGAAGCGTTCCATCAACACCGCCACCGAGCCGGCAACGTGCGGTGCCGCCATGGAGGTGCCGTTGTAATTGGCGTAGCCGGTAGTCAGGTCAGCGGCATCGGTGCCGCTGATGATCGAACTGTAGATCCGGCTGCCCGGCGCCGACACGCAGAAACTCGCGGTGTAGCCGCAGCGCGACGAGAAGGTGCTGATGTTGTAGGGGGCGGGACTGTTGGTGTCCGGGTTCTTCTGCAAGGCCGCGACGGTCATCCAGTTCGGCGCGATCTCGGGGACGAAATAACCGAGGCCGGCGATGGCGTCCGGGTTGTTGAGGTTGTAGTCGTTACCGGCGGCGAAAATCGTCACGATGCCGCTGCGGGCCGCCGCGATGGCGCCGTCGTAGGCACCGCCGGGTTTGGTCCCCAGCAAGGTCCGGATCTCGTTGAACTGCAGTTGTGCATCCTGCACGGTGAAGTGCGGATACGCCGGGTCCCGACCGCCGAGGTCGAAGCGGTCGGTGATGCCGATGCCCCAGCTATTGTTGATGATCCGCGCGCCGCTGGCGATCAGGGCGTCCCAACCGGCCTTGTACACCGCGCCGTCGTTGCCGCGTACGATACCGTCTTCCGGGCCCGGGTCGCCGTTGTCGGCGCTGATGATCTGTGCACCAAAGGCGACGCCGTGCATCGGTCCGCCATCGCGGCTGCCGGCGGCGATCCCGCCAACGTGGGTGCCGTGGGCACCGAGTTTGCCGTTGGAGCCCACCGAGGGCGAACCGTCATAGAGAAAGGCGTCCCCGACCTTGACCGGAATGTACGGGTCGGTGTACTCGCGGATGCCGCTGGTCACCAGCGTGATGACCTTATTGGCTCCGGAAAACTCCGGGTGCAAGGCGTACACCGGTTGGTCGAAGATCCCCAGCTTCACGCCTTTGCCGGTGTAACCGGCCGCATAGGCATCCTGCGCGTTGATCGCCCCCAGGCCCCAGTCAGCGCTGAACTCTGTGCTGCGCCAGCTTTCGGGATCGCCTGTCCTGCCGTTTTCCACGTAGGGTGCCGCGTGTGCGGTGCCCAGTGTGGCCAACGCGCAGAGCACGGCTAGATTGTTGTACTTGTTATTCATCGAGCTACCTTCCTTAGTTGTGTTGCCAAAATCCTTGTTGTTAGAAGCCTTGCCTCAATTCCTCTTGGTTAAAACGCGCCACTACAGGGGCTGCGGTGTGCAGTTCCTCAACAGACAGGCATTTTTTGAGTCCTCTCCATACTGTTTTTAATAGCTACTGCACCCTCGGTCCCTGGCCGAAGGCCTCATCCACCTTGGCCAGGTCCTGCTCGCTCAAGGTCCCGGCGTAGAAATGCAACCGGGTCCAGGCCATCAGATAGTCGTAGCGGGCCTGGGCCAGATCCCGGCGGGTGGTAAACAGTTGTTGCTCGGCATTGAGCGCATCGAGGTTGACCCGCTCACCGCCCAGAATGCTTTGCCTGGTCGAGACCACCAGCGCTTCGGCGGAGACCAGGGCCTTCTGATAGGCACGCAGCTTGCTCACCCCTGTCAGGCAGGCGCTGAACTGCCGTCGCAATTCGATCAGGGTTTCCCGGGTCTTGCCGTCCAGTTCGTACTCGGCCTGTTCCATCGCACGGCTTGCCTGGCGGGTCGATGCAGAAACACCACCGCCGGCGTACAGCGGCACATTGATTTCGATGCCGATGGTGTTGGTGTCGTAGCGCTGGTTGTAGGTGTTGCCGCTTTCCGATTCATTCTGACGCACCGTGGCGTAGGCGCTGACCTTGGGCAGGTGCCCGGCCCGGTTGCGCTCGACCTCGTAGCGCGCCACTTCAAGCGCCTGGCGCTGGGAAGCCAGGTTGGGGTTGTTGGCCACGGCCATCTCATGCCAGGTGTCGTAATTGGCCGGCTGCAGGGTGAAGGTCTGGAAGTTTTGATCCAGTGGTGCAAGGTCGGCAATGTCGATCGCCGGCACACCGATCAGCGCGCCGAGTTCGCGCAGAGATGCATCCTGTTCATTACGTGCTTCGATTTCTTCGGCGGTGGCCAGCTCATAGCGCGATTCGGCTTCGAGAATGTCCGTGCGAGTACCTTCGCCCTGGCGAAACATCTGCTCGTTCTGCTGGAACTGCTGCTCGAAAGCTTTCTTCTTGGCCAGGGCGATATCGATCTGGTCCTGGGCGAACAACGCCTTGGTGTAGTTTTCCAGCACCCGCACCAGCAATTGCTGGCTCTTGCCACGAAAATTTTCGTCGGAAAACAGCGATTGCGCGACGCCCTTGCGATAAGCCGCGTAGGCCTCGTAGTCGAGCAACGGCTGTTGCAAGGTGAGGCTGGAACCGTAACTGCTGTAGTTGCGGTCATCGCTCTGGTTTTGCCCGCGCTCGTTGAGGTAGGTAGCCTTGGAGCTGTTCCTGCCCTTGTTGTAGTTGTAACCCAGTCTTGGCAACAACCCGGCGCGGCCGATGGCACGGTTCTCAAGGCCTGCATCGCGTTCCTTGATGGCGCCGAGGAATACCGGATCATTGTGCAGTGCCTGTTCATAGATCTCGAACGGTCCCATGGCCGCCACGGCCTGGTTGCCCGCGAACAACATCAACGCCGCCCCGAGCATCGAAAGCTTTTTCATACAGCCGAACATCCTTATTCCTCGGTCAACGCGGAGCCTGCCCGGTCGAGCAGCGGTTTGAACAAATAATTGAGGAGCGAACGCTCACCGGTACGTACGAACATTTCCGCCGGCATACCGGGCTTGATCACCAGGCCATTGAGTTTCTCCATGGCCTGGTCACTGACGCTGCTGCGCAGCACGTAGTACGGTGCGCCGGTTTTCTCATCGAGCAACTGGTCGGCGGAGACCAGGCTGACTTCACCTGGTACTCGCGGGGTGCGGCTCTGGTTGAAGGCGGTGAACAGGATATCCACCGGCAGGTGCGGACCGACCTTGTCGATCAGGTTGACCGGCAGGTGCCCTTCCACTTCCAGGCGCGTGTCCTGAGGCACGATCTCCAGCAGGTTGTCGCCCTGGCGCACCACCGCGCCTACCGTGTGTACACCCAGATTGACCGCAATGCCGTCAGCCGTGGCGATGATCTCGCTGTGCTGCAGATCGAACCCGGCGGAGGTCAACTGTTCCTCCAGCGTCACGCTTTTGAGCTGCGCTTCGGCCAGTTGGGTGCGTACTTCTTTCTGGTACTCCTCGATATGCTGTTGCAACTTCAAGCGGGACTCGACAATGCCCTGCTCCACCCGACCGCTTTCGCCGAGGTTTTCGGCCAACTGCTGTTGCACTTGCGACAGTTGCCGCTGGTACTCCATCAACCGATTGCGCGGGATGTAGCCGTTTTCCGCCAGTGGCGTCAGATTGCTTAGCTGTTGTTGCAGGGAATCGGCCTGAGCGCTCAAGTCGGTACGGGCACGGCGCATGCCGGCCAGTTGCGCGCCGGCGCCTTCGATGCTGGCGCGCAACGCGGCCTGCTCGCGGGCGAAGGCATCGCGACGACTGCTGAACAACTGGCGCTGGCCTTCGAGCACCAACGCCAGACGCGGGTCGGGATCATTGCTTAGCTCGGCGGGGAAATTCACTTGCTTGAGGTTGTCCCGCTCGCTTTGCCAACGGGCAAGGCTGGCCCAGGCCATGCGGTACTGCGCTTGCAACGATTGCACGTCCGCGGCGACCTGGGTCTGGTCGAGCCGGAACAACGGCTGGCCCTGTTTCACCCGCTGGCCTTCGCTCACCAGAATCTGGCTGACCACGCCGTTGCTCATCGACTGCACGGCCTTGCGCTTGCCCGAAACCACCACTGTGCCCTGTACCGGTATGCCCTGATCGAGGGGGGCCAGGCTGGCCCAGGTGAAGAAACTGCCAGCGCCGACAATCGCCAGTATCCAGCCCAGGCGAGCGAAGTAACGCGCGTCGCGTTCAGGCTGTCCAGCCAGGTAGTCCTGCTCCATCGTCGCTTCGTTTTGAGGCTTTACTTGGCTGCGGCTCATACGCCCGAACTCCTTGTCGCGGGCTGAGACTGCCAGCTCATGCTGAGCCCGCCCGGCGCTTGCGCGGTTTTTTCATGTTGTGCTTGCTGAGCCCCCGAGAGTGCCTTGAGCACGTCCTGGCTCGAACCGAACGCCTGCAAGCGGCCTTCGTTGAGCACCAGCAACTTGTCGGCCTGGGCCAATGCGCAAGAACGATGGGTCACCAGAATCACGCTGGTGCCCTGGGCCTTCATTTGCGCAATCGCGCTGGCCAACGCCGCTTCACCCACGGTGTCGAGGTTGGAGTTCGGCTCATCCAGCACCACCAGGCGCGGCTGGCCGTACAGCGCACGGGCCAGGGCCACCCGTTGTTTCTGCCCGCCGGAAAGGCCACTACCGTCTTCGCCGAGCACGGTGTCGTACCCTTGCGGCAGGCGCAGGATCAGTTCATGCACCCCGGCCTGCTGTGCGGCGGCCACGACGCTCTGTGGATCGGCCTCGCGGAAACGCGCGATGTTTTGCGCGATGCTGCCGCTGAACAACTCGATGTCCTGCGGCAGGTAACCGATGTAAGGCCCGAGGTCGTCGCGGTTCCAGCGATGGATGTCCGCACCGTCGAGCCGCACCGTACCACCGAGCGTCGGCCAGACACCCACCAGTACCCGTGCCAGTGTCGATTTACCGGAACCGGAAGCACCGAGCACGCCCATCACCTCACCCGCTGCGAGGCTGAAACTGACCAGGTGCAGGGTCGCCGCCCGTTGCCCCGGAGGCGCCGCGCTAACCTGCTCAAAGGTGATCTGGCCCTTCGGCGCCGGCAGCGCCATGGCCTCGTCGCCCGACGGGAAGGCTTGCAGCAAGGCGTCGAGACGGCGGTAAGCCAGCTTGGCGCCGCTCCATTGTTTCCATACGGCGATCAACTGATCGATAGGACTCAGCACACGGCCCATCAGGATCGAACCGGCAATCATCATTCCGGCGGTCATGTCACCCTTGATCACCAGCAATGCGCCAAGGCCCAGCACCAACGATTGCAGGCACAGGCGCAGGGTTTTGCTCAAGGAACTGATGACGGCGCCCGTGTCGCTGGCCTGGTTTTGCAGGCCGAGGAACCGTGAATGCACCTGAAACCAGCGATTGCGCAACGCCCCCAGCATGCCCATGGCCTGAATGGTTTCGGCGTTATGCAAATGGCTGGTGGCCAATTGGCTGGATTGCTGGGAACACGCGGCGGCTTCGCCCAACGGTTTTTTGGTCATGGACTCATTCAGCCAGGCCAGCGCAATCAGCAGCAGAGCCCCCGCCGTGGCAAAAACGCCGAGCCAGATGTTGAACAAATAAATCACCAACAGGTACACCGGGAACCACGGCGCATCGAAAAACGCGAACAACGCCGGGCCGGTGACGAACTGGCGAATATGTGTCAGATCCCCCAGCGCCTGTCCCGCATTGCCTTCGCCTTTGAACAGGTTGCGCTCGAACGCCGCCCGATAGACCCGCAGATTGAACCGTCGCTCCAACTGACTGCCAATACGGATAACGATGAAACTGCGGACAGCTTCCAGCAAACCGATAAAGGCAAAGAACCCGACAATCATCAGCGACAACATGACCAGTGTTGTTTCATTCTGCGAAGACAGTACCCGGTCATAGACTTGCAGCATGTAGATAGAGGGCGCCAACATCAGAATGTTGATCAGGGCGGTAAAACAACCGACGCTGATCAAGATGCTCTTATAGTCCCCCAGTGCCTTTATTAATGGTGCGGTGGCTGGGGCCTTCGCCATCTTCATTGGTTATTCCTGAGCTGATATTTATCGCCACGCGCGGGCGAGGTTCCAGTTAACTGTCCGCACACGGTCGAGACATTGTTTGCCCGTTATCGTTTACAAATAACGAACAATGTTTTGTGATCGATAAAGTGCCGGGGGATTGCGCTTGACTGCTTTTGCGGCTAACGCGTCGGCCGCTTGAGGGTAATGATCCGACCCGACTGCAAAGTACCTTGATAAAGCCCTTCGAACTGACGGTTGAAAAACAGGATTTTTGAGCCTTCCTTGCCGGTGATTGCAATGCCGTCCGGTTCGGGAAACCAGCCGATCGCCTGCTCCCCAAGCCAGGCGGTGAAACAGTCCGCGCCAGCACCCAGGGTTTGATTTGGCTGAAAGTCGATCAAGCATTCATTCGAAGCAACGAGCGGTGATTTGTCCGTGTCTTGCGCGGCTCTTAGCGTAGCCAGCCAATTGCCAGCCAACTCTGACGGATCCGCCAGTTTCAGACTGCTTGCCATGGTTTCCTCTCCAAAAAACATCATCAACGCTGCCAGTAGCCACGCGCTTGTCTTGCGGGAAAAGACGCTGTGCGTCATAGGTTCTTGTACTCCGGGCCGCAACCCTGCTTACGGTAAGAGAGCAGCGCATCGGGCGCCGCCCTCCTTGTTCACCTCACATCAAGCCACGATGTCCGAGTACGCCGCCTGGCCCACGGTACTGACCAGGAAATCAGCCGCGCCATGCCCCGAGAAGTCGATCGACAACAAACTGTTGCCGCCCGAGGTGCTGAGCACCGCATCGCCCACCGCCCCGGTGAAGGCGCTGACAAAGTGCAGGCCCGCGCCGTTGGTGATGCCGGTCAGGTCGATCTTGTCCAGACCGCTGACAAAGTCGAGGATCTGGTCGACCGTACCTGGCCTGGAGTCACTGCTGGCCGCAAACACGAAGGTGTCCGAACCTGCGCCGCCCCACAGTTTGTCCGCGCCGCCAGCGCCGTAAAGGATGTCGTTGCCGGCACCGCCTTTGAGCTCGTTGGACACGTTGTTACCGATCAGCAAGTCGTTGCCCGAACCGCCAATGGCGTTCTCGACGGTGACACCCTTGGCGATGGAGACGTTACCCACCAGGCCGCCGACGTCCGAGAACGACGTTTCATTGAGGTTGATCTTCTGGTTCTGGGTAAACCCGGAAAAGTCCAGGGTGTCCTTGCCGCCTGCATCCCAGACCGAAAACACCACCTTGTCCGCCGAAGAAGACGCGCCAAGGAAGTCGCGACCGGCGTTGGAGTTGAAACCGTAGGTAGTGTCGCCGGTGCGAGTGGTGGTGTTGGCACCGTAGAGCTGCTGAATGGCAGCGATATCGTCAATCAGCGGGCCGGACGCGTAGGCTTCGACGCCGCCCTTGCTGAAGTTCTGACTGGTATTGCTTTCACTCCAGTAGCTCATGACGCTGTAGCCGCGGGTGTCTTGCCCATAGGACGCGTCATTGTAGGTCGGTGCACCCTCGCCGGCGTTGTAGTCGCCGGGGTGGGCCAGGCCCAGGGAGTGGCCGATTTCGTGGGTCAGGGTTTGCCGGCCATAGTTGTTCAGGTCCGGGGTCTTGTTGGGCGTGTAACTGCTGTTGATCAGGTACCAGGAAGTCCCGTCGTAACCGGCCCCGGTACCAGGCAGGTAGGCAAACGCAGCCGCACCGTCCTGACCGCCGCTGTAGTTGCCGAAGGTCATGTGGCCATCGCCGCCGCTGGCCTTGTCAGTGAAGGTAACATTGGCCACGTCGGCCCAGGATTGCATGGCGAGCACGGCCTGGGCTTTCTGTTGCGCGCTGAACTGACTGAATCCGGTAATCCCGTGCTTGTACATCGTGCTGGACGATGCCGAAGTCAGGAAGGTATAGGTCAGCTCTATTTTGCCGCTACCATCCTTGTCCTGGTAAGCAGCGCCGTCGCGCAGCAATTGGTTGGCTGCCTGATCGACGGAGAACGACGGTTTGCCATTGACCGTGAGGTTGCCGCCCCGATCATACTGATGGCTGAAACTATTGATCTGATTGAATGCAGAACTGCTTGCCGCCAATGCTGACAGTGGCAGCAGCACCTGTTCGGCGGAATCAATAGCGTGATCTTTTACTTTCGACATAAACACACTTCCTTGTTTAGCTATGGAACAGTTTTTGTCAGATAAAGACGATCCCTGGCGAGATCGTCCTATCACTCGCCCAATGAAGGCGTAGGAAAACTGACACAATTAGAAATCAAACGTCCACTACTTTTTTGACGTCAAATTTGCGCATTCAGGAATGTGCCCGTAAACAGTGGGCGTACTGAGAAAGTATTGAGTTAAAAAAATATTAGACGGGAGTTATTGTCGGACAATCGACAATTTAATTATTAAATATAGGTAAATTTCCGGGCACTCGAATCGTCCGACTATTTATGTTTAATCCGTTAAACATTTCAATGAAGTGATCACCTCTGAATACCGGGTTATCGTTCTTCGCGAGCAGGCAACGAATGACCATCAGGCAATAACCATTTCAGCTCCGCAAAGGTTGCACAACCGGCGTTGTCGCCCCACTGGAACCCTCCCCGGTGTGGCAGGTTTTGCACACTGCCTTAAACTGCGATACAGCCCATGAACGAATGACGGTGCAAGGGTTCGATGGATTGCCTTACACCACGGGCCTCACGAAATGATCCGGGTGAAGCCGACATGAAAATGGTCACGCCTCTTTTGGCCGCTCTCATCGCCGCCAGCGCGTGTGCGGTAATGAGCATTTGTGCGAATGCCGGGACGACTACGGTCCTGGCAACCAGCTTCGACTGCGCCAGGGCCAGCGCATCCGTCGAGAAGCTGATCTGTCGCGACCCACAGCTGAAGCGGATGGAGATTGAACTGACACGCCTTTATCGCCTGGCGCTCACGGACGATCATTCGGTACCGCGCCCCGACAAGGTCGAGATCGAACAGCGCTTCTGGGTCGACGCGCGAAATCAATGTGCCACCAAGGCAGAGCCCAAGGCCTGCACGATCCGCAGTTATGCCGAACGCGCACACCAGCTTCGCCAGGGTTCGGCCATTGCGAGGACCAAGGATCCAAGCAGGCTCACCGATGGCCCCGTAGCCTTTCGTTGCGCAGGATTGAACGCGTTGATTGCCGCTACTTTCTTCAATGTCGAGCCGCGTGTGGTGTACCTGAAATGGGCGAATACCTCTGCCACCCTTATCCAGGTACCGAACGATTATGCAAGCCAATACAACGGCAAGGATTTGCGGGGTAGCTACGGCTTTTGGCAAACCGGTAACGAGGCCCTGTTACAGATCCCGGGCTCGGGGCAAATGCGTTGTTCGCTCGAGCCAGTTGGCTGATGGCGCATCGGGACATCCTTTCCCGGTGGCCTGATGCAGCTTGTCAGCTGCCGGTGCGGATCTTGTTCCAGACCCGGGTACGCACCCGGTCGATGTTCAGTGGCATGGCTTCCAGGGCAAACAGCTTGCCCATCATTTCCGGGCTTGGGTAAACCTTGGTGTCGTTCTTGATCGCCGGGTCGATCAGGCTGTCGGCCTGTTCATTGCCATTGGCGTAATGCACGTAGTTGCTGACGCTGGCCATGACGTCCGGGCGCAGCAGGTAGTTCATGAAGGCGTAACCGGCCTTTTCATCAGGGGCATCGACCGGCATGGCAACCATGTCGAACCAGATCGCGGCGCCTTCCTTGGGAATCGAGTAGCCGATGTCGATGCCGTTGTTGGCTTCCCTGGCGCGGTTTTCCGCTTGCAGGATGTCGCCGGAGAAACCGACCGCGACGCAGATGTCGCCATTGGCCAGATCACTGGTGTACTTGGACGAGTGGAAATAGCTGACATACGGCCGCACCTTCATCAGCAGGGCTTCGGCCTTTTTGTAGTCTTCCGGGTTCTTGCTGTGATGCGGCAAACCGAGGTAGTTCAACGCGGCCGGCAGCAGTTCGGGGCCGTTGTCGAGGATGGCCACGCCGCACTTGTGCAACTTCTGCATGTTCTCGGGCTTGAAGATCAGGTCCCAGGAATCCACCGGGGCGTTGTCGCCCAGCACCGCCTTGACCTTGGCAATGTTGTAGCCGATGCCGGTGCTGCCCCACAGGTAAGGGAAGCCGTGCTCGTTGCCCGGGTCGTTGGTCTGCAATGCCTTGAGCAATACCGGGTTGAGGTTTTTCCAGTTCGGCAACTGACTCTTGTCGAGCTTCTTCAGTGCGCCGCCTTCAATCTGCCGGGCCATGAAGTGGTTGGACGGAAACACCACGTCGTAACCGGATTTTCCGGTCATCAGCTTGCCATCGAGGGTTTCGTTGCTGTCGTAGACGTCGTAGGTGAAGCCGATGCCGGTTTCTTTCTGGAAGTTTTTCGTGGTGTCTGGCGCGATGTAATCCGACCAGTTGTAGATCTTGACGGTTTCGGCGGCCTGGCTGATCGATGCAACCAGCATCAGCGGGGCCAGAGTCAGTGTCTTTCGGAGCATGAGTCGATTCCTGTAGGTTTTTTTTGTTGGCAGGCAATCAAAGGATCAGCTTTCAAATTTCAAAGAATTGAAAACTCAAAAAATCAGCACGTAGGTCTTGCGCACGGTTTCCTGGATGTCCCAGATACCGAGGCTGTTGGCCGGCAACATCAGTGCGTCGCCGGCTTCTATGTGCAGGGGCTCGCCGCCGTCCGGGGTGAAGGTGCAGCGGCCCTGAATGAAGTGACAGAATTCCTGGGCGACGATCTGCCGCCGCCAGCGCCCGGGGGTACATTCCCAGACACCGGTCTCGACGCCGTCGTCGCGTTCGACGCTGGTGGTCGAAGCCACGGCCACGGGAGTTCCCAGGGGCACGGCGACCGGATTGGATTCGTCCAGTTTCAGGGTTGCGGTGTTCTTGAATTGCGTGATGCTCATGGGGATACCTGTCGATGTAGAGACGCTGTTTAGTGCATGAAACCTTCCATGAAACCGGCCACCCCGCTGGCCAGCCTGCGCCGCCAGGGCGCTGTGGCCGGGTTGGCCAGGGTCTGGTCCTCGTGGACAAAGCTGCGGATGATCGCGTTGTAGCCGAGCCAGCGGATCGGCTCCGGCTCCCAGGCCCGCAGTGCGTCGAGGCCGCGCTGGGGGATGACCCACGGTTGGCGTACCAGATCGGTGTCGCGCCCCAGGATCAGGTCGGCCAGCGTGCGGCCTCCCAGGTTGCTGGCGCCAACACCCTCCCCGCCATAGCCGCCCGACAGGGCGATGCCGTTGGCCCGGTCGCAAAGCATGTGCGGCTGGAAATGCCGGGACATGCCCAGGTTGCCGCCCCAGGAATGGGTGATCTGCACGTTCTTCAACTGCGGGAACAGTTCGCCGAACAGATA
>RCUR01000331.1_pt1 | contig 16951 bp, 11 predicted proteins | sample 2166151 | NCBI WGS metagenome assembly RCUR01 (sample SAMN09932785, study PRJNA488358) | compost metagenome | isolation source: compost soil in an enriched community | place: Germany: Experimental Botanical Garden
CTACATCAAGACAGACAAGCGCTATCTGTCGCACTGGCGTAATGGCGAGTGGGACAAAGGCACCCTGACCGAAGACAATGTGCTGCACATCAGCGAAGGCTCGACTGCCCTTCACTATGGCCAGCAATGCTTCGAAGGCCTGAAGGCCTACCGTTGCAAGGACGGTTCGATCAACCTGTTCCGCCCGGACCAGAACGCCCTGCGCATGCAACGCAGCTGCGCGCGCCTGCTGATGCCGCATGTGCCAACCGAAGCGTTCATCGAAGCCTGCAAGCAAGTGGTCCGTGCCAACGAGAAGTTCATTCCGCCGTACGGTACCGGTGGCGCCCTGTACCTGCGTCCGTTCGTCATCGGCGTGGGTGATAACATCGGCGTGCGCACCGCCCCGGAATTCATTTTCTCGATTTTCTGCGTGCCGGTCGGTGCCTACTTCAAGGGCGGCCTCAAGCCCAACAACTTCCTGATTTCCACCTACGACCGTGCCGCGCCCAACGGTACCGGTGCGGCCAAGGTCGGTGGCAACTACGCCGCCAGCCTGTTGCCAGGTGCCGAAGCGAAGAAAGCCCACTTCGCCGATTGCATCTACCTGGACCCGCAATCGCACTCGAAAATCGAGGAAGTGGGTTCGGCGAACTTCTTCGCCATCACCCATGACGACAAATTCGTCACGCCCAAGTCGCCGTCGGTACTGCCGGGCATCACCCGCCTGTCGCTGATCGAGCTGGCACAGAGCCGCCTGGGCCTGGAAGTGGTCGAAGGCGATGTATTCGTCGACAAGCTCGACCAGTTCAAGGAAGCCGGTGCCTGCGGTACCGCTGCCGTGATCACGCCGATTGGCGGCATCCAGTACAACGACAAGCTGCACGTGTTCCACAGCGAGACCGAAGTCGGCCCGGTCATCACCAAGCTCTACAAGGAGCTGACCGGTATCCAGTCCGGCGACGTCGAGGCGCCGGCAGGCTGGATCGTCAAGGTCTGATTGCCCGCCCTCAATAGCCGGTCATTTCCAGGTAGCCACGCCCGCCGTGGCTGCCTGCAAGGCGCACTGGCCCTTCCCAGTAGGGAAACGAGGTATCCATCCAGGCCAGCGCCTGGATGGCCTCGACCTGCACATCCACGTTGTGATCGGCCACCTGCACCTGCCAACGGGTCGCTACCTTGCGGCCGTTCTTCTGGGTAGTCCAGGCAAGTTCGCTCAATTGAATCTGCTCACCGCGTAGCGGCTGGCTGCGACCGTCCGCGGCCATCCAGGTGCCGGCGCGGTAAGGCTTGCCATCGCTCTGGCGCACCTGGAACAGCATCAATTTCGTACCGTCATCCAGGTGCAGGGAAAACCAGTCCCAACCGTGCTGCTGCGCCGTCAGTGGCTGGCTGCTCCATTCCCGATCCAGCCAGGCCTGGCCTGTGACCTCAAGGCGTTGGCCGTCATGCTCGATTTCGCCCGTGACCCGATAGAACGGCTGGCTGTAATACCAGGACGCCTGGCCCTCGCCGGATTTCACGCTGTAGCCTTGTTCGCCATGCAGTACCAACGGGCCATCGCTGTGCAATTGCAGGCGATAGCTGAAGCCCGGCCCCGAGGCTTGCATCTGCAACTGTTGCAGCCCTTGCCCGGCTTGCCCCTGCAGCGACCAGTCGTCGATCCAGGCATGAAAGGGCTCGGCCTGCACACCCGCCTGGCCAATGCCACCGCGGGCCAGTTTTTCCGCGTAGCGATGGTCGGACGGGCTGCTGAGCGCGGCATGGGCCAGCCACAGGTTGGGGCTGTTCCAGCCGGCCACCTCGGCACCGGGGCGCAGGGCGGAACGGAACAGGGTCCATTGCGCGCCCCAGTCACGTCCCTGGGCATCCTTGAGGTTGCTGGTGATGTACCACCATTCGATGCGATAGCCGCTGTGGGCGCCGTGGTCGATGGGGAACTGCAACACCCGGCCCGGTTCGACCGGGCTATAGTCGGCCGCGTCCTGGCCCAGGCCGGCATAGCCCTTGACCGGTTCGTCGGGCGGGCCGCAGGCGCCCAGCAGCAAGGCCAGGCCCAGGGCGCAGAAGAGCTTAGGGTTCATCGGCAAACCGCCGCGCAAGGTCGGCGGGTTGGCGCCGCGCCAGTTGCCAGAGTGGCCAGGCGGCGGCGAGCAGGCTGGCGAGCAGGCCGAGTATGCCCAGCTGCAGCAGTTGCCCGGGCAACACGTGCAAGGGCAATCGCCAGCCGAACGCCTGCACATTGACCACGGCCACCAGGCACGCGGCCAGCAACAGGCCCAATGGCATTGCCAACAGCACGGTCAGGCCGGCCAGCATCAGGGTTTGCCCCAGGCTCAACCAGATCAAGCGCATGCGTTCGACACCCAGCGCCCACAAGGGGGCCAGTTGCCCCAGGCGGCTCTGGCCAAGGGTCAGCAGGCTGATGAACAGGGCGACGCCAGCAACGCCCAGGGTCAGGCTGTTGAGCGCCGCGGTGGCGGCAAAGGTGCGTTCGAAGATTTCCCGGGACCAGCGTTTAAGCGTGGCCTGTTCGACCACGCGGGTGCTGTCCAGGCCAAAACGCTGCATCAGCTCGGCTTTCAGCGGCTGCGTCCGCTCGGGCGCCAGACGCAGGCTCAGGCTGCTCAGGCGTGCTTCCTGCCAATGGCGACGCAGCCAGGCGGCATTGACCAGCACATGGCCCTTGGGGTTGCCGTAGTCGGCGTACAGCCCGACCACGTTCAGGCGTTGCTCGGCGTCGCGGCCGGGCAAGCGCACCTCATCGCCCAGCCCCAGCTTCAGGCGTCGGGCCAATTGTTCGCTGAGCATGGCACCGCGGCCAGTGGCCAGTTGAGCCCAGGCGTCGGCGCTTTGATCCAGCAGCGGCCAATGCCGGCGGTAGCTGGCAGGGTCTTCGATGCCTTGCAGTTGCACCGGCCAGCCCTGCAGGTGAGTATCGATACGCCAGTTCGGCAGGGGTGCTGCAATACCTGGCTGGGCGTCGAGCCAGGCGCGGATCTGCAGCGCCTGGACGGTATCGCGTGGCGTCACGTACAGGTCGGCCGCCAGGCGCTGGTCGAGCCAGCCAGTGAAGGTACGGCGAAAGCCTTCGGTCATGCTGCCGACGCCGACACTGGCTGCCAGGGCCAGCAACAAGGCCATCAAGGCCAGGGCAAGTGCGGGCAATTGCTGGCGACTGTCGGCGACGAACCACTGGCTCAGCGGCCCGTGGCAACGGCGGGCGAGCACTGCCAAGGCGGCGTCGAGCACAACTGGCAGCAACAGTGCTGCCGCCAGCAAGACCGCGGCCACCATCAGCAGAGCACTGGACAGGCTGTTGCCCCATTGCCAGCAGGCTACGGCCAGCACGATCAAACCGATTGCCGATACCCCCTGGCGCCTTAGCCACACACCCTGGGCCTGGCGCCAGGCCTGGGGTTGGGCCAGGGCCAGCAGCGGCAAGCGCGCGGCGCGCAACAGGCTGCTGCTACCGGCCAGTAACGCCCCCAGCAGGCTGATGGCGAGCCCGGCCAGCCACCATTGCCCTTGCAAGTTCAATTGTCCCGCCACTTGCACGCCGTACAGGCCGCGCAGGCTGGCGGCGACATCGCCCAGCAACAGGCTGGCGATCAGGTAGCCGCTGAGCACCCCGGCCAGGCCACCGAGGAGGGCGAACAGCCCCAGCTCCAGGGCCAGTGCGGCGATCAGCCCTGCCAGGCTGACGCCGCAGGCACGCAGGGTACGCAATACTCCGCGACGCTGTTCCAGGGCCAGGCCGACGGCCGCATGCACGATGAACAGGCCGACCAGAAAAGCCAGCAGGCCCAGCGCGGTCAGGTTGAGGTGAAAGCTGTCGGTCAGGCGCTGCAAATCCTGGGTGTCGGCGGCAGCCTGCAGTTGCAGCTGGCTGGCGAGGGAGTCGGGCAGGGGAGGCGGGCGTGCGGCGAAGTCCTCGGGCAGCAGCATCCGCGACAGTTGCCCGGGCGCATGCAGCAAGGTCTGCGCCTGGCCGATGTCGACCACGATCACCCCGGGGGCCAATTGCATCTGTACCTGCAAGGGCGGCAGGCGCTGGCCATCGCTGCTCAACGGCCGTTCGCCGCTGCGCAGGCCGAGTTGGCGTAGGGTATCCGGGGCAATCAGGGCCTGGCCCGGCGGGCCGACGAAAGCCTTGAGGTCCAGGGCGCTGGTGGGCTGGCCTGCAACCAGGGCCTGGCGGGGCAGGCTCAGGGGTTCGATGCCGAGCAGGCGCACACTCGGGGTTTGTTCGCCGGCAAGGTTGAGGCGACCTTCGAGCACCGGGGAGACCGGCCAGCCGCTGCGGCGCAAGGTGATGAAGGCTGCCTGCTCGATACGCTCGCCCTGGCGCGCCACCAACTGCGACTGGGCGGCGCCAGCGAGCACGGCACTGGCGCGGGCGTAATCGGCCCGCGCCTGGCTGTTGAGGGCCTGCACCCCGGTCCACAGCGCGGTTGCCAGCCACAGGCCGGTGAGAATGCTGCACAGCTGCAAGGGATGGCGCCGCCAATGGCTGAGCAGTGCCAGCAGGCAAATGCGCAACATGCCCATCATGCGTGCTCGGGCTGGATACGGCCCAGGTGCAGGTAGGCGCGGTGGGCCAGGCGCGAGGCCAGGCGTGCACTGTGGGTCACCATCAACAAGCTGCTGCCGGCTTCCTCGACCAGTTGCAGGAACAGCCCCAGCACCGCATCGCTGTTGGCTTCGTCGAGGCTGCCGGTGGGTTCGTCGGCCAGCACCAGCCGGGGCTTGGCGGCCAGCGCCCGGCCAATGGCCAGCCGTTGTTGCTGCCCGCCGGAGAGTTGTTCGGGGTAGTGCTGCAAGTAAGCCAGCAAGCCAAGGCGCTCGGCCAGGTAGGTAACCCAGGCCGGGTCGTGGCGCCCAGCCAGGCGCGCCTGGAAAGCCAGGTTGGCCGCCACGTCGAGGCTGCTGATCAGGTTGTATTGCTGGAACACCAGGCCCATGCCTTCGCGGCGCCAGCGTGCCAGTTCCGCTTCGCGGCGCCCCTGCAATGGCTGGCCATCGACCAGGATGTTGCCAGCGTCGACGCGTTCCAGCCCGGCGATCAAGTGCAGCAGCGTGCTCTTGCCGCTACCGGACTCGCCCATCAGCGCCAGGCTGGTGGCGGCGGGCAGCTGCAGGTCGACGCCCTGCAGTACGGTCAGCTTGCCTTGGGCGGTGGCGAATGATTTGCGCACATTCTCGACAACCAGCACGTGCCGAACTCCTCACAGTGGAATGAGAAGGATAGCTGGCCCGGCGTGCCCCAAGGGCGGCAGCGCCGTCCACTCACGCAAAGGCAGCGCTGCCCAGGACGATCCGGGTTGCCTCGGCAATCACATCATCCCGTGGTCGGGCATCGGCCGCCTGCTGTGTGTAGTACACCGCGAGTACTATTGGGCCGGAGCGCTCTGGCCAGATCGCCCCCACATCGTTTGTCGTCCCATAATCGCCGGTGCCGGTCTTGTCGCCTACCTGCCATGATCCGGGTACACCCGCGCGGATGCGCCTGGCCCCCGTGGTATTGCCCCGCAGCCAGGCCTGCAGCTGCTCGCGCTGGGCTGCCGACAGGCTGTCGCCGAGTACCAGCGCTTGCAGGCTGTGGGCCATCGCCGCCGGTGTGGTGGTGTCGCGCGGATCGCCGGGCAGGGCGCTGTTGAGCTCGGTTTCCCAACGGTCCAGGCGCAGGCTGGGGTCGCCGATCGAGCGCGCGAATGCCGTCACGGCCGCGGGCCCACCGAGTGTTCTCAGCAGCAGGTTGGCGGCGGTGTTGTCGCTGTACTGGATCGCAGCGGCGCACAGTTCGGCGATGGTCATTCCCGTCGCCAGGTGCTGCGTGGTGATGGGCGAGTAGGTGACCATGTCGCCCTGGCTGTAATGGACCCGTTGTTGCAGCAACCCGGCAACCTGGCTGCTGCGCGACAGAATGGCGCCGGCCAGTATCACCTTGAAGGTGCTGCACAAGGGGAAGCGTTCGTCGGCCCGGTGCAGCACCGATTTGCCGTTCGCGGTGTTCAGCGCGCAAACGCCCAGGCGGCCACCGGCGGCTTTCTCGAGCGTGGCGAGCAAGGCGTGGGCGGGGTCTTCGGCACGGGCGGGCAGGGCCAGCATCAGCGGCGAAGCCAGTGCAGCCAGGAGCAGGGCTCTGCGCCGGGGGCAATGGGGCATGGTGGGTCGTCTCCTTTTTACCGACATTCGATGATAGCCCGCCGGCAAGGGCCGGGTGCGGCGAATGCGTACACTTTCGGGTCGGGTATGGGCAATTTTGCCCGCCGGTCAGCCTTGATAATCCAGTCCAAGGCGTGCTCCATCCGTGCGCCAGTTCAAGCAGGAACCGGCATGGCTACTTCCTTATCACATGCGTTTGAATCGAGCCTGGACTGCACCTGCCCGTTACCGCCTGTGCAGGTGCGCACCTTGCGCTCCATCGGCTTTCTGTTGGTCGACAACTTTTCGCTGATGGCCCTGGCCTGCGCTGTCGAGCCGCTGCGCCTGGCCAATCAGTTGTCCGGGCATGAACTCTTCCGTTGGCACACCCTGACCCTGGATGGTCGCCCGGCGTGGTCGTGCGACGGCCTGCAGGTGTCGCCCAATGCCATGGCGGGCCAGGCTCCGGCCATGGATGCACTGATCGTCTGCGGCGGCAAGGATGTGCAGCTCAGTTGCACGGCCGAGCAGGCCCAATGGCTCAGGGCGCAAGCCGGGCAGGGCGTACCCTTGGGGGGCATCTGCTCCGGCAGTTGGGCGCTGGCGGCCGCCGGGTTGCTCGACGGGTATGACTGCAGCATCGACTGGCCCTACCTGTTGCCATTGCAGGCAGACTTCCCGGGGGTCAGGCCCAAGGCCCAACTGTTCGTCATCGACCGCGACCGCTACACCGCCTGCGGTGGCACGGCACCGCTGGACATGATGCTGCAGCTGATCGGCGCTGCCCACGACGCCGCGCTGGTGCGGCAGATCTGCCAGGCCATGGCGTTCGAGCACCAGCGCAGCGAGCCCGGTGACCATCGCCTGCCGCTCAAGCACCTGCTGGGCCAAGCGCAACCGAAATTGCAGGAAGTCGTGGCCTTGATGGCAAGCAACCTGCGCGAACCCTTGAGCCTCGATGAGCTGGCGGACTACTTGAGTGTGTCCCGGCGCCAGCTGGAGCGTCTGTTCTTCAGGTACTTGCAGTGCACCCCCTCGCGTTACTACTTGAGGTTGCGCCTCGGCCGTGCCCGCCAATTGCTCACGCAGTCGGCCCTGTCAGTCATGCAGGTCGCGACCGAATGCGGTTTCATTTCCAGTCAACATTTTGCCAAGCGCTACCGCGAGCAGTACGCGGTGTCGCCCAAGCGCGACCGGCTCAAGGGCGCGCGCGCAAGCCTGCATGCCGTGCCCTGAAACCTAATTGTCAGTCGTCATCCGGCAAGGTCAGCAGTACCGCGGCCGATGCCGTTCGATCCCGGTCTTGCCGGGGCCATTCAAGTTGGAGAGATGTCCATGAGCAAGAGTGTATTTGTCGGCGAACTCACCTGGAAGGAGTACGAGGCCAGGGTTGCCGGTGGCAAGTGTGTGGCGATGCTGCCGGTCGGGGCACTCGAGCAACACGGCCATCATATGTGCATGAACGTCGATGTGCTGTTGCCCACGGCCGTATGCCAGCGGGTGGCCGAGTGCGTCGATGCCCTGGTATTGCCGGGTATCCAGTATGGCTACAAGTCGCAGCAGAAATCCGGTGGCGGCAACCACTTTCCCGGCACCACTAGCCTCGACGGCGCGACCCTGACGCACACAGTCCAGGACATCATCCGCGAGCTGGCGCGCCATGGGGTGCGGCGCCTGGTGATGATGAACGGGCATTACGAGAACTCGATGTTTATCGTCGAAGGCATCGACCTGGCGTTGCGCGAGCTGCGCTACGGCGGCATTGATGATTTCAAGGTGGTGGTGCTGTCGTACTGGGATTTCATCCGCGACCCGGACGTCATTGCAAAGCTGTACCCGGAGGGCTTCCTGGGCTGGGATATCGAGCACGGCGGCGTCTTCGAGACCTCGCTGATGCTGGCGCTGTATCCGCACCTGGTGGACCTGGACAAGGTCGTCGACCATCCACCGGCGACTTTTCCCCCTTACGACGTATTCCCCATCATCCCCGAGCGCACGCCGGCGCGCGGCACCTTGTCCTCGGCGAAAACCGCCAGCCGCGAAAAGGGCGAGCTGATCCTGGAAGTCTGCGTTGCCGGGATTGCCGACGTCATCGGCAAGGAGTTCGGCGACTGACCTAAACCTGCGCCCCGATTACCCGAATTGCAGCTTTAGAAAATAACAACAAGACGACCCTCGTCGGTCCCAATCGCTTTTTCGGAAGATACAGACATGTCCAATTCAGACGCGCATAAAGAGTACGGCCTCGGCCAGATTTCGCCGAGTGAACGCAGTTATGGCTTTGTCGATACGGTATGGACCTGGTTTGGTTCGGGCATCAACACCGGGTCGTGGTTCTTCGGTGGCATGGCCGCGGCCCTGGGCATGGTGTTCGTCTTGCAGTACAGCCTGTTGTGGCTGCCACTGATGATGATCCCGTGGGCGGCGGTGGGTTATATCGGCTATCGCTACGGCGCCAGTACCGCCGTGGTCTCGCGCCCGGCGCTGGGCACCAAGGGGGCGAAGCTGACCGGCATGGCGCAGTTCCTGGTGCTGATCGGTTGGCCCAGCGTCAACAGCTTCATCGCCGCGATTTCCCTGACCCATGTGTTCGCGGCGGCCTGGGGCTGGCCGGCGTTCGGCCAGCCAGGGTCGACCTGGCCGATGGTCGTCGGCATCCTGCTGACGGCGGTGGCCCAGGGCGTGATCACCTTCCTCGGCCACGAAGCCATTCGCTACCTCGAACGGGTCGCCGGGGTGCTGTTGTTGGTGCTGGGCGGCTGGGTGACCTATGTGGTGCTGTCGCGGTGGGACCTGACCCAGATCATGAGCTTCAAGGTCGATGTGCCGACCCACAGCATCGCCTTCTTCATTGACCTGGCCTTCGGCTTCTCCTGGACCTGGGCGCAGATCGCCGACTTCTCGCGGTTTTCCAAGACCGGCCGGGCCGCGACCGTCGGCTCCTGGCTGGGCCTGAACATCGGCCAGGGCTGGTTCATGGTGATCGGCGCCATCGGCACCATCGGTGTGGCCTTGCAGACGGGCAGTATCGACCCCAACAACTCCGACCCGAGTTCAACCCTGGCCACGCTCGGCCTTGGCCTGGTGTCGTTTCTGGTGTTGATCTTTGCCACCGTCAGTACCAACGTCACCGTGCTGTATGGCTCGGGCATGGGCCTGCTGGGGGCATTCAAGGGGCTGACGCCCAAAGTGGCGTTGTTGATCGTGGTCGTTCTGCAACTGGTGCTGTGCTTTGTGCCGATGGCCTTCGACTCCTTCTTGCATTACTTCGAGTCGTTCCTGGGGGTGATCGGCGGCTTGTTCATCCCCATGTGGACGATCATTCTGGTCGACTTCTTCTGCATTCGCGGCAAGCGTCTTTCGGACCGGGACTTGTTTGCCGATGCCGGTGGGGCTTACTACGGGAACTCGGGCTGGAACCCCGTTGGCGTTTTCTCGCTGGTCCTGGGCTTTGCCGTCTATTTTGTCCTGGCCCATGTCTTCAGTGATGTGGCCGCGGTGACGACGGCGAGCTTCCCGGCGATCCTTGTGTCGGGGCTGTGCTACTGGCTGTTCTCGCCGAAACCGGCCAAGGTTTTGAGTGCAACGCACACGCAGCACTAGTTAATGGGCGTTCGGTGCCTCGGACGCAGCCTGGCGGCAGATGCTACAAACGCAATTCTCGGCCTCACACCATCCCGTAGCAGTTGCCGCCAGGCTGCGTCGCTTTTTATCGGTATGCCCTCGAGTCTGATAAAAAAAGCCGGGCGATAGCCCGGCTTTCAATACATCAGGGACACAAATCACTCGCTCTTGGCGACCTGCTCGACCTTCTGCATGCGGTTGGTATCCATCAGCACCAGGCCGAAGGCCATGCCGTACATCAGGCGGCCCTGGGCGTCGACCTTGATCGGTGCGTACATGCCGTTGAACACCGGGTCGCTGCCAGTGGCGATTTCAAGCAGGGTCTTGCCGGTGTCCAGGTCCATGCCGATGTGGTAACCCTCGCCCAGTCGCGAGGTGTAGAAACCATTGATCAAGGCCATGCGGCTGCCACCGCTGATCATCGGCACGATGGAGATCGAGCCAACGTCGGTGCGGGTCCAGAGGTCATTCCACTGGTCCTTGGCGCTGTCCCACTTGAGCATCGCCACGCCGCCCGGGGCAGGGCGGGTCATGCCGTTGAGCATGGTGACGTAGTAGCCGGACTTGGACAGCACGGGCTTTTCTTCGGCCGGGATGTTGTTGACCACGAAGGCATGGCCGTCATACACCGCCACCGACTGCTCGGACTGCACGGTAGGGACGTCGGCGCCCAGGTCGACCTGGCGCTGGTCGGCAACGCGCGGCGACAGGGTGCCCGGCTTCTGCTTCCAGCCGGCGGGAATCTTGTCGCGCCACATGGCGACCAGGTTCATCTTCTTCGCGCCGTCGGTGAACACCACGAGTTTGTCTTCGTCCGGGCCGTAGCCCATCAAGGTCGGCGTCGAGCCGGTGCCGTCGGCGATCTTGATCGAAGTAAAACGCGGGCCGCGCTCGTACGGGGCTTTCCAGGCACCGCTGGCTTCGTCGGCGTGGATCTTGCCCTGCTTGTCGACCACCAGGCGGTACATGTTCTGGTTGGAGGCGACATAGACCGCGCCACCATCGACTTCCGGCCCGGTGGCGAAGGAGTTGAAGAACATCTCGTCACTGCCTTCAACGCGGTAGCTGTCGACCAGTTTCAGCGTCTCGCGATCGAGGGTGGCAACCGTGCCGCCCATGGTGTTGACCACCAGGTAACCATTGAGGGTCATGCCCATGCCAAAGGTGGTGTCCATCGGGATGCCGACGCCACGCTTGGTCTTCTCGTTGTCGAACAGCTCGTCCGGCAACTGGGTTTCACGGGTGAGCTTCATGCCCGACGCCGGATCTTTCGGGTCGTTCTGGTCGATGCGAAATACCCGGCGGGCACTGGCACCAATGAAGGCGTCGTCACGGGTCAACACCGAGTAGATCGCACCGCCCAGCAGCTGGTCGGTGGTGCCGCTCAGCATGCGGTTGGGCTGCGCCGTCATGTAGTCCAGCAGGCCTTTTTCATCCTTGGCTTCGAGAAACTTGCGGGTTTCGGCCGCTTGCTTCAGGCGCTGCTCCGGGCTGATCGGCTGGTAGTTGGGCAGTTTCACCGGCAGGTCGATGCGGGCGATCTCGGTGAATTTGAAGTCGTCTTCGATCTTCAGTTTGCGCAGGGAATAGCCGGCCCAGAACCAGTACAAATCGGTACCGCCGACCTTGTCGGAGTACTGGATCAGGCTGCCCGATTCATTAGGCACGACGCGGTAGGCGTCCGGCGTGATCTTGTAGGAGCCGCGCGCGACGCTGATATCGGTACTGTCCGAGGCGGCGTCGTTCCAGTGCGTCTGGTTGTTGTAGGACTGCGCCAGGTAAGGGTTGGCCGGTGCAATCTGAGCCTGGGCCATGGCCAGGGCGGGGGCGGCCATGCACGTTGCCAACAGCGCCCAGTGTGTACGTAACGCGAACATGATTTCTTCCCTTTGTTGTTTTTGCCAGCGGTTGCGAAGGGCCAGAGTAGCCCCGGCTTTCGATGACCCATAGCCCCCCTTGGCGGGGGGCAGGATTGTGGGGGGCTCCTCTGCTAGCGTGAACCCCACAACGGGTCATGACGAACGAGGAAGCCCAATGCTGTCAGGAATCAAGATCGTAGAAATTTGCGGAATCGGCCCAGGGCCGTTCTGTGCCATGCACCTGGCCGACCTGGGGGCCGATGTCATCGCTGTCGAGCGCGGCGCGTCGACCTCGATCACCGGCGAGAAAAACGCCGCGACCAACCCGCTCAACCGTGGCAAGCGTTCGGTGGTGGCCGACCTGAAAACCGCCGAAGGGCGTGAAGTCGTGCTCAAGCTCATCGAAAGCGCCGACATCCTGATCGAGGGCATGCGCCCCGGTGTGATGGAGCGCCTGGGCCTGGGCCCGGAAGACTGCCGGGCGCGTAACCCTCGCCTGGTCTACGGGCGCATGACCGGCTGGGGTCAGCAGGGCCCGATGGCCAACGCCGCTGGCCATGACAACAACTACATCGCGTTGTCCGGCGCGCTGTACCACAGCGGCACCGGCGGTGAAGCGCCTTCGTCCCCCATCACCCTGATCGGCGACATCGGCGGTGGCGCGTTGTACCTGGCCATCGGCCTGCTCGCCGGCGTCCTCAATGCACGGCAGACCGGCAAGGGCACGGTGGTCGATGCCGCCATCGTCGACGGCTCGGCGCACATGATGCAACTGATGATGTCGCTGTCCAGCCGCGGGCTGCTCAAGGAGCAGCGTGGCAAGAGCGTGCACGATGGCTCGCATTTCTATGGCACCTATCGCTGCGCCGATGACCACTACGTCGCCCTGGGTTCGATGGAACCGCAGTTCTATGCACTGCTGTTGGAAAAGCTGGGCCTTAAGGACGATCCGCGTTTCGCCAAGCAGTGGGACATGAACCGCTGGGAAGAGCTGCGCGGCGCATTTGCCGAGATTTTTGCCAGCCGCCCGCGCGAGCACTGGTGCCAACTGCTCGAAGGCACAGACGTCTGCTTCGCGCCGGTACTGAGCCCGCGTGAGGCCTCGCAGCATCGCCATATGGTCGAGCGCGGCGTGTACTTCGAACGTGATGGGCTGTTGCAGGCCAATCCCGCGCCACGCTTCGACGGCCAGGTGGTGACGCCGGGTGCGATCCCGAGCCGTGGCGCGCACACCGAGCATGTACTGGCGGCACTGGACAACAACGATCTCGCCGCAGTCTGGCGCTGACACCTTGGCCAGCTTGAACGCGCTGGCCTTTCAATCTTCACGTTTTACGCAATAGGAACACTTCATGAAAAAGCTTCAAGGCAAAGTGGCCCTGGTAACGGGTTCCGGTCGTGGTATTGGTCGCGAGGTTGCCCTGCAACTGGCCGCTTATGGTGCCCGCGTGGTGGTCAATGACCTGGACGCGGCGCCCGCTGAAGAGGTCGTCGCGCAAATCCGTGCTGCCGGTGGCGATGCCGTGGCCTGCGTCGGCAGTGTGACGGCGGCGGATTTCGCCGAGCGCCTGGTCAAGACCGCCGTCGACAACTTCGGCGCCATCGACATCATCATCAACAACGCCGGCTACACCTGGGACAACGTGATCCAGAAGATGACCGACGAGCAGTGGTACGCCATCATGGATTGCCACGTGACCGCGCCGTTCCGCATCCTGCGCGCCGCCCAGCCAATCATCAGCGCCTTGGCCAAGAAAGAAGCCGCCGAAGGTCGTGAAGTGTTGCGCAAGGTCGTGAACATTTCGTCGAGCTCTGCCGGTGGCAACCCTGGGCAGGTCAACTACTCGGCTGCCAAGGCCGGCATCCTGGGCCTGACCAAGACCCTGGCCAAGGAGTGGGGCCGCTTGAAGGTCAACGTCAACGCCGTGGCGTTCGGGCACATTGAAACCCGCCTGACCGTGCCGTTCGCCGGCAAGGAAAGCGCGACCGTGAGCATCGAAGGCCGTGAAATCAAGGTAGGAATCAGCGAGCAACTGGTGGAAGCCTCCAAGTCGGCGATCCCACTGGGCCGCCCGGGCAAGGCGCAGGAAGCAGCAGGCGCGGTGGTATTGCTCTGCCTGCCGGAATCCGACTATTTGTCCGGCCAGACCCTGTACTGCGGTGGCGGCCCTGGCCCGAACTTCTGAAGCCGTGAGTGACCTGCCGGTGACTGTTCAATCTCGCCCCATGCTGCGCCGTGCACTTTTGGCGCGGATGGCGAGTGCCGGCAATACCGGGCTGATTTTCATCCACGCGCCGGCCGGGTTCGGCAAAAGTGTCTTGCTGGAGCAATACCGGGCCGCGTGCGCGGAACAAGGCCGCAACGTGCTGTGGTTGCGCCTGGACGCTGGCGACAATGACCTGGCGCACTTCATGGCCAGATTGGCTGCCGGCCTGCGGGCGTGGGGGCAGGGCGCCGAGCCCCGGGCCTGCACCGCTTCCCCCTCTGCAGCCGAGTTGCTTGGCGAACTTGCCCACTGCAACGTGCCGTACTCGATCCTGCTCGATGATTTCGACGCCATTGTCAGCCCCTTGGTGCTCGATTTCATCCAGCGGTGGCTGACGCTCCTGCCTCCTGCCGGCGGCGTGGCAATTGCCTCGCGCAGCCAGGCCGATATCGGCTTGGGGCGCCTGCGAGCGCTTGGCCATGTGCATGAAATCTCCTCTCGGACGCTGGCGTTCAGCCTGGCGGAAACCTACGTGTTCCTGCGTGAACACCACGGCCTGGCGCTGGCTGGCAACGAGATCGCCGAGCTACAACAATGCACACAAGGATGGCCCGGCGCCCTGGCATTGCTGGCCAACGCTTTGGTGGGACGGCACTCTTCCTCGGCGCTGATCGCGGCGGTGGGCAGCGCCGAAGGCGGTTGCCTGGACAGCCTGGCCGACGCGGTACTCAGCACGATGAGCCCGGACAGACGGCAATTTCTGCTGCAGACCAGCGTGCTCGACCAACTCTGCGTGCCGCTCTGCGCTGCCGTGACCGGGCGCGACGACAGTCAGCTAAGCATCGATGCATTGCTGCGGGCGGATCTGCTGATCGGCGTCGCCGGTGAGCCGGGGGTATTTCGTTATCATCGAGTGCTCGGCACGCTCCTGCGCGGGAAGTTGCAGCGCCAGTTTCCTGGCCAGGCCGGTGACCTGCGGCGCAGGGCGGCGCAATGGTTGCTTGCGGCCGGGCAACCGCTGCCGGCCATCGACCAACTGGTGCGGGCCGAGCATTGGCAGGAGGCGGCCAGGCAACTGGCCGGGCATTGCGATGCACTGCTGGCGAGCGGCCGCACACGCTGGCTGTTGTGCCAGCTGGAGCGGTTACCCGAGCCCTGGCTGGCGGGTTATCCCGAGGTGCGGCTGGCGCAAGCCTGGGCATTGATTCTGACTGGCCGGCATGCCCAGGCGCTGGCGTTGGCGCAAGGCCTGGACGAGGCGGCGCAGCGTGACCAGGTGCGCTGCCTGGTACTGGTGAGCCGCGATCAGGTGCAGGCGTGTCACGCGTTGGGCCTGACGGTATTGCCACGCTTGGCGCCCAGCCAGGTATTCGCCTATGGCGCAATGGTCCATACCCTGGCCTACAGTGCCTTTGCCCTGGGGCGGCACGACGAGGCCAGGCGCCTGTTGTCCGAGGCCATCGGCCATGCCGCGCAACAGGGAGCGGGCATTGCCGGGCACACCGCCGTCATGATCGAAACACTGATGGAGCTCGCCCAGGGTCGCCTGGCCATGGCGCGGGCACGTCTTTCGTGTCTCGACTATCAGGGGGGAAGCTCGTTACTGCTGGATGTTACCCGCGTGCTGGTGTTCTACGAAACGGACACACTGGATGACGCCGCGCCTGTGCTGCAGCGGCACCTGCCCCGTGTCGGCGACGCTAGCCCGACGGATGCGTTGATCGTCTGCCACCTCGTGGCCGCGCGCATCGCGTGCACCCAGGGCGATGCCGCCGCTGGCCGGCAACACCTGGCGGCGCTCGAGCAGATTGGCCACGGCCGTGCGAGCGCACGCATCCTCTGCACGGTATGGATCGAACGGGCGCGGATAGCGACCCTGGACGGCAATCTGCAAGCGGCCGCCAAGGCACTGCAGCAGGTCGAACGGCACAGCGCCTGGGATCACCGTCAGGTGCTGTTCTACGGCAATGACGTGGACACCCCGACGATCGCCCGCGTGCGGCTGGACATTGCCCGGGGCCACTTTGCCGAGGCATCGCGCGTCCTGGGCCCCGCCATTGCCCAGGCACAGGATCGGCGGCTGTTGCGTCGCGCGTTGAAGTTGCGCTTGCTGCAGGCCATGGCCCTGGAGGGGGTGGGGCACCAGGCGCAGGCGTTCGAGGCCCTGACCCAGGCGTTGCGCTTTGCCAGCCATGAAGGTTGGCGCAGCACCTTTCTCGAAGAGGGCGCGCGCATGGCCGGGTTGCTGGGGCGTTGGTCGCTGTCTTTCCAGGCCCAGTTGGGCGCCTTGGGGATAGCACCTGGCTTTGCCTGCGATCTGTTGGCGCGATTCAGTCGGCGTGGTATCGCACGGGGCGAACCCCACGGCAGCCACGCAGGGCGGGAAACCTTGACCGAGCGCGAACAGCAGGTGGTCGCGCTGTTGGCTCAAGGCGGGCAGGGGCGTGACATTGCCCGGCACTTGCGACTGTCTGAACATACCGTCAAAACCCACCTGCGCAACCTCTATCGCAAACTCGGCGCCAATGGCCGGGCGCAAGCCACGGCCATCGCCAGGGCCCGAGGGCTGCTCGAGCCGGGTTCGCCTTCACACGGCTCAGGCCAGCAACCCCATCGCCTTGGCCCGCATCACGGCCTGGGCACGCCGGGTGACCCCAAGTTTGCTGTTGATGTGCTTGATGTGCGCCTTGACCGTGTTGGTCGAGATGTACAGGCGTTCGCTGATTTCCCGGTTGGAGAGCCCTTCGGCCAGCAGTTCCAGCACGCCGATCTCACGGCCTGACAACGCGTCGCGTTGCTTCAGGCCGACGCTGGCCTTGGCATCGAGGTCAGCGGGCTGGCGGGGCTGGACAGTCCTGGCCTCGCTGACCAACAGGTTGAACGAACCGGCCAGCGGTATGTGCTGCGGTGGTTCGGCCCTCTCCGAGAGCGAGTCCAGTACCCGTTGTACCTTGTTCTGCAGCCCATGGAAATTCAGGCGCAGGCATTCGCGCTGCACGTTTTGCAGGCGGTTGTGCGCGGCCTGGTACTGGCCCGCGCCCTGTTCGACGAGTGCGAGCAGCAGTTGGCTGTGCACGGGCAGGGAAGGCACCATAAGACCGGTCAAGCGGGCGGCGGGTCCGCGCAGGTACTGTT
>RCUR01000334.1_pt1 | contig 16910 bp, 17 predicted proteins | sample 2166151 | NCBI WGS metagenome assembly RCUR01 (sample SAMN09932785, study PRJNA488358) | compost metagenome | isolation source: compost soil in an enriched community | place: Germany: Experimental Botanical Garden
GCAGGTAGCCCTTGATCGGCTTGAGGTGGGCGTCCGGGCGCTGCTCGTAGAGGCGGTTGGCCTGCCTGAGGGCGCCGCCGATGGCCAGGGCGATGGTCAGCACGATGAAGGCCCGACAGCCGTTTTCCACCACGGCCACCGCCGCGTCGGGCAGGCCGGGAACCAGATTCACGCCGCTGGAGAGGACCAGCGCCGGCACTATGTTGGCCAGGCGGCGGACGATGCTCTGCTCGTAACTGAGCAGGTGACGGCCCAGTGGCGTGGCCCCCAGGCTGCGGTGCAGGGCGCGCAGCAGCAGGTGCTTGACGATCCAGTTGGCCAGCCAGGCGATGCCCAGCAGCAGGGCGGCGCTCAGCGTGGTGAACAGGTAGGGCCGGGTCTGCAGCCAGTCGAAGGCGAGAGAAAGTTCGCCGAGCATGTGCTTCTCCTGGTCGCTGGGAGGCGCCGCTTCAAGGGTGCTCCCGGATTAGGACTCAGGTGTAGCTTAGTCGGCGCGACCGGGCTGGTGAGCGCAGTGCGCTCGCTGCCTGTCAGCGCTTGAACGCGCCGCTGAAGACGCTCGGGTCGCCCCGAGCGCCGTGGAGACGGACGTTCAAGTGTGGATGAGGCCCGTTCTATGCCTCTGCCGGCATCCGCTCGCGCGGCTCGCGGACCGGCACGCGCCACTCGCGCAGGTCCGCGCCGCTCGGGTGCTGGAACACGCGCAGGCCGAACTCCGGGAGGATCGCCAGCAGATGGTCGAAGAGGTCGGCCTGGATGGCCTCGTACTCGGCCCAGGCGGTGGTGTTGGTGAAGCAGTACAGCTGCAGCGGCAGGCCGTCGGCGGTGGGGCTGAGCTGGCGTACCAGCAGGGTCATGTCCTGGCGGATGCGCGGATTGTGGCGCAGGTACTGCTCCACGTAGACGCGGAAGGTGCCGAGGTTGGTCAGCCGGCGCCGGTTGAGCGGTGCCACGCCCTGTTCGCTGAGCCGGCGGTTCCATTCGCCCAGTTCGCCCTGCTTGTCGTGCAGGTAGTCGTGGAGCAGGGCGAAGCGGCCCAGGTGCTCGATCTCTTCGCCAGCGAGAAAGAGCACGCTGTTCTGGTCCAGCGACAGGTTGCGCATGATGCGCCGGCCGCCCGACTCCTGCATGCCGCGCCAGTTCTTGAACGAATCGCTGATGAAGCGCTTGGTCGGGATGCTGGTGATGGTCTTGTCCCAGTTCTGCACCTTGACGGTGTGCAGGGCGATGTCGATCACGTCGCCGTCGGCATTCAGCTCCGGCATCTCCACCCAGTCGCCGACGCGGATGATGTCGCTGGAGGTGATCTGCACGCTGGCCACCAGCGACAGCAGGGTGTCCTGGAAGATCAGCATCAGCACCGCGGCCATGGCGCCGAGGCCGGAGAGCAGGATCAGCGGCGAGCGGTCGATCAGCGTGGCGAGCATCAGGATGGCGGCCAGCGCGTACACGGCGATCTCCAGCACCTGCAGGTAGCCCTTGATCGGCTTGAGGTGGGCGTCCGGGCGCTGCTCGTAGAGGCGATTGGCCTGCTTGAGCGCGCCGCCGATGGCCAGGGCGATGGTCAGCACGATGAAGGCGCGGCAGACGTTCTCCACCACGGTCACCGCTGTCTGGGGCAGGCCGGGGATCAGCGCCACCCCGCTGGAGAGGATCAGCGCCGGCACTATGTTGGACAGGCGGCGGACGATGCTCTGCTCGTAGCTGACGATGTGCCGGCCCAGCGCCGTGGCCCCGAGGGCGCGGTGCAGGGCGCGCGCCAGCAGGTGCTTGACGATCCAGTTGGCCAGCCAGGCGACGCCCACCAGCAGGGCGGCACACAGCGCGGTGAACAGGTAGGGCCGTGTCTGCAGCCATTCGAGGGCGAGAGCGAGTTCGCCGGGCATGAGCTTCTCCTGGTCGCCGGGAAGGAGCGGCCACCGTGGCGCTCCCGAATCCGTGCCTCAGCTGCAGCTTAGCCGGCGTGGCCCGGCTGGCGAGCGCGGCCGGTCAGGGCTTGAACGCGCCGATGAAGATGCTCGGGTCGACCCGGGCGTCGTTGAGGCTGACGTTCCAGTGCAGGTGCGGCCCGGTGGCGCGGCCGGTGGCGCCGACCTTGCCGAGTACGGCGCCGCGCGCCAGCTCGTCGCCGACTTTGACGCCGATCTGTGACAGATGGCAGAACATGCTGATCAGGCCCTGGCCGTGGTCGACGAACACGGTCTTGCCGTTGAAGAAGTAGTCGCCGACCAGGATCACCTTGCCTGACGCCGGCGCCTTGACCGGGGTGCCGGCCGGCACGGCGAAGTCGAGGCCCGAGTGCGGGTTGCGCTCCTCGCCGTTGAAGAAGCGGCGCAGGCCGAACGGGCTGGACAGCGGCCCGCTGACCGGCTTGTCGAACAGCAGGTTGCTCGGCTGGCGCGGGCTGAACTGGCGGTAGGCGTCGGTCTGTACCGCCAGTTCGCGCTCGATGCGCGCCAGGTTGGCGGCGTTGGGCGTGACCTGCTGCTGGTTCTTCAGGGTGATGCGCTGTTCCTTGTAGTGGCGGCTGCCGACGCTGAAGGCCAGGCGGCGGCCGTCGTCCACTTCGAGCTGTTCGCGGCCTGCCTTGACCGTCAGCGGCACGCCGATCACGGCGATCCAGCGCCGGCCATCCTCCCTGACCACCAGCACCGGCTTGCCCTGGTAGCGAGCGACGGGACGCCCGGCCGCCTCGCCCAGATCGACCACGGCCACTCCGCCGGGCACCGGCTTGTCGAGCAGGCGGCTGAGGAATCCTTCGGCCAGCGCCGATGAAACCGGTAGGCACAGGGCGATGAGCAGGGAGAGCAGCAGGGGTTGCAGTCGGGACATGGGGACGGTGTGCGGGGCGGGGAAGAGCGACCCTCTCCCGTGGACGGGAGAGGGAGCGAGGCGGGACTCAGTGCTTGCGCGGTACCGACTTGAGCAGCTCGGCCGGCGGCATCTCGCACTGGATCTTGCGGCCGATCAGCGCTTCGATCGGCGGCAGGGCGAAGGCATCGTCCTCGCCGGCGAAGCTGATCGAGGTGCCGCTGGCGCCGGCCCGGCCGGTACGCCCGATGCGGTGCACGTAGTCGTCGGGATCTTCCGGCAGGGTGAAGTTGATCACGTGGCTGATGGCGTCGACGTGGATGCCGCGGCCGGCCACGTCGGTGGCGACCATCACGCGGATCTTGCCTTCGCGGAAGCCTTCCAGGGCCTTGATGCGCTTGTGCTGCGGCACGTCGCCGGACATCTGCACCGCGCTGATGCCGTCGCGGGTCAGGCGTTCCTCGATGCGGCGCACCTCGTCCTTGCGGTTGGCGAACACCATCACCCGGATCCAGTCGTTCTGGGTGATCAGGTTGTACAGCAGCTTGTACTTGTCGCTGCCGGCCACCGCGTAGACGTGCTGCTCGACGGTGTCGCTGGCGACGTGTTCCGGCTCGATCTCGACGATCGCCGGCTCGGTGGTCCACTGCTTGGCCAGGTTCATCACGTCTTCGGTGAAGGTGGCGGAGAACAGCAGGGTCTGCCGTTCGCCCTTCGGCGGGGTCTGGCGGATGATCTGCCGCACCTGCGGGATGAAGCCCATGTCGAGCATGCGGTCGGCCTCGTCCAGCACCATCACCTCGACCATGTCCAGGTGCACTTCGCCACGCTGGTTGAAGTCGAGCAGGCGGCCCGGGGTGGCCACCAGGATGTCGCAGTAGCGCGATTCGAGCTGCTTGAGCTGCTTGTCGAAGTCCATGCCGCCGACGAAGCTCATCACGTTGAGCTTGGTGTACTTGGTCAGCGCCAGGGCGTCGTTGGCGATCTGCACCACCAGCTCGCGGGTCGGCGCGATGATCAGCGCGCGCGGCTCGCCCATGTAGCGTTCCTTGGGCGGCGGCGTTTCCAGCAGCTGGGTGATGGTGGAGATGAGGAACGCGGCGGTCTTGCCGGTGCCGGTCTGCGCGCGGCCGATGGCGTCCTGGCCCTTGAGGGTGTAGCCGAGCACCTGCGCCTGGATCGGCGTGCAGTAGGGGAAGCCGAGGTCGTGGATGGCGTGCATCAGCTCGGGAGCGAGGCGGAAGTCGTGGAAGCGGGTCTTGCCTTCGGCGGGCTCGACCACGAAGTCTTCCGGCTTCCAGTTGTCCACCACCGGCTTGCGCGGCGCACGCTCGCGGCGCGGCTTGTCGGCCTTGGGCTGGCTTGCGGCAGGCTGCTCGCTGCGCGCCGGCTGGTCTGCGGCACTGCTCTCTTCGCGAGGCTGGTCATCGCGCGGCTTGTCGCCACGGGGCTTGTTGCTGCGCGGCTTCTTCGCGCGGCCGCCGTCGGCGCGCTCGCTGCGGGGCTGGTCAGCCGACGCCGCGGCAGTGCTGGCCGTGGCATTGCTGGTCGGTGCGCTGCTGCGCGTTTCGGCGTCGGCGGCCGCTGGGGTGACGGGCTGGGCCACCTGGGCTACCGCGTCCTTGCTGAGGAATTTTTTGAGTGCCTTGAGCACGGTCATCTCGATCTGGATTGAAGATACAGGTTGCAGTGTAAAGCAAGATGGGAGTATGGCGAAGCCGCCGCGCGGTTTCTGCGCCGTTCCCATCACGCTCGGTGAGCAGGGCTGCGCCCGCTCAGTCCGCCAGCCGCTCGGCCAGCCACAGGGCGATATCGCGCAGCTCCTCGTTCACCACCTCGTGGCCCATCGGGTAGTCGCGCCAGGCCACGTCGACGCCACGCGCGGCCAGCCAGTCGTGGGCGCGGCGGCCGAGGGTGTGGGGGACCACCTCGTCGTCGCGACCATGCAGGCACAGCACCGGATGGCGCTGCTGGATGGCGCCGAGCTGCTGGTCGGCGCTGAAGGTCGGCGCGTAGGTGGACAGCGCCAGCACCCCGCCCAGCTCGCCGGCCCAGCGGCGGAAGGCGGTGTGCAGCACCACGGCGCCGCCCTGGGAGAAGCCGGCGAGGAAGATCCGCGCGGCGGGAATGCCGCTGGCGCGCTGCGCCTCGATCAGCGCCAGCACCTGGCTGGCGGACTCCTCCAGCTGGGCCATGTCGATGGCGCGCTCGGGCTGCAGGGCGATGATGTCGTACCAGGACGGCATGCTCCAGCCACCGTTGAGGGTGACCGGGCGGGTCGGCGCCTGCGGCAGCACGAAGCGCACGCCGGGCAGCACGCCCTGCAGCGCCTCGGCCACCGGCTGGAAGTCGAAGCGGTCGGCGCCGAGGCCGTGCAGCCAGATCACGCTGGCGCTGGCCGGCTGGGCGGGTTCGAGGATCAGGGTGTCGTGCATGGGCGATTCCATATCAAGAAGGTGGCGGCGCAACGTCCGGCGGCGTGGCTCCCGGGCGCCTGGCCGGCGCGGCAGGGCTGGATGGCATCCGGAGCGTCCGCTGAGCGCCGCGGGCCAAAGGCCGGATTATCACCGCTGGCGCCGCGCTGCAAAAGGCGCGCGTTGGCCGGCCTATAATGCCGGCCCATTTTCCTGACGGAGTGGCCCGATGACGGTCGCCACCAAGCCCTGGTTCGTCTATCTGGTGCGGGCTGCCAACGGCGCGCTGTACTGCGGGGTCAGCGACGATCCGCAGCGGCGCTTCGCCGTGCACCAGAGCGGCAAGGGCGCGCGCTTCTTTAATAGCAGTCCGGCGGTGGCGCTGGTCTATGTCGAGGCCTGCGCCGGCAAGGGCGCGGCGCTGTCGCGCGAGCGGGCGATCAAGCGCCTGGGCAAGCCGGCCAAGGAGCAGTTGGTGGCGCAGTGGGCTGAGGTGGGTGAGACGTTGTAAGGGGGGCCGGACAAGCGCCGGTCCTTGTGGAGGCGCGCCCTCGCGGCGATGCGGGGCGCAGCCCCGCCAGGGATCAAGAGCATCGCCCCGAGGTCGGGCCTCCACAGGCGTGAACCGCTGGTGCTCAGGCCCGCTCCAGCTCGTCGAGGCCGAACGGCAGCGGTGGTGTCGGCCAGTGCTGGTCGAGGCGCTCTAACTCGCGGGCCAGCAGGCTGGCGACCAGCAGGTCGCGCAGCCACTTGTGATTGGCCGGGATCACCTGCCAGGGCGCCTGCGCGCGCTGGCTGGCGGCGAGGACGCTGGCCCAGTGCGCCTGCTGGCGATCGAACTGGCGGTGGTCGTCGAGGTCGGCGGCGCACAGTTTCCAGTGCTTGCGCGGATCGAGCAGGCGCTTGCGCAGGCGGGCCTTCTGCTCGGCGCGGGAGATCTGCAGGTACAGCTTGAGCAGGCGGATGCCGCGCCCGGCCAGTTCATCCTCGAAGGCGGCCAGCTGCGCCAGGCGCGGCGGGATGTCGGCGGTGGTGATGAAGCCGTCGAACAGGTCGCAGGCCACCCCCTCGTAGGGTGTGCGGTTGAACAGGGCGATGCCGCCCGCGGCCGGCAGGCAGCGCCGGTAGCGCTCCAGAAAGCCCTCGGCGCGTTCCACGCCGCTCGGCTGGCGGAAGCTGTGCACCGTCAGGCCCTGCGGGTCGAGTCCGCCGAACACACGGCGGATGGCACCGTCCTTGCCGGCGCAGTCCGGGCCCTGCAGCCAGATCAGCAGGGACTCCTGCCGGCGTGCCCAGAGCAGGCGCTGCTGCTCGACCAGCCACGGCTTGAGCGCCGCCAGTTGCGTGCTGGCACCGTCGTGGTCGAGGCCGCACAGCCGCTCGGCGTCGCCGGTCGCCAGCGCGCACGGGTCGCCCAGGCAGGCGTCGAGCAGGGTGTCGGGCAGGCGCAGCATGGCGGGGTCTCCTGGCGCTAGTTGCCTACGCTGTAGGAGGCGCGCCCTCGCGGCGATGCGGGGCGCAGCCCCGCCATATAAGCCCCAAGAGCCTCGCCCCGGGGGCGGGCCGCCTACAAGGGCCAAGACTAGCTGCGACTGGCCGATCAGTCCTTGCGGCGCTTGAGCTGGTCCTTCAGCTGGCTGGGCAGCTGGTGGATGGTCAGGGTGTCGTTTTCCTCGTCGTACTCGATCTTCGAGCCCAGCAGGTGCGACTCGAAGCTGATCGACAGGCCCTCGGCGCGGCCGGTGAAGCGGCGGAACTGGTTGAGGGTGCGCTTGTCCGCGGGGATCTCCGGAGCCAGGCCGTAGTCCTTGTTGCGGATGTGCTCGAAGAAGGCGCGCGGCTGCTCCTCGTCCATCAGCTCGGACAGCTCCTCGAGGGCGATCGGCTCGCCGCGGCGCGCCTGACTGCTGGCATAGTCGACCAGCGTCTCGGTCTTCTCGCGGGCCTGCTCTTCGGCCAGGTCCTCGCTCTCGACGAAGTCGCTGAACGCCTTGAGCAGGGTGCGCGTCTCGCTCGGCGCATCGACGCCTTCCTGGCAGCCGAGGAAGTCGCGGAAGTACTCGGAAACCTTCTTGCCGCCCTTGCCCTTGATCAGCGAGATGTACTGCTTCGAGGTCTTGTTGTTGCGCCACTCGGAGATGTTGATGCGTGCGGCGAGGTGCAGCTGGCCGAGGTCGAGGTGCTTGGCCGGGGTGACGTCGAGGCTGTCGGTGACCGCCACGCCCTCGCTGTGGTGGAGCAGGGCGATGGCCAGGTAGTCGGTCATGCCCTGCTGGTAGTGGGCGATCAGCACGTGGCCGCCGGTGGACAGGTTGGACTCCTCCATCAGCTTCTGCAGGTGTTCCACCGCCTGGAGGCTGAAGGCGACGAAGCCCAGGGCGCCGTCGAGGTACTCGCCGAGCCAGCCGCTGAACGGGTGGGCGCCGGACTCGGGGTGGAAGAAGCCCCAGACCTTGTTGGGCTTGGCGTTGTAGCTGTCGTTGAGGTCGGCCAGCAGGTTGTCGATGGCCTGCGACTCGGCCAGCTCGCTGTCGCGGGCGTGCAGCACGGCGGGGCTGCCGTCGGGCTTCTTGTCGATCAGGTGGACGATGGCGTGGCGGATCGGCATGGCGGTCTCGTGGCGGGCAATTCGGATGCGCCAGTGTAACCGAAGCGTGGTGCGCGACCGGAGTCGGACGGTCGCAAGGGCATATCCGAGTGATATGCTCGCCTTTTGCCTGAATGGAGACTGCAAATGACCTCGCTTTGGCGCCGCTGCGGCTGGATGCTGCTGGGTAGCTCGCTGATTCTCGCCCTGTCGCTGGGCGTGCGCCACGGCTTCGGCCTGTTCCTGGCGCCGATGAGCGCCGACTTCGGCTGGGGCCGCGAGGTGTTCGCCTTCGCCATCGCCCTGCAGAACCTGATCTGGGGCCTGATCCAGCCGTTCACCGGCGCCTTCGCCGACCGCTTCGGGGTCAGGCGCACGGTGCTGATCGGCGGCATCCTCTACGTTGCCGGTCTGGCGCTGATGGCCTTCAGCGACTCGCCGGCCTCGCTGTCGCTGAGCGCCGGGCTATTGATCGGCCTGGGCCTGTCCGGTACCTCGTTCTCGGTGCTGCTCGGCGCCGTGGGTCAGGCGGCGCCGGTGGAAAAGCGCAGCATGGCGATGGGCGTCGCGGCGGCGGCCGGCTCCTTCGGTCAGTTCGTCATGCTGCCCGGCAGCCTCGGTCTGATCGCCTGGCTCGGCTGGTCTGGCGCGCTGCTGGCGCTGGCCGTGCTGATCGCGCTGATCGTGCCGCTGGCGGCGATGCTGCGTGCGCCGGCGCAGCCGTTGCCGGTCACCGAGCATCGCCAGACCCTCGGCGAGGCGTTGCGCGAGGCGGTTGGGCATTCCGGATTCTGGTTGCTGGCGCTGGGCTTCTTCGTCTGCGGCTTCCAGGTGGTGTTCATCGGCGTGCACCTGCCGGCCTATCTGGTCGACCAGCACCTGCCGGCCCAGGTCGGCACCACGGTGTTGGCGCTGGTCGGCCTGTTCAACGTGTTCGGTACCTACACCGCCGGCTGGCTGGGCAGCTGCTACTCGAAGCCCAAGCTGCTGACCGCGCTGTACCTGATCCGCGGCGTGGTGATCGCGCTGTTCTTCTTCGCCCCGCTCAGCGAGTGGAGCGCCTACGCCTTCGGCATGGCCATGGGCTTTCTCTGGCTGTCCACGGTGCCCTTGACCAACGGCACGGTGGCGACCCTGTTCGGCGTGCGCAACCTGTCGATGCTCGGCGGCATCGTCTTCCTGTTCCACCAGCTCGGCTCCTTCCTCGGCGGCTGGCTGGGCGGCTGGCTGTACGACCGTACCGGCAGCTACGACCTGGTCTGGCAGATCTGCATCGGCCTCAGCGTGATGGCGGCGCTGCTCAACTGGCCGGTGCGCGAGCAGCCGGTGGCGCGCCTGCGTGCATCGGCGGAGCCGGCCTGATGCGCCGCGCGCTGGTCTGGCTGGCCGCGACCCTGCTGCTGGCGGGGCTGCTCGCCCTGGCCTGGTGGGGCTGGCAGCAGGGCGGGCTGGCGTTGCTGATGCAGGGCATGGGCGTGTGTTGAGCGCTCACTCGGCGGCGCGCCGCTGCTGCAGCGCCTGCAGACGCTCGATCACGTAGCGCAGGTGCAGGTGCAGCTGGTACAGCTCGTTGGAGTAGGCCAGCGGCACCTCGACCCGCGCCAGCTGTTCCTCGAGGCTTTCCAGATGGTCGATTTCCGCGTCCAGCCGTGCCGGCAGGGTGCCGGCGTCGAGCTGGCGGTCGATCTCGCGCAGGTGTTTGTACCAGCGGTAGATGCGCGCGCGGATGCGCCAGCGGTACAGCGGGCCGACGGCCTTGAACAGCGGGATCAGCACCACCAGCAGCGGAATCACCAGGATGATGTAGCGGTCGGCCAGCGAGGCGATGCGAAACGGCAGGAAGCGCTGCAGCAGCGGCAGGCCGTTGCTGTAGAAGTAGCGTGCCTCGTCGAGCAGCGCAAAGGTGGCCGGCTCGGCGCTGGGGTAGGCGCCCGGAGCGTCGAGCAGGCTGCCGCGGCTGGTCACCTCGCGGGCAGCGGCGAGCAGCAGCGGGGTCAGTGCCGGGTGGAAGCCGTCGTTGACCACCAGCGAGGCGGCCGGCGCGAGGGTGACCATGTCGTGCTGCGGGCTGTTGTTGGCCAGGTCGAGCAGGCCTTCGCCCACCGCGATGGCCCGCACGAAGGGCATGCGCGCCTGGTAGGCGGCGGCGCGGCGGAAGTTCACCAGGCTCAGTTCGGGCGCGGCGGCGAGGCGCTGGATCAGCGCATTTTCCGCCGGGCCGATAAAGAAGGCCGCATCCAGCTCGCCGGCCAGCAGGGCATCGGCGGTCTTGCTGCCGCCGCGCTGCTGCCACTGCTCGGGATACTGCCCGGGCTCGATGCCGTTGGCGGCGAGGATCGACTCGCTGATCGCTGCGGTGCCGCTGCCCGCCGAGCCGAGCGCCAGGCGCAGCGGTAGCAGATCGCGCAGACCGTCGATGTGCAGCTCGCGGCGCTGGAATAGCCACAGCGGCTCCTGGTACACCGCGCCGAGGCTGTGCAGGCGGGCGCGCTCGGCTTCGCTCAGTTGCAGCTCGAGACCGCTCTGCACCAGACCGATCTGGATGCCGCTGGCGTCGTCGAGCAGACGGGCGAGGTTCTGCCGCGCGCCGCTGCTGGGTTCGAGGATCAGTTCGAAGCCGTCTTTCGCCAGCTCGGCCTTGAGCCGTTCGGCAAAGGCCGCATAGCCGCCGCCCTCGAAGCCGCCGCTCATGCGCAGCTGCATCGGCGGCGGCGGCGCGACGAAATAGAACAGCGCGGTGCCCAGCGCAGCCAGTACCGGCACCAGCCAGAGGTTGGCGCGCAGCATGATGGACAGATCCTGGAGCAGACGGCGCATGGGGCTTCCTTTCGTGGCTCTGCCCGCAGCATAACCAAGGACGCTGCCGCGGGGACAGGCCGGAGCGGCTCAGGCCAGCGCAGTGCGGCGGCGTCGGCCGACGTCGAGCAGTGCGAGCAACGCCAGCAGACCGAGCGCGTACAGCGCATCCCAGCCCAGCATGGCCAGTACCAGCGCGCAGAGCAGGCAGGCGACGGCGGCGACGATCCGCCAGGGGCCGCGCAGCAGCACGGCTCCGGCGGCCATGCTGAGCAGGTAGACCAGCACGAAGTTGCCGTTGGCGTAGCGGATCAGCTCATCGGTGGACAGCTGCAGCACGGCAGCGCCGACCGCGCACAGCGCGCAGGCCAGCACCACCAGCAGCAGCGCCGGCCCCGGCATGCCCTGGCGGTTGCGGCGGGCCAGACTGGCGGGCAGCTTGCCCTCGTCGGCCAGGCTCCAGATCAGCCGGGCGAAGCCCTGCACGTAGACGTTCATCGAGGCGAAGCAGGCCAGGTAGCCGACCACCGCCACCAGCACCTTGGCCTGCGGGCCGAGCAGGTTCTCCAGCAGCCAGGGCAACGAGGTGGCGTTGCGCTGGGCGTCGCCGTAGGCGTCGAAGCTCAGCACCGCCACCGAGCAGGCCCAGTACACCAGCCCCGCGAGGAGCACGCCGAGCAGCAGGGCCAGCGGGAAGTCGCGGCGCGGGTTGCGGAACTCCTCGCCCAGGTGGGTGAAGGCCTCGATGCCGACGAAGCACCAGAACATCACCGCCAGCGCCGCCGGAATGCGCGGCCAGTGTTCGTCGAGCGGTGGCAGCAGCGGATGGTCGGCGCGCGGCAGCTCGCCGGCCCACCAGATCAGCGCCACGGTGGCGAGGATGGCCAGGGCGATCAGCCCCTGCACCAGGCTGGAGGCGCGCGCCGGGCGCTGGCCGAGGGCCAGCATGGCGGCGAGGGTGAGCAGCTGGATGGCGAGGATCTCGCCGCGACCGAGCGGCCACAGCGCCTGCCAGAAGCCGGTGGCGATCTGCAGCGCCGCCGGCAGGCCGACCGGCAGCACGGCGAGAAACATGAAGGCCACCAGCCGCTCCAGCCGCGCACCGAAGGCGCGGCCGATCAGGTGCGGCGCGCCGCCGGCGTGCGGGAAGTGTCGGCCCAGCTGGGCGAAGGTGAAGGCCACCGGCAGCACCAGCACGATGAGCAGCAGCCAGGCCCACAACGAGGCCGGCCCGGCCGCCGTGGCGGCCAGCGCCGGCACGGCGAAGATGCCGGTGCCGAGCAGCGAGGTGCTGAGCAGGGCGATGCCCTGCAGCAGGCCCAGCTCCTTGTTGAGACGACTCATGGGGTATGCTCGCACGCCTTGGTAGAGGCGCCATCATAGGCGTCCGCCCGCCCCGGCGCCGCTGGCGAACCGCCGTGTTTGCCCGGCACATCGCCGCCATTGCCCGTCAAACTGCCTGTTGTCGAGATACCCGCATGGACAAGTTCGATCGCCAGATCATCGCTCTGCTGCGCGAGGATGCGCGCACCCCCATCAGCCAGATCGCCCGCGTGGTCAATCTGTCGCGTTCCGCGGTGGGCGAGCGGGTGCGCCAGCTGGAGCAGAGCGGGGTGATCCAGGGCTATCACGCCCAGGTGAGCGACCCGGCCGGTGCCGGGGTCAAGGCCTATCTCGAGCTGTTCTACAAGGACAGCCGCTGCCAGGAGTACGTCGAGCGCCTGCGCGGCTTCGCCGAGGTACGCCAGTGCTGCGGGATCAGTGGCGAGACCGACATGATCGTACTGGTCGAGGCGCCGAACATGGCCCGGCTCAGCGAGGTGCGCGCCGAGATCGAGCGCTTCCCCGGCATCCAGCGGATCAAGACCCACGTGGTGGTGCAGGAGTGGGCGATGTGAGCCTCACTCGGCCGGGATCAGGCGCAGCTGCCCGCGGCTGAGTGAGGCGAGCTGGTCCGTGACCGCCTGCAGGCGCTCGGCCGGCAGCGCGAGGTGCAGCAGGGCGCCGCTGGCGTCGAAGTCTTCCCGCTCGATGGCGACCTGCCACTCGGCGAGGCGCGCCTTGACCCGCGCCAGTTCGGCGAACGGCACCTGGCAGCGCGCCTGCAGTCGTGCCACCAGTTCGATGCGCGCGCCGCCCTGCAGGCACTTGGCCGCGCTGCCGCCGTAGGCGCGGGCCAGGCCGCCGGTGCCGAGCTGGATGCCGCCGTACCAGCGGATCACCAGCACCGCCACCTGGTCGCAGTCCTGGCCCTCGATGGCGGCGAGGATCGGCCGGCCGGCGGTGCCGCCCGGTTCGCCGTCGTCGCTGAAGCGGTACTGGGCGCCGCACTTCCACGCCCAGCAGTTGTGCGAGGCGCTGCGCTCGCTGTGCTGCTCGATGAACGCCAGCGCCTCGGCCGGGCTGGCGATCGGCGCGGCGAGGGCGACGAAGCGGCTCTTGCGGATCTCCTCGCGGTATTCGCCGGGCGCCTGCAGGGTGAAGGCCATGGCCTCAGCCCTGGGCGGCGCCGCGGCGCTGGAGCCAGGCGGCGCGCTGCTCGGCGCTGTGGAAGGTCCAGGCGACGAAGCGGCTCTGCTTCTGGCCCTGACTCATGCTCACCGTGCGTACCTCGACGGCGCCGCTGTTGTGCAGGGCGCGCTCGATCTGCTGCAGATTGCCGCCCTTGGACACCAGGCTGGTGAACCACAGCACCTGCTGCGCCACTTCGCGGCTCTCGGCGATCATCCGGCGGATGAAGGCGATCTCGCCGCCCTCGCACCACAGCTCGCTGGACTGGCCGCCGAAGTTGAGCAGCGGCAGCTTGCGCCTGGGGTCGAGCTTGCCGAGGTTCTTCCACTTGCGCTGGCTGCCCTGGGTGGCTTCTTCGGCCGAGCTGTGGAACGGCGGGTTGCACAGGCTGAGGTCGAAGCGCTCGCCGGCCTGCAGCAGGCCGTGGAAGATGTGGTTGGCGTCCATCTGCTGGCGCAGCCCGATGGCGCGCTCGAGGCCGTTGGCCTGGACGATGGTGCGCGCCGCAGCCAGTGCGGTGGCGTCGATCTCCGTGCCGAGGAAGCGCCAGCCGTACTCGCGCTGGCCGAGCAGCGGATAGATGCAGTTGGCACCGCTGCCGATGTCGAGCACCTGGACCTGCGCGCCGCGCGGGACCTCGCCGCCGGCGTCGGCGGCCAGCAGGTCGGCGAGGGCGTGGATGTAGTCGGCGCGGCCGGGAATCGGCGGGCACAGGTAGCCGGGCGGGATGTCCCAGTGCTCGATGCCGTAGAACTGCTTGAGCAGCGCGCGGTTGAACACCTTGACCGCCTCGGGGTTGGCGAAGTCGATGCTCTCCTTGCCGTACGGATTGATCACCACGAAGCGTGCCAGCTCCGGGCTGCCGGCGATCAGCGCGGGGAAGTCGTAGCGACCCTGGTGGCGATTGCGTGGGTGCAGTTCGCCCTTGCTGGCCGGCGGGCGCGGCTTGGCGGCGGCAGCGGCTTTGGGGCGGGGACGGGCAGGGCGTTTCGGCGGCTGTTGCATGCTGGGGACGGTGTCGGGCGGAAAGGCCGGCATTTTCCCATAGCCGCGCGGCGGGCGGGTGGTTTTGTCGGCCGGCGCCGGCGGGCTGCGCCAGGAGCGGATTCATGCGCGATCTTGCCGAAACACATCGCCAATAAATTCGCCCCTGGCGTCGTGGCTGTTCTTAGCCGCGTCCGCCCAGCTTGCCGATCATGCCGCGCAGGGTTTCCTGCAGGTCGGCGGGCATCAGCACGATCTTGGCGTTGTCGCTCGCCGCGAGCTTTTCCAGCGAGGTGATGTACTTCTCGCCGAGCAGGTACATCATCGGCCCGGGCTCGTTGCCGACCGCGCTGGTCACCCGGCGGATCGCCTCGGCCGAGGCCTCGGCCAGCATCACCTGGGCGTTGGCGTCGCGCTTGGCCGACTCCAGGCGCGCCTCGGCCTCGAGGATGGCGGCCTGCTTGGCGCCCTCCGCCTTGGTCACCGCAGCCTTGCGCTCGCGCTCGGCGGCGGCCTGCAGCTCCATGGCGCCCTGCATGGACAGCGACGGCTTGATGTCCTGGATCTCCACCGACTTGACGGTCAGGCCCCAGTCCACCGCCTCGTCGGCGATGCTTTCGCGCAGGCGGGTCTTGATCCGGTCGCGCGAGGACAGCGCCTCGTCCAGCTCCATCTCGCCGACGATCGAGCGCAGGGTGGTCATGATCAGGTTGCGGATCGCCTCGGAGAAGTCGGTGATGCCGTACACCGCCTTGACCGGGTCGGTGACCTTGATGAAGGCGATGGCGTTGGTGACGATCACCGCGTTGTCGCGGGTGATCACCTCCTGCTCCTGCACGTCGAGGATGATGTCCTTGGTCACCAGTTTGTAGGCGACCTTGTCCAGGTAGGGAATGAGGATGTTGAGGCCCGGCCGCAGGGTGCTGTGGTACTTGCCGAGCCGTTCGACAACCCACTCCTCGCCCTGGGAAACCAGGCGCACGCCCTGGGCGACGGTGATGACGACGAACACCAGCAGGGCGATCGTGATGGCTAATCCTGCACTCATGTACTGCTCCTTGGAATCGGATGGTTCAGGCCTTGGCGACCTTCAGATAGCTGCCTTCGATGGATACCACGCGGACCCGCTCGCCGGCGGCAATGTTCGAATCGGCCATGCACGCCCACTCCTCGGCACCGAGGATCGGCCGCTGGAAGCGTACCCTGCCGCGGGCGAAGGGCGCCACGGCGCCGACCAGCAGGCCGACCTCGCCGATCACCTCGCCGTCGGCGGTACCGACCAGGGTGCGCTGGCGCAGCGGGCTGAACACCCGGAACCACAGCACCACCATGGCCAGCGAGGCGAGGGTCCACAGCAGCAGCTGGGTGGTCAGCGACAGCTCTCCGGCGATCAGCAGCACGCCGGCCACCAGCAGGGCGCCGAGGCCGAACCAGATCACGAAGAACGCCGGGATCGCCAGCTCCAGCAGGATCAGCACGATGCCGCCGATCGCCCAGTACCACCATTCGATTGTCATTGCGCCTCCCTTGGCGTCGTTGGCCCCGCCCCCTGGCAGGCGCGAGCAGAACAAGGGTATCGCACAACGACGCTGCGCAGTACGACACCCTGGCAACCGTCAGGGGTAGCCCAGCACGGCGCGGATCTGCGCCAGATGGGCGGCGACCCATTGCGGGTTGATCGCGCCCCAGTCGCGGATCGCATAGTGGCCGGCATTGTTGCGCTCGCCGGCGTCCTGCTCGAAGCGGCAATCGATATCCAGCTCGGCCAGCGCCGCCAGGGTGTCCTGGGCGGTGCGTCGCGGCATGCCGGTGGCTGCCATCAGCGCCGGGACGCTGGTGGCCGTGGCGCTGTCGATCAGCCAGGCCACGTACAGGCGGCGGTAGAAGCTGGTGCGGGTCTTGCTCACGTCCATGTCTCGTCTCCTTGATCAGCCGAGGGCCAGCAGGCCCATGTAGGTGGCGGCGCCGGCGCTGTAGCCGAGGAAGGCCAGCAGGCTGACACGCTTGAGGTACCAGACGAAGCTGATCTTCTCCATGCCCATCGCCGCCACGCCGGCGGCCGAGCCGATGATCAGGCTGCTGCCGCCGGTGCCGGCGCAGTAGGCGAGCATCTCCCAGAAGGTGCCATCCACCACGAAATGATGCAGCCAGCCAGCATCGGCGCCGGCGCCGGCTGCGGCGACTGCCTCGGGGCCGGCCAGCGGGTACATCTTCATCGCCCCGGCCACCAGCGGCACGTTGTCGACCACGGCGGAGAGCAGGCCGATGGCATAGTTGATGGCGTAGACGTTGCCCAGCGCCTCGCGCAGCAGGGTGGCGACCTGGGTCAGGTGGCCGGCGGTGGCCAGGCTGGACACGGCGAGCAGGATGCCGAGGAAGAACAGCACGCTGGGGGTGTCGACCTTGCGCAGCACGCCGACCACCGACAGCGGGTGCTTGTCCTCGGCGTTCTTGCCGCGGTGGATCACCTCGGTGGTCACCCACAGCACGCCGAGGCCGAACAGGATGCCCATGTACGGTGGCAGGTGGGTGACGGTCTTGAACACCGGCACGAACAGCAGCGAGCCGAGGCCGAGGGCCAGCACCAGGTTGCGCTCGAAGTCGGTGGTCGGGCAGCGTTGCTCCTCGCCCAGGTGGGCCCGCTGGCGCGGGCGCGGCGCCTCGCCCTTGAGGCGGAAGCTGAGGATCAGCAGCGGCACCAGCAGGCACACCAGGCTGGGCAGGAACAGGCCGCGGATCACCCCGGAGGCGCTGATCTGGTTGCCGATCCACAGCATGGTGGTGGTCACGTCGCCGATCGGCGACCA
>RCUR01000335.1_pt1 | contig 16897 bp, 11 predicted proteins | sample 2166151 | NCBI WGS metagenome assembly RCUR01 (sample SAMN09932785, study PRJNA488358) | compost metagenome | isolation source: compost soil in an enriched community | place: Germany: Experimental Botanical Garden
GCATCACCCGCATCGTCCAGTCGCTGATGAGCTTCGCCCACGCCGGCGGCCGCCAGCAGGCCAGCGAGCCGGTGTGCCTGGCCGAAGTGGCTCGCGAGGCGATCAGCCTGCTGTCGCTCAATCGCGACTACGACGTGCAATACTTCAACCTGTGCGATCCGCAACACTGGGTCGAGGGCGACCCGCAGCGCCTGGCCCAGGTGCTGATCAACCTGCTGTCCAACGCCCGCGACGCCTCGCCCGCCGGCGGCGCCATCCGCGTGCGCACCGAGGCCAGCGAGCAGACCATCGAACTGATGGTCGAGGACGAGGGCTCGGGGATTCCCAAGTCGATCGTCGACCGCCTGTTCGAACCCTTCTTCACCACCAAAGACCCCGGCAAAGGGACCGGCCTGGGCCTCGCACTGGTCTATTCGATCGTCGAGGAGCATTATGGACTGATAACCATCGACAGCCCGGCAGATCCGCAGCGCCAGCTTGGCACGCGCATTCGGATCACCCTGCCGCGCTATGGCGGCCCGACGGCCCCCGAGAACCCGTGAAGCCGATGGATACTGCAAGCGTACCGCTCCGGCGAGGTGCAACCGGGCGGTCAGCCCGCCGCCCCCGCCAGGCGCCCCCGCGAAGCCGTCCGCAGAGACCGGCGCAGACAGTTTCCAGCCGCTTCCGAGCACGCCGCGAGAGCTGAACAGACATGCCACATATTCTTATCGTCGAAGACGAAACCATCATCCGCTCCGCATTGCGCCGCCTGCTCGAGCGCAACCAGTACCAGGTCAGCGAAGCCGGTTCGGTGCAGGAGGCCCAGGAACGCTACAGCATCCCCAGCTTCGACCTGGTGCTCAGCGACCTGCGCCTGCCCGGCGCCCCGGGTACCGAGCTGATCGGCCTGGCCGGCGGCACGCCGGTGCTGATCATGACCAGCTACGCCAGCCTGCGCTCGGCGGTCGACTCGATGAAGCTCGGCGCGATCGACTACATCGCCAAGCCCTTCGACCACGACGAGATGCTCCAGGCCGTGGCACGCATCCTGCGCGAGCGTCAGCAGGCCCGCAGCGCCGAGCCGGCGAGCGCCAGTTCGGCGGCCGAGCGCGGCGAGGCGCCGGCCGACGCGGGTGGCGAGATTGGCATCATCGGCAACTGTGCGGCCATGCAGGACCTCTACGGCAAGATCCGCAAGGTCGCGCCGACCGATTCCACCGTACTGATCCAGGGCGAGTCCGGCACCGGCAAGGAGCTGGTGGCGCGCGCCCTGCACAACCTGTCGAAGCGCGCCAAGGCGCCGTTGATCTCGGTGAACTGCGCGGCGATCCCGGAAACCCTGATCGAGTCGGAGCTGTTCGGCCACGAGAAGGGCGCCTTCACCGGCGCCACCGCCGGACGGGCCGGCCTGGTCGAGGCCGCCGACGGCGGCACCCTGTTCCTCGACGAGATCGGCGAGCTGCCGCTGGAGGCCCAGGCGCGCCTGCTGCGCGTCCTCCAGGAAGGCGAGATCCGCCGGGTCGGCGCGGTGCAGTCGCAGAAGGTCGACGTGCGCCTGATCGCCGCGACCCACCGCGACCTGAAGAACCTGGCCAAGAACGGCCAGTTCCGCGAGGACCTCTACTACCGCCTGCACGTCATCTCGCTGCGCCTGCCGGCGCTGCGCGAGCGCGAGGACGACGTGCTGGAGATCGCCCGGGTGTTCCTGGCCCGCCAGTGTGCGCGCATGGGCCGCGAGCCGCTGCAGTTCTCCACCGAGGCGCTCAAGGCGATCCGCCACTACAACTGGCCGGGCAACGTGCGCGAGCTGGAGAACGCCATCGAGCGGGCGGTGATCCTCTGCGAGAGCCCGAGCATCCCGCTCGACCTGCTGGGCATCGATGTCGAGCTGGACGACCTGCTGGACAACTTCGTCGACGAACTGCATCCCCTGCCCTCCGCCAGCAGCGCCAGCGAACCGGCGGAGAACCTGTCGCTGGAGGACTACTTCCAGCACTTCGTTCTCGAGCACCAGGACCACATGACCGAAACCGAGCTGGCCCGCAAGCTCGGCATCAGTCGCAAATGCCTGTGGGAGCGCCGTCAGCGCCTGGGCATCCCGCGGCGCAAGTCGGGGGCCTCGGCCGACTCCTGAGGTGTTACCCCGCCTCCAGCACGTAACAGCAACCGGGTTCATCGGTAACGGGAACCCGGTTTTTTTCACCCTGCCGGCAGCTCAACAAAAACACAAGCCATTGATTCTAAAGGATTTTCAAAAGTTGGCATGGCACCTGCTTTAGTAATCGCACAACAAAAACAACAACGCTGATCCAACACAACAAAAACAAGACGTAACGGCTCCAACACAACAAGAACAACAGGGTGGAGGCGCAGCAAACTGATTCTTTTGGAGAGGAAGTGCCCGACGGGTTTTCCCTCGACCGGAACGAGAACAATAAAACTGCCCCGAGGCAGCGTCCGAAACCGGTTGACCCCGCAAGGGGAGTGGCAACATCAGCGTCCAAAGTAATCCGTTTGTTCTTGAGTCCCAGCTTGGGACTATGACCGGACCAAGCAGTCCGGGCGGGCAACCAACAAAAACAACAAGCCTGTGGCCACAAGAAGAACAAAGCACGACCTGACTTGAAGGGGGAGCCTAGGCTCCCCCTTGTGCTTTGCGCACCAGCCAGCCCTGCCCATGCGCGACCACCTTCCCGTTTGCCCCTCCCGCGTTCACCATCGCTGCCGGCCAGTGCTAGAATTCGCCTCCATTACGCGGGGCCGATCCTGCTCCCTCCCTATCCGGTAACCAGTAGCCCATGCTGAAAAAGCTGTTCCAGTCCATCCGCTCCCCTCTGCGCCGCGCGCGCGGCGTCCGCACGACGCCGGAAGTTCTCGGCAGCAGCCAGCACCCGCTGCACCACGAACAGATCAGCCGCAATGCCGTCGGCGTGGTCGACCGCCTGCAGAGGGCCGGCTACCAGGCCTACCTGGTCGGCGGCTGCGTGCGCGACCTGCTGCTGGGGGTCGAGCCCAAGGACTTCGACGTGGCCACCAGCGCCACGCCCGAACAGGTGCGCAACGAATTCCGCAACGCCCGGGTGATCGGCCGGCGCTTCAAGCTGGTGCATGTCCACTTCGGCCGCGAGATCATCGAGGTCGCCACCTTCCGTACCAATCACCCGCAGGGCGAGGACGACGAGGACAGCCACCTGGCGGCGCGCAACGAGAGCGGACGCATCCTGCGCGACAACGTCTATGGCAGCCAGGAAGACGACGCCCAGCGCCGCGACTTCACCATCAACGCGCTGTACTACGATCCGGCCAGCGAGCGCATCCTCGACTACGCCCACGGCATGCACGACATCCGCAACCGTCTGGTGCGCCTGATCGGCGATCCCACCCAGCGCTATCAGGAAGACCCGGTGCGCATGCTGCGCGCGGTGCGTTTCGCCGCCAAGCTCGGCTTCGACATCGAGAAGCACAGCGCCGCACCGATCCGCCAGCTGGCCCACCTGCTCAACGACATACCCGCCTCGCGCCTGTTCGACGAGGTTCTTAAGCTGTTTCTTGCCGGCCAGGGCGAGCGCACCTTCGACCTGCTCTGCGAGTATGGCCTGTTCGCGCCGCTGTTCCCGGCCAGCGCCGCCGCCCTCAAGCGCGAGCCCGAGTACGTCGGCAGCCTGATCCGCCAGGCGCTGGCCAATACCGACGAGCGTATCCGCCTCGGCAAGCCAGTCACCCCGGCGTTCCTGTTCGCGGCGCTGCTCTGGCCGGCGCTGCCCGCCCGCGCCGCCGCTCTGCAGGCCAGCGGCATGCCGGCCATTCCGGCCCTGCAGGAAGCCGCCCACGAGGTGATCGGCGAGCAGTGCCGACGCACCGCGATACCCAAGCGCTTCTCCCTGCCGCTGCGCGAGATCTGGGACATGCAGGAACGTCTGCCGCGCCGCCAGGGCCGCCGCGCCGACCTGCTGCTGGAGAACCCGCGCTTCCGCGCCGGCTACGACTTCCTGCTGCTGCGCGAAAGCGCCGGCGAAGAAACCGGCGACCTCGGCGACTGGTGGACCCGCTACCAGGAAGTCAGCGACAGCGAGCGGCGCAACATGATCCGCGAGCTGAGCAGCAGCCCCGACGGCGCCAAGGCGCCGCGCAAGCGCCGGCGCAACCCGCGCAAGCGCGCGCCGACCGGCCAGTCACAGGAATAACCGCGCCATGCCACGCGTCTATATCGGCCTGGGCAGCAACCTGGCCGAGCCGGTGCAGCAGTTGCAGGCGGCCCTGGCCGCCATCGGCAAGCTGCCGCGCTGCCAGCTGGTCGCGGTGTCCTCGCTGTACGCCAGCGACCCGCTCGGCCCGCCCGACCAGCCGCGCTATGTCAACGCCGTGGCGGCACTCGACTGCGCGCTGACCCCGCTCGAACTGCTCGACGCGCTGCAGGCCATCGAGCGCGAGCAGGGTCGCGAGCGCAAGGCCGAGCGCTGGGGGCCGCGCACCCTCGACCTGGACATCCTGCTGTTCGGCGACCTGCAACTGGACGAGGAGCGCCTGACCCTGCCGCACTACCATATGCATGCGCGGGCCTTCGTGCTCTATCCGCTGGCGGAGATCGCCGCGGATCTCGTGCTGCCCGACGGCCAACCGCTACAGACGCTGTTGGCCAACTGCCCGTTCGAAGGCCTCGAGCGCCTTGACGGCGGTGACAGGCCGGCGGTAACGGTCGGGTGAACGGGTAACAGCGCGCATTGACTTCACCGCCCCCCATCGGGACTATAGGCACCGTTTGCCCGCGCCCGCTTTCGGTGCGCCAACGAGGATTTCTTGATGGCTGATGTCACCCTCACCACTCTGCGCGGTCTCAAGCAGAACGGCGAGAAGATCGTCATGTTGACCTGCTACGACGCGACCTTCGCCGCCGCCGCCTGCGCGGCCGGCGTCGAGGTGCTGCTGATCGGCGATTCGCTCGGCAATGTCCTGCAGGGCCACGACAGCACCCTGCCGGTCAGCGTGGCCGACATGGCCTACCACACCGCCTGCGTCAAGCGCGGCAACCAGGGCGCGCTGATCCTCACCGACCTGCCGTTCATGAGCTACGCCACCCTCGAACAGGCGCTGGACAGCAGCGCCGCGCTGATGCGCACCGGCGCGCACATGGTCAAGCTCGAAGGCGGTGCCTGGCTGGGCGAGACCGTGCGTCGCCTGGCCGAGAACGGCATCCCGGCCTGCGTGCACCTGGGCCTCACCCCGCAGTCGGTCAATGTCTTCGGCGGCTACAAGGTGCAGGGCCGCGACGAGGCCCGCGCCCGCGAGATGCGCGAGGCCGCGCTCGCCCTCGAGCAGGCCGGAGCAGCCATGCTCCTGCTCGAATGCGTGCCCAGCGCCCTGGCCGCCGAGATCAGCCGTTCAGTACGCATTCCGGTGATCGGCATCGGTGCCGGCGTCGACACCGACGGCCAGGTACTGGTGCTGCACGACATGCTCGGCCTCAACCCGCGTCCGGCGAAATTCGTGCGCAATTTCATGACTGGCCAGGCCAGCATCCAGGATGCCTTGAGCGCCTATACCCAGGCCGTCAAGAACGCCCAATTCCCCGCCCCAGAACACGGTTTCTCCGCATGATCACCGTCAAGACCGTTCGCGAACTGCGCGCCGCCGTCGCCCGTGCGCGCAGCGAAGGCAAACGTATCGGCCTGGTGCCGACCATGGGCAACCTGCATGCCGGGCATGCCGCCCTGGTGACCAAGGCCACCCAGCGCTGCGACTTCGTGGTTGCCAGCATCTTCGTCAACCCGCTGCAGTTCGGCGCCGGCGAAGACCTCGACAGCTACCCGCGCACCCTCGCCGCCGACCAGGAAAAACTCCTCGAAGCCGGCTGCCAGCTGCTGTTCGCGCCGACCGTCGAGGAAATGTACCCCGACGGCATGGCCGGGCAGACCCTGGTCAGCGTCCCGGGCGTCTCCGAGGGGCTGTGCGGCGGCAGCCGTCCCGGCCATTTCGACGGCGTGGCCACGGTGGTGACCAAGCTGTTCCACATGGTTCAGCCCGACCTGGCAATCTTCGGCGAGAAGGACTTCCAGCAGCTGGCGGTGATCCGCAAGCTGGTGCGCGACCTCAACCTGCCGATCCAGATCATCGGCGAACCCACCGTGCGCGCCGCCGACGGCCTCGCGCTGTCGTCGCGCAACGGCTACCTCAACGAGGAACAGCGCGCCATCGCGCCGCAGCTGTATCAGACCCTCGGCGACATCGCCGCCGCCCTGCAGCGCGGCGAGAACGACCACGCCGCGCTGCTCGACGACGCCCGGACCCGGCTGAGTGCCGCCGGTTTCGTGCCGGACTACCTGGAAATCCGCAATCCGCTCACCCTGCGCCCGGCCACACCGGCCGATCGCCAGCTGGTGATTCTGGCCGCAGCCCGCCTCGGTGCTCCCCGGCTGATCGACAACCTGTTCGTGGATCTCGACGCCACGGCCTGACGAGGAACCCGCCATGCATAGCATCATGCTCAAAGCCAAGCTGCACCGCGCCGAAGTGACCCATTCCGTACTGGACTACGAAGGCTCCTGTGCCATCGATGGCGAATGGCTGGATCTGGCCGGCATCCGCGAATACGAGCAGATCCAGATCTACAACATCGACAACGGCGAGCGCTTCACCACCTACGCCATTCGCGCCGAGGAAGGCTCGAAGATGATCTCGGTGAACGGCGCCGCTGCGCACAAGGCGGACGTCGGCCATCGGGTGATCGTCTGCGCGTTCGCCCACTACAGCGAAGCCGAGTTGGCCCAGCACAAGCCGCACATGCTGTATTTCACCCCAGGCAACGCGCTCAGCCACACCAGTCACGCGATCCCCGTACAGGTCGCCTGACCGCCCGACGTGCAGCACCGACAAGCCCGGACCCGTTCCGGGCTTGTCGGTTTCCACCTCCCACGCCCAGACACCGGATCAGTCGATGCACCACTACCTCAAGCCGCTGGATGCCACCCAACAACCGGCCTGGCAGGCGCTGCGCACCCAGCGCGAACAGATGCAGGCGTTCAGCCTGCGCGAGGCCTTCGCCGCCGACCCGCAACGCTTCCAGCGCTACTCGCTGAACAGCGGCGGGCTGTTTCTCGACTATTCGAAGAACCTGATCGACGCGCGCAGCCAGCAGCTGCTGGTCGAGCTGGCCGAACAGATGAACCTGCGCCAGGCCATCGAGCAGCTGTTCGCCGGCGCCCCGCTGAATGCCTCGGAAAATCGGCCGGCGCTGCATACCGCTCTGCGCCGGCCGATCGGCGATCGGGTCCTGGTCGATGGCGTCGACGTGATGCCCCAGGTGCACCGCGTGCTCGCTCAGATGACCGAACTGGTGCAGCGCATCCACAATGGCCTGTGGCGCGGCTTCTCCGAGAAGCCGATCACCGACGTGGTCAACATCGGCATCGGTGGCTCCTTCCTCGGCCCGCAGCTGGTTTCCGAGGCGCTGCTGCCGTTCGCCCAGCGCGGCGTACGCTGCCACTACCTGGCCAATATCGACGGCAGCGAGTTCCACGAGCTGACCGCCGAGCTGTGCGCGGAAACCACCCTGTTCATCGTCTCCTCGAAGTCATTCGGCACCCTCGAGACGCTGAAGAACGCCCAGGCCGCGCGCCGCTGGGTGCTCGCCCAGGGGGCCCGCGAGAGCGACCTGCACCGCCACTTCATCGCCGTGTCGAGCAATCGCCAGGCTGCCGTGGCGTTCGGCATCGCCGAAGAAAACATCTTCCCGATGTGGGACTGGGTCGGCGGGCGCTACTCGCTGTGGTCGGCCATCGGCCTGCCGATCGCCCTGGCCATCGGCATGGGCAACTTCAAGGAACTGCTGTCCGGCGCCTACGAGATGGACCAGCACTTCCTCAGCGCACCGTTCGCGGAGAACATGCCGGTGCTGCTCGGCCTGCTGGGCGTTTGGTACGGCGACTTCTGGGACTCCCACAGCCACGCGATCCTGCCCTACGACCACCACCTGCGCAATTTCAACCAGCACCTGCAGCAGCTGGACATGGAATCCAACGGCAAGCGCGTGCGCCAGGACGGCAGCCCGGTCAGCTGCGGCACCGGACCGGTGATCTGGGGCGGCGTCGGCTGCAACGGCCAGCACGCCTACCACCAGCTGCTGCACCAGGGCACCCAGCTGATTCCCGCCGACTTCATCGTCCCGGTGACCAGCTACAACCCGCTGGCCGACCACCACCAGTGGCTGTACGCCAACTGCCTGTCGCAGAGCCAGGCGCTGATGTGCGGCAAGACCCGTGCCGAGGCCGAGGCCGAGCTGCGCGCCCAGGGTCTGGCCGAAGAGGAGGTGCAGCGCCTGGCGCCGCACAAGGCGATCCCCGGCAACCGGCCGAGCAACACCCTGGTGCTCGAGCGCGTCAGCCCGCAGCGCCTCGGCGCGCTGATCGCCCTCTACGAGCACAAGGTGTTCGTGCAGAGCGTGATCTGGGGCATCAATGCCTTCGACCAGTGGGGCGTCGAACTGGGCAAGGAGCTGGGCAAGAACGTCTACGGCCACCTCACCGGCCAGGAGCCGGGACCGGCCAAGGATGGTTCGACCCAGGGCCTGATCGAGTTCTTCCGCGCCCGTCATCGCGGCTGACCCCCGCGCCTGCGGCCCGCCCGACCGGTGGCGGGCCGTCACTTGAAAGCCCCCTCATCCGGGTCCACGCTAAAGAACATCGCGCACGACCACGCAGGATCGCCGCCATGTTCGAGATCCGTCCCCACCCTGTCGCGGCAGCCGCCTACCGGCATGCCGCCGTGCATGCCGACGACTACCAGCGGCTGTACCGGCAATCCATCGAGCAACCGGAGCTGTTCTGGGCCGAACAGGCGCGCCTGTTCCTCGACTGGTTCAAACCCTGGCGCAGCGTGCACCATGGCGACCTGAGCCAGGGGCAGGCCAGTTGGTTCAAGGGCGGCCAGCTGAACGTCGCCTACAACTGCCTCGACCGCCACCTGGCCCGGCGCGGCGAACAGACCGCGATCATCTGGGAGGGCGACGATCCCGCCGAGTCCCGGCACCTCAGCTACCGCGAGCTGCACGAGCAGGTCTGCCGCCTGGCCAATGCGCTCAAGCAGCTGGGCGTGAACAAGGGCGACCGGGTGTGCATCTACCTGCCGATGATCCCCGAAGCCGCCTGTGCCATGCTCGCCTGCGCACGCATCGGCGCCGTGCACTCGGTGGTATTCGGCGGCTTCGCCCCGGATGCCCTGCGCGACCGCATCCTCGACGCCGACTGCCGCCTGGTGATCACCGCCGATGCCGGCGTGCGCGGCGGCAAGCACATCGCGCTGAAGGCCAACGTCGACCAGGCGCTGCGCGAATGCCCGCGGGTCGCCCACGTGATCGTGGTCGCCCGCAGCCACGACGGCATCCTCTGGGAGGCGGGCCGCGACCACTGGTACCATGAACTCGTCGGTCAGGTCGACGCCGACTGCCCCGCCGAACCGATGGACGCCGAAGACCCGCTGTTCATCCTCTACACCTCGGGCAGCACCGGCAAGCCCAAGGGCGTGCTGCACTGCAGCGGCGGCTACCTGCTCGCCGCCGCCATGAGCCACAAGTACGTGTTCGACTACCAGGATGGCGAAGTCTTCTGGTGCACCGCCGACATCGGCTGGATCACCGGCCACAGCTACGGCGTCTACGGCCCGCTGGCCAATGGCGCGATCACCCTGATGTTCGAGGGCGTGCCCAGCTACCCAGACGCCTCGCGGCCCTGGCAGGTGGTCGACAAGCACCAGGTGAACATCTTCTACACCGCCCCCACCGCCCTGCGCGCGCTGATGCGCGAAGGCGACGCGCCGGTACAGCGCACCTCGCGGGCCAGCCTGCGTCTGCTCGGCTCGGTCGGCGAGCCGATCAACCCGGAAGCCTGGGAGTGGTACTACCATGTGGTCGGTGACAGCCGCTGCCCGATCGTCGACACCTGGTGGCAGACCGAAACCGGGGCGATCATGATCAGCCCGCTGCCCGGCGCCACCCTGCTCAAGCCCGGCTCGGCGACCCTGCCGTTCTTCGGCGTGCAGCCGGTGCTGCTCGACGAACAGGGCCACGAGATCGACGGCCCCGGCGCCGGCCTGCTGGCGATCAAGGCCAGCTGGCCGAGCCAGATCCGCAGCGTCTACGGCGACCACCAGCGCATGCTCGACACCTACTTCAAACCCTACCCCGGCTACTACTTCACCGGCGACGGCGCACGCCGCGACGAGGACGGCTACTACTGGATCACCGGCCGGGTCGACGACGTGCTCAACGTCTCCGGCCACCGCCTGGGCAGCGCCGAGGTGGAAAGTGCCCTGGTGCTGCACGACGCGGTGGCCGAAGCCGCGGTGGTCGGCTATCCCCACGACCTCAAGGGTCAGGGCGTGTACGCGTTCGTCAGCCTGATGCACGACGCCCAGCCCAGCGAGGCGCTCAGACAGGAGCTGTCCGAACTGGTGGCCCGGGAAATCGGCAGCTTCGCCCGTCCCGAACTGATCCAGTGGGCACCCGGCCTGCCGAAGACCCGCTCGGGCAAGATCATGCGGCGCATCCTGCGCAAGATCGCCTGCAACGAACTGGACAACCTCGGCGACCTCTCGACCCTGGCCGACCCGTCGGTGGTCGAGCAGCTGATCGCCGCCCGCCTGAACCAGTGAAGCCAGGCCACGGAAAAACCCGCAGGCGGGCGTGCGGGCCGCTGCTAGAATAGGCACCCGATACTCAGAGGAGACGCGCATGTCCGCCTTGAACCAGGCGCTGCGCGCCGCCCTCGACGCCCGCCAGACCCTGCTCGCCGAACTGCACACGCAGGGCACCGACTGCTACCGACTGTTCCACGGCAGCCAGGAAGGTGCCCCCGGCCTGACCATCGACCGCTACGGCGCGCAGTTGCTGGTGCAGAGCTTCCATCAACCGCTCGAGCGCGACGCCCTGCTGGAACTGCTGGAGACCTGCCAGCAGGCCTTCGCCACCCCGCTGCTGCCGGTGTACAACGACCGCTCGCAGGGCAACTCGCGCATCGACCGCAGCGACCCGGTGTTCCAGGCCGGAGCCGAGGCGCTGGCCGACCTGGTCGGTCACGAATGGGGGCTCAACTACCGGGTGCGCGCGCGCCATGCCGGCCAGGATCCGCTGCTGTTCCTCGACCTGCGCAACGCCCGTGGCTGGGTCAAGCGCCATAGCGCCGGCAAGTCGGTGCTCAACCTGTTCGCCTACACCTGCGGCGTCGGTCTTTGCGCCGCAGCCGGCGGGGCCCGCGCGGTCACCAACCTCGACTTCGCCGAGGGCAATCTGGCAGTCGGCCGCGAGAACGCCAGCCTCAACCCCGAATTGCCGGCCATGCGCTTCATCGCCTCCGACTACTTCCCGGCCATCCGCCAGCTCGCCGGCCTGCCGGTCGCCCGGCGCCACGGCCAGCGCCTGCCGGACTATCCACGCCTGGCCGCCGAGCAGTTCGACTTGGTGTTCCTCGATCCGCCGGCCTGGGCGCGCAGCGCCTTCGGCACCGTCGACCTGCTGCGCGACTACCAGAGCCTGCTCAAGCCGGCCCTGCTGGCCACCGCCGAGGGCGGCACGCTGGTGTGTTGCAACAACCTGGCCAGGGTCGAGCTGGACGAATGGCGCGACCAGGTGCTGCGCTGCGCCAGCAAGAGCGGGCGGCCGGTGCGCGAGGTCGAGGTGCTGCCACCGGCCGCCGACTTCCCCTCCAGCGATGGCCGCCACCCGCTCAAGACCCTGATCCTGCACCTCTGATCCCGGTGCGGGCGGGATATCTCCCGCCCGCACCGGCACGCCATCCCCCAGTCACGCTCGCCCCTGTCGAACTGGCGGAGCCCGCCACATTCGGAACCGGCGGGACATGCCATACTCCAAGACACTTCACGCATTGACCGAAGCGGCTTACCATGTCCAAAGGATTGAAACGCGGCCTCGCCGCTCTGGTAATCATTCCGCTGCTGTATGCCTTGTTCGGTTTCTATCTGCTGCCGTGGGCAGGCCTCAAGCTGGCCAACCAGAAGCTGGCCGAATACGCCACCGTACCGGCCAGCCTCGAGCACATCGAACTCAATCCGTTCAGCCTCGAACTGACCCTGCACAACCTGCGCCTCGGCGAACCCGGCGCCGAACAGCTGGCCTTTGTCCGTCTGCATGCCAACCTGCAGATCGACAGCCTGTGGCAGGGAGCGCTGCACCTGCTGGAGCTGCAGCTGGAGCGGCCCCATGTCCAATTGCTGTTCGCCGTGGACCGACCGTTCAACCTGCTGCAACTGTTCAAGTTGCCGGCCGCGCGCGAGGAACCGGCACAGCCCGCCGGCGAACCCTTCCCCCTCCATGTTGATCGCCTCACGCTGAGCGGCGGCAGCCTGCATCTGCTCGACGAGCGCCCGCAGCCGCCGGTCGAACTCCGTTACCAAGCCCTCGACCTCGAACTGCAGCACTTCGGCACCCGCGCACAGGACAACGGCGAGTTCATCCTCAAGGCCAGCGGCTCGAGCGGGGCGGACATCGACCTGCAAGGCCGCCTGGGCGTGCAGCCGCTGCGCGCCGAAGGCCAGCTGAGCATCACCGCCATCAATCTCACCACCTGGTGGCCCTACCTGCGCCGACTGCTGCCGCTGCAGCTGGCGCAGGGCATGGCCAGCCTGGCCAGCGACTACCGCCTGGAGTTGGCGGAGGGCCTGCACCTGCAGCTGAGCAACAGCCAGTTGCAGCTGAACAGCCTGCAACTGCTCGAGGCCGACGGCAGGCCGCTGCTCGACCTGGACCGCCTGCAGGTCGCCACCAAGCGCCTGGAACTCACCCCGGGCCCGCAGCTCGAACTGGACGGCGGCCAGCTGCAGCTGAGCGCCGTGAAACTGCACGGACTCAGCGAGCAACCGCAGCTCTCCCTAGCCAGCCTGGCGATCGCCGACAGCTCGCTGAACCTGGCGGAGCGCCGGCTGGTCATCGGTCAACTGCACAGTCAGGGCCTGGAAACCCGGGCCGCGCGCGAGGCCGATGGTCGCCTCGACTGGCAGGCGCTGCTGAATCGCCAGCTGGCCGCGCTACAGCAACATCGCGCAGCCAGCGCCGAGGCCGCAAAACCGCCGTCTGACGGTGGCGAGACGAAAGCAGCCACCCCCGCTGGCCCCGCACAGGCGACTGAGCACCTGGCCCAGACCGTCCGCAGCGCCCCGGCAGCGCAGAACAGCACGCCCCAGGAACCGGCCACCACGCCCGCCACCGGCGCACCAGCGGCGTCATCCGTCCAGATGGCCACCTCCGCCAGCATCCGCCCCTGGCAGGTGCTAGTCCATGCTGTGCAACTGCGCGGCTACCGTGCCCATCTCGAGGATCGCGTCCCCCGGCCGCTGGTTGCGCTGGACGTCGGCCCGCTGGATCTCGACCTGCAGGGCTTCAGCAGCGCTGGCGAGCAGCCCTTCAGCCTCAAGCTGGCCAGTGGCATCGGCCAGCAGGGCCGCCTCGAGACCAGTGGCGAGGTGCGCCTCAAACCGCTGGGCAGCCAGCTCAAGGTAGTCGCCCGCGACATCGACCTGCGCCTGGCGCAGTCCTATGTCAGCCCGTTCATCCACCTGGAGCTGCGCAGCGGCTTGCTCGGCAGCGAGCTGGCCGTCGACCTGCAGAGCCTCGCCCCGCTGGCCTTCACGGTCAACGGTCACGTCGAGGTCAGCCAGTTGCACACCCTCGATACCCTCAAGGGACGCGACTTCGTGCGCTGGCAGAAAATCGACCTCGACGAGCTCGACTACCGCCATGGCGAACAGCTGCAGATCGGCAAGGTGCGCCTGCAACAGCCCTACGCCCGCTTCATCATCAACGAGGACCTCAGCACCAACGTCAAGGAGCTGCTGATCGCCCAGCCGCCCCAGGCCCAGCCGGCGCCGCCGGGCAAGCCGCTGCATGTGCGGGTTGGCGGCGTGGAGATCAACGACGGCTCGGCCCACTTCGCCGACTTCTCGCTGACCCCCGACTTCGCCACCGCCCTGCAGCAACTCAACGGCAGCATCGGCACCCTCGACAACCAGTCCGCCAAGCCGGCCAGCGTGGATGTCCGCGGCAAGGTCGACCGCTACGCACCGGTGACCATCAAGGGCCGTCTGACCCCCTTCTCGCCCCTGGAGCAGCTCGACATCGCCACCAGCTTCAAACGCGTGGAGCTGACCACCCTGACGCCGTACGCCGGCAAGTTCGCCGGCTACAAGATCCGCAAGGGGCGTCTCAACCTCGACCTGCACTACCGCATCGAGAAGGGCCAGCTGAACGCCGACAACAAGGTGCTGCTGGAAGACCTGCAACTCGGCGAGCGAGTCGACAGCCCCAGCGCCACCGACCTGCCGGTGCGCCTGGCGGTGGCGCTGCTCAAGGACACCCACGGTAATATCGACATCGCCTTGCCGGTGCAGGGCGATCTGAACAACCCCGAGTTCAGCGTCGTGCCGATCGTCTGGCAGACCTTGCGCAACCTGATCCTGCGCGCGGTGCAGGCACCGTTCAAGCTGATCGCCGGGCTGGTCGACGGCGGCGAGGAATCCCTCGACAGCGTGTCCTTCGCCGCCGGCTCCAGCGCACTGGACGAACGGGCCCGTGGCAACCTGGCCACACTGGCCAAGGCCCTGCAGCAGCGCCCGGCGCTGCGCCTGGAGGTGGAGGGCATGAGCCAGCAGACGGCCGACGGCCCGCTGTTGGCCGAACAGCGCCTGCAGCGCGAATATCGGGAGATCTGGTACCGCATCCTGCAGCGTCGCGGCGATAAGGTGCCGGCCGACGCGAGTGCGCTCGAGGTGCCGGAGGACATGCAGGCGACCCTGCTCGAAGGCATCTACCGCGCCCGCCTCAAGCAGCAGCCGCCAGGCGAATGGCGCGAACTGAAGAAGCCCGAGCGGGCTGCGCGCCTGCAGCAGGCGGTGCTCGACTCCTGGGCGCAGAGTCAGCCGCTGCTGCGCCAGCTGGCCCAGGACCGCGCCCGGGCGATCAAGGCTTGGCTGGTCGAACAGGGCCAGCTGGCCGACGAGCGCATCTATCTGCTGGAAGTCGGCAGTGCCCCCGCCGGCGCAGACGAGCAGCGCATCGCCGTGCCCCTGCATCTGGACAGCGAGTAGACTGACCGTCACGCGGGTCCAATCATTACCCCTGCCGGCCACCCGCGCGCCGGCACCTTCCCCGCCGAGAGGGTTCTGTCGTGAAAGCGTTCCTCTGCCTGCTGCTGGTGGCCCTGAGTGCCCCGCTCAGCGCGGCCACCCTGCGCTGCTCCAGCGCGTTGATCAGCACCGGCGACCACGCCAGCGAAGTGCTGGACAAGTGCGGCGAACCGAACAGCCGCGAAGTCATCGGCTACCGTCAGCGCGGCGACTATTGGGGCAACTACGAGGAAGTGCGCATCGACGAGTGGGTCTACGGCCCGCGCAGCGGCATGTACTACTTCCTGCGCTTCGAAGGCAACCGCCTGACCGAGATCGACAGCCAGCGCCAGCGTTAACACCAATACCGAGCCGAATCGCGAACAACAAAAAAGGCCCCGAAGGGCCTTTTCTGTCACGCGATCAGGGGCGATCAGACGCCGGAGGCTTCCGCCGCCGCCACGTCCTTGATCGACAGCTTGATGCGGCCGCGGTTGTCCACGTCCAGCACCAGCACCTTGACCTCTTCGCCTTCCTTGAGCACGTCGGTGACCTTCTCGATGCGCTTGTCGCTGAGCTGCGAGATGTGCACCAGACCGTCCTTGCCCGGCAGGATGTTGACGAAGGCACCGAAGTCGACGATGCGCTCGACCTTGCCGACGTAGATCTTGCCGATCTCGGCTTCGGCGGTGATGCCCAGCACGCGCTGACGGGCAGCCTCGGCGGCTTCCTTGGTCTCGCCGTAGATCTTCACGCTGCCGTCGTCCTCGATGTCGATCGAGGCCTTGGTCTCTTCGCAGATGCCGCGGATGGTGGCGCCACCCTTGCCGATCACGTCGCGGATCTTGTCCGAGTCGATCTTCATCTGGATCATGGTCGGCGCGTTTTCCGACAGTTCGGCGCGCGGCTTGGCGATGATCTGGTTCATCTGACCGAGGATGTTCAGACGCGCTTCCAGAGCCTGGTTCAGCGCGATCTCCATGATCTCTTCGGTGATGCCCTGGATCTTGATGTCCATCTGCAGGGCGGTGACGCCCTTGTCGGTACCGGCCACCTTGAAGTCCATGTCGCCGAGGTGGTCTTCGTCACCGAGGATGTCGGTCAGTACGGCGAACTTGTCGCCTTCCTTGACCAGACCCATGGCGATACCGGCCACCGGCGCCTTGACCGGTACACCGGCGTCCATCAGCGCCAGCGAGGCGCCACAGACGGAAGCCATCGAGCTGGAACCGTTGGACTCGGTGATCTCCGACACCACGCGGATGGTGTAGGGGAATTCGGCCTGGGTCGGCAGCATGGCGGCGACGCCACGACGGGCCAGACGGCCGTGACCGATTTCGCGACGGCCCGGGCTGCCCATGCGGCCGCACTCGCCGACCGAGAAGGGCGGGAAGTTGTAGTGCAGCATGAAGGCGTCCTTGCGCTCGCCTTCCAGGGTGTCCAGCAGCTGGGCGTCACGGGCGGTGCCGAGGGTGGCCACGACCAGGGCCTGGGTTTCGCCGCGGGTGAACAGCGCCGAGCCGTGGGTCTTGCCCAGCACGCCGACTTCGATGGCCAGCGGGCGCACGGTGCGGGTGTCGCGACCGTCGATGCGCGGTTTGCCGTTGACGATATTCTCGCGCACGATGCGGTATTCGAGCAGACCGAAGACTTCCTTGACCGCGCCGGCCGGGAACTGGCCTTCGCCTTCACCGACGAACTTGGCGATTACCTGCTCGCGCAGGGCATCGAGGGCGGCGTAGCGCTGCTGCTTGATGGTGATGGTGTAGGCGTTGGAGATCGCCTCGCCGAACTCGGCCTTGACCGCTTCGAT